>Ga0187894_10003213_pt1 | contig 18585 bp, 17 predicted proteins | sample GBC1701081metaG_FD_136650 | JGI IMG/M metagenome (GOLD analysis project Ga0187894, IMG submission 136650) | White microbial mat communities from a lava cave in the Kipuka Kanohina Cave System on the Island of Hawaii, USA - GBC170108-1 metaG ...
CTGAAACCTGAAACCTGAAACCTGAAACCTGAAACCTGAAACCTGAAACCTGAAACCTGAAACCTGAAACCTGAAACCTGAAACCTGAAACCTGAAACCTGAAACCTGAAACCTGAAACCTGATTATGCGTTTCGACCTGCTGACCATCTTTCCGGAATTTTTCGCAGGGCCGTTCGATTTCGGGATTATCAAACGCGCGCGGCAGCAGGGAATCGTCGAAATCGTCGTTCACGATCTGCGTTCTTTCACATTCGATAAACACCACGTGGTTGACGACCGCCCGTTCGGTGGCGGCGACGGGATGGTGCTGAAACCCGAACCGGTCTTTCGCGCCGTTGAATCCATACTGGCCGAGGGGCTGGCCGAAGAGAAGGCGCGAGCGGAGGAGAAACGCGCGGGCGTAATCCTGCTCTCGCCGCAAGGGCGTATCTTCAATCAGGCCGAAGCCCGCCGCTTCGCGGACGATTATTCGCGGATGATTCTGATCTGCGGGCGATACGAAGGCGTGGACGAGCGCGTGGCCGAGCATTTAATCAGTGACGAAATTTCAATCGGCGATTATGTGTTGACGGGCGGCGAGATTCCCGCGATGGCGGTGGTGGACGCCGTGACGAGGTTGCTGCCGAGCGCGCTGGGCAGCGAGACTTCAGCAGCCTATGATTCTTTCTCTGAAGGGCTGCTGGATTATCCGCACTACACGCGCCCCGTGGAGTTTCGTGGCTGGCGCGCGCCCGACGTTCTGATCAGCGGACATCACGCGGAAGTGGCGAAATGGCGCAGACGCGCGGCGTTGCGCAAGACTCTAAAGATGCGGCCCGACCTGCTTGAGAAGGCTGTGGTGACCGATGACGAAAGGCGCTGGCTTGATGAAGTCAGCCAAAAGAACAATTGAGGGTCAGAGATGGCGATCACTTTTGCAGTAGAATATGACGTAACACTGCCGGACGCCTCTCATCTCCTGAGCGAGGAGCCGGAAATGGAAACCTCTCTTCATTTCGCGCAGTTGGCCTTTCTCGTTGCGATCCTCGAATGGCTGTGGCGTGATCGCCAGGACTTTTTTATCGGCGCCAATCTCTCGATCTATTTCAGTCCGGAGCATGTGAAGACCCACGATTTTCGCGGACCGGATTTCTTTCTGGTCAAAGGCGCCGACCGGCGCCCGCGCAAATCCTGGGTGGTCTGGGAAGAGGGGGGCAGCTTCCCGGATTTGATTATCGAGTTGCTGTCTGAATCGACTGAAGAGATTGACCGCGAGATCAAGTTCCAACTTTACCGGGATCGCTTCGAAACAAAGGAATATTTCTGGTTTTCTCCTGAGAAACTGGAGTTCGCCGGGTTCAAGCTGGTTGGCAATCGGTATCAGGAGATCGATCCGAATGAGAAGGACTGGCTATGGAGTGAAGTGCTTGATCTTTATCTTGGAGTCGAGGATGGCAAGCTGCGTTACTTCACCGCTGACGGCGAGAAAGTGGCGTCACCGGAAGAAGATGCGCTGGCGAGTAAGAAACTTGCTGAGTTGTTGGCGGCGCGGGCAGAGCAGGAAGCGCAGCGCGCCCAACAGGAATTTCAACGCGCCGAGCAGGAATCGGAGCGCGCCGATCGCGAGGCGAAACGCGCCGAGCAAGAAGCGGAGCGCGCCGAGAGGTTAGCAGCGAAGTTGCGTGAGTTGGGAATTGAGCCTAACAATGGCTGAGGAGATCTGGAATGGCCAGCATCTCAAAAGAGGAATTTTTAGCGAGGATGCCGGACTCCTCTCAACTCGTGAGTGAGGGGCGGAAAATTCGCCCTCTGCTTCACTACACGCAATTGGCGACGCTGGTTTCGATTCTCGAATGGTGGTGGCGCGACCGGCGGGAATATTGCGTCTGCGCCGATCTGACGATCTATTACAGCCGCCAGCAGTTGAGGTCTCGCAATTTTTACGGCACCGACTTCTTCCTGGTCAAAGGCGCCGAACAGCGTCCGCGCTATTCGTGGGTTACGTGGGCAGAGGGCAGCAGGTACCCGGTTTTGGTTATCGAGCTGCTCTCAGAAGCGACAGCGGAGATTGATCGGACGGTCAAGTTCGAGATTTACCAGAATATTCTCCACGTGTGGGAGTATTTCTGGTTCTCTCCCGAAACGCTCGAATTTACCGGATTCAGGCGGCCCGAGAAGAAGTATCAGAAGATCGAGCCGAATGAGAAAGGCTGGCTGTGGAGTGGAGTGCTTGATCTTTATCTTGGAGTCGAGAATGGCAAGCTGCGTTACTTCACCGCTGGTGGCGAGAAGGTGACGCCGCCGGACGAGGACGCGCTGATAAATAAGAAGTTGATTGAATTACTGGCGGCTCGGGCGGAGCAAGAGGCGCGGCGAGCCGAGCGTTTGACGGAGAAATTACGCGAGATTGAAGTCAGTTCCGGCAAAATCTGAAAGATTGCGACCCGCGGCGATAGACATTAGGCTTCGTAATCGTTTTTGGAAATTTTTGAATTATCGAGGTGCAAAGCAATGAACAAACTGGACAACATCGAAAAGGCGCAATTGAAGAGCAACATCCCTGATTTCACCCCTGGCGACACCATCCGCGTTCACGTGCGGATCAAGGAGAGTGAGACCAAGGAACGTTTGCAGGCGTTCGAAGGCGTGGTGATTGCGCGCCGGGGTAAAGGCGTTGGAGAGACGATCACCGTGCGCAAGACCTCGTTCGGCGTCGGCGTCGAGCGCATCTTTCCGCTCCACGCGACCATCATCGATCACATTGACGTCGTCAAACACGGACGTGTCCGCCGCGCCAAACTCTATTTCCTGCGCGCGCTGCGCGGCAAAGCGGCCCGCATCCGCGAGCGCGACACTCGCCAACAGACATCGGCCAAGTCGGCCGGCCGCAACAAGTAGTTTGCAGGTTCAAAAGCATCCCGGGGCGAGCCGCCCGCTTCGCCCCGGGCGCCTTCGTGGTTTTGAAGCGAGTAATGCGGACGCGCCCTTCTATAGCAGTCGTGACAGTTATCCCGCATACTGTCGCATCGGCCTCCACTGCCCTAATCAATTAAGCGGGCCCTCTTCCAAAATGCTTGCCAATCCGTTTCGAGAACTCGCGGCCGAACCGCGAGTTCGTAATCTATTCGTGGTCCTCTTCCTGATTTTGCTCCCGCCGGTCTTCTTCTGGCGGGAGACGCTTTCGCTGCGCACGCTCGGCGATAAAGACGCCGTCTTCTGGTTCTTTCCCGCATATAAATTCGTCGCCGAGCAGATCAAATCGGGGAACCTGCCGTTGTGGAATCCTTATCAATACAGCGGCGCGCCGATGTTCGCCGAGTGGCAGGCGGGCGCGCTCGACCCGATCAACTGGATTTATCTGATTGAAACGACCTCGCGCACGTTGACGTTTTCGCTCGAAATAAGTTTCGCCATCGCGCTCCTTGCGACGTTCAGCTACGCCCGAAGCGTCGGATACAATCGCGCCGCCGCTGTCGTTTCAGCCGTGATCTATGGCTTGAGCGGATTTGCGGTCGCGCGCACGCTCTATCCCGGATTCCTGCACATCATCGCGCTCGCGCCCTTCGTCCTCTATTTTGTCGAGAAGTTGTATCAGGAGGGACGATGGCGACAGGTCGCCGGAGGCGCGCTCGTCATCGCGTGGCAGGTCTTCGCGGCGCACCCGCAGCCGCTGATTTATTCGTCGCTGCTGGCCTGCGCTTATGCTCTGTTCTGCGCATTATTCAGAAGAGACGCTCCTCGGAAAATCGGTGGGACAGGTTACAAGGCTGTCTCACCGATTTTCCGAGGAGTCGGATCACAACCTCAACTCATCTTCCTGACGAAATTCGCGCTGATGTTCATCGCTGGCGCCTGCCTGTCAGCCGCGCAACTGCTCCCCGCGGCGGAATTCGCCAGTCAATCGGTTCGCCGGGAATGGCCGTTCGAGCTTTTCACGCTCCACTCGCTTCATCCGTTGTCGCTCGTGACCACGCTCTTTCCGTTCTTTCACGGCGAGGGGCAGGGGATTTATCGAATGCCGTATTGGGGCGTTTACTGGCACCACAACGAAGCCCAGATTTATCTGGGCGTGATCGCGCTGTCGCTGGCGATTGCCGGAGCGGTTTCTGCCTGGCGGGAGCGGTCGGGCGTGGAGGTTTTCTGGATCTGCGCCACTTTCGCCGGCATGATTCTGGCTTTCGGCAAGTACGCGAGCCCGGTCGCCCACGCCCTCTACCACGTTCCGGTGATCGGCAATTTCCGCAGCCCCAACCGCCATTGGATGGAGGTCGCGCTGGCCGTGGCCGTGCTGGCCGGGTACGCCGTTGACAGGCTATTGCGCGAAGAGTCGCGGTTCCTCGCGCGTGTCGCGCAGATCGCCGCGGCGTCGCTGGCCGCGTTATGCGTCGCCATTGGCGCTTTCGTTCTTCGGCGAACAGATTTGGCCGAAGCGGTTGTCAGGTCGCTCCTCAGTCTCGGCCAAACGCCGCAAGGCTTTTTACAAACGGCGGGCGCGGAATTTTATTTGCCGATGATCACAGCCGTCTGCGCGCTCCTTGTGATTTTGATCTTTGCGCGCGCGCGCCGGCGCGGCCGCCCCTTCGCGTTGCTGCTGGGGCTGCTGATAATTGATTACCACCTTTACGCCGCCTTCGCGCCGATCACGAATCCCGCCAGGCTCGAAACACTCGTCGGAACAGCGATGCCGCAATCTCTGGCCGCGAAGCAGAGCGAGCGCGAACCGATCCGCTATCACGTGACGCTCAATCCGGATTCGGGCGAATTCAGCCCGTTTTGGTTCTACGGCGGCGAAATGGTCACTGGGTACGACCCGGTGCTCAACGATCGTTACAAAACCTTCAGCGGGATTGACGAGGCCGGGCGCAGCTTCATCCCGGCGCTCCTCGATCCGCAGGATCACACGCTCGATCTGCTCAACGCGCGCTATGTTTTCGCGCCGCCGTCGAGCCTCGATCCATATGCGCCGGAAAAATATCGGGCGGAGCAGATAGAGTTGCGACAGGGCAGAAGCGTCGTCTTCAGAACCGGCGCCATCGGCGGCGATTCGCTGGCCATTGTCTCTTCCCTGGCTTATTCGGCCGGGATCGCGGATGGAGAGGAAGTCGCGGAAGTAACGGTCAATTGTGATTCCGGCCCGCAATGGCGGGCGGCGTTACGCGCGGGGCAGGATACTTCGGAATGGGCCTATGACCGCGCCGATGTGCGAAGCGTCGTCAAACATGCGCGCGCGAAGATCGCCGAAAGCTGGAACGGCGACGCGTCGTCGAGCTTTCAAGCCCACTCCTACATCGCGCGAATTGAGTTACCGGAAAATCTGCGGGCATGTCAGGCGCCTCGCACTGTTCGCGTCAAAGCGACAGCGCGGGGCGACAGCGCAATCAACCTCAAAAAGGTCGCCTTCGAGACTGCCGCGCCGGGCCGCCTGATCACGCTGACGCAAACGGCCAGTTTGGCTCTGAGCGATCAGTCGCGCTGGCGCGAACTCGAGCAGCGAAGCGAAGCGACGCCTTACCGCGATTTCCGCATCTTTGAAAACCTGCGCTCGATGCCGCGCGCGTGGCTGGTAGATCGAGTCAAAGTCGCTTACGAAGGCGATCAATTGAAACTGATTCGGGGCGAATTGGGGAGCTTTGATCCGCGTGTTGAAGCGCTGGTTGATCACGCGACCGCCACGATGTTGCATCCGAGCCTGCCAAGACTAATGGATCCGGCGGAAGAGGCCGGGGAGAGAGAGCCAAATGTCGTGAAAGCCGACATTCTCAAACGCGCTCCCACGCAAATGTTGGTCGAGGCCGAGGCGCGGAAGCCTTCGATCCTGGTTTTGAGCGAGATCGTTTATCCGGGCTGGCGAGTGAAGGTTGACGGAATCGAATCGGAGTTGTTGCGTGTAAATTACAACCTGCGCGGTGTCGCGCTTGCGCCGGGCAGACATCGGATCGAGTTGATCTACAGCCCGGTGTCATTGAAAGTTGGGGCGGTTGTTTCAATCACAACCGCCCTCGTTCTGCTGTTGATCGTTTTGCGGGAGAAGAAAAAGGCGAAGATACTGCAAGATCAGACAGAAAAATGTGAGACAGAAAAATAAAGACCTTCCAAACCGGTTCTTATTTTTCTGTCTCACATTTTTCTGTCTGATCTTTAGTTGAATGCTATAGAAAAATCAGGGCCGCGGACGTTGTTTAGGCTTATTCGCTTCTTCTTTCTTTGGCTCTTCTTTTTTTGTCTCGCCAGGCTTAGCGGCGCCGGGTTTGCCCTCGGCGCCTCCGGTAGTTGGTTTGTCGCCCGACGCGGGCTGCCCTTCCTTGACCTCTTCGGTGTCCACGAGCCTCACGTCCGACGAGAAGCGGCGATAGTTTTTGTACTTGATGATCATCCGCACATGAACGCGGAAGCGTTCGAATTCCAGATTATCGTCGCCGTAGGTGTAGGTCGGGAACCAGAAGCGGTCGTCAATGTTTTCGCGGTAGGTCTCAAATTTCGGGAATCGTTGTCCAAACTCGGGGACAACTTTGCCCGCGGTCTTGACTATCTGTAGATCCTGATCGTCAACCCAGATTTTCCCCTGAAAGAATTTCCCTTCAATCTTCTGTTTACGCATCCGGTCAAGCTCGCGCTGGTTGGACATCACCTTCGGGATGACGTCGAAGACATACGTGTTCAACTCGTCAATCTTCTCTTTGCCGACATAGCTGACGAAAAAATTCGGCAATTCCTCCGCTGTCATCGAGAAGGGTTGAATATTGAGGAGCGCGTTTTTGTCTTCAGGCGTCATCGTCAACCCCGCCCGATCCAGGGTTGACGGCGGAGCTTTTACGATTCGTTCAATGCGGCTGCCCGCGTCATTGAAGACGAATTCGGAGACTTGGTAGAACTCGCCGGAAATCGTATCGGCAGGCCCCAACACCCGAAATGTCGTTTCCTGCACGTAGGAATACTCTTTCCATATCTCGCGCAATTCGCTCTCTTTCTTTGTGAACTGCCGGATGATCTCTTCAGGCGGAAGTTGCGGGCCGGGCTTCTGAGCGGAAGCCCCGTTTGATTTGGTCGAATGGATTTTCGCTGATGCGGACAGTAACGAAGTCAAAATGCATGCTGCGGCGAGCAATGCGAACAGAGTCTTTCTCATGTAATTTCCCCCCTCGTTTGTGGACGGTATTGTTCCGCGCTTCTGATGGTGAGTATAGCGGAGAATGTTGCTTTTTGTAACCGGAGGCCTTCAGCGGCCGGGGCTTTTGTAACTCACTGACTACTCGATCTCATCTCGCGCCTCAATGCCTTTGCCAGCCTCACGCACTTTGCGAATGACCAGATCGTAACTGAACCCGCGTCTTATCAGGTAATCGAACAATTTCTTCGCTTCCTCGCGCGTCGCCGGCGCGCCTTTCGATTTCACGCGTTTGCTGATCGCGCGTTCGACCAGCTCTTCTTCGCTCTGTTGTTCATAAGCTCCGTCGAGGGCGGTTTCGATGGTTTCGGACGAGAGTTTCTTGCGTTGCAGATCGCGGCGAAGCCGCGTGCGGCCGAGCGGTTTCGCCGTCAGACGGGAGCCGGCGAAGTTCGCGGCGAACTGTTCGTCGTTCAGGTAGCCCAGTTCTTCTAGCCTGGCGATCACCTGATCCACGACCGCTTCCTCCGCCCAGCCCTTTTCCATCAATCGCGAGCGCATTTCGGCGAGACTACGCGGCTTGTAGGAGAGCAGATTGAGCGCTCGCTCGAAGGTCTTTTCATAGAGCGTCTTTGCCATGTCCACATCGTGAAGCCTCCCCCGCGCCTCGTCAAGCCGTCAAGCAGTTAAGTTTACGATCTCCAAGCAGGCGTGCTATATTGACGCCTACTTTCTCACATATTTTCCCGCACTCAGATAAAAATCAGAGAGAGGTATAGGCCTATGTCAGGGCATTCAAAATGGCACACGATTAAGCACAAAAAAGGCGCGCTTGACGCCAAGCGCGGAAAGCTCTTCACCAAACTGATCAAAGAACTCACTATTGCCGCGCGCTCCGGCGGCAGCGGCGACCCGAACCAGAACCCGCGCCTGCGCAAGGCCGTCAATGACGCCAAGGCCGCGAACATGCCGAACGACACGATTGACCGCGCCATCAAACGCGGTACCGGTGAACTGGAAGGCGTCAATTACGAAGAGATCACTTACGAGGGCTACGGCCCGGGTGGCGTCGCCGTGATGGTCAACGCGACTACCGATAACCGCAATCGCACGGTCTCGGAATTGCGTCACCTGTTTTCAAAGAACAATGGCAACCTCGGCGAATCAGGCTCGGTCGCCTGGATGTTTAATAAGAAGGGGCAGATCATCATTGACGCCGCGTTGAAGAGCGAAGATGAGATGATGGAGATCGCGCTCGAAGCCGGCGCCGAAGACATGCAGAACGACGGCGAGAGCTATCAGATACTCACGGCGCCGGAAGATTTCCTCTCCGTCCTCGACGCGATCAAGGGCAAAAGCATCGAGCCGATCTCTTCGGAAATCGCGATGATCCCGCAAAACACCATCAAACTCGACGGTGGCCAAGCCACGCAAATGCTCAAGCTTTACGAAGCGCTCGACGATCACGACGACGTCCAGAGCGTCTATTCGAACTTTGAAATTGACGACGCTGTGATGCAGCAGCAAGCATAGGGATTGCGGATTGCGGGTCAGTACCGCGAGCGGTAGCGAGCGCGGCTCACCAAGCCCGCCCGCTGATGGAGGCCCGCTCGCTACCGCTCGCGGTACTGACCCGCAATCCGCAATCCGCAATCCTGATTATGAACCTCAAACGTCGCGGCGCAGAGACCGGCAGCGGTTTTCAGGAGACGGTCAATCGTATCAATGAAGGTTACGAACGCGCCGGACGGGCCTGCGTCACGCGCAAAGCTATTCCAGGAAAATATCTGATCGAACGTGGCGAGTCGCGGCGCGGGTTGGCGTTGCCAGCGATTGATTTTGCGTCAAGCGCCGGGCAGCCGCGTTTGTCTTATGCGGAACTCTGCCGGTTAAGAGAAGAGAATAAGACCACGGATTGGCGGCGGTTTGTGCCTGAATCGAAAGCTGAACCGGATTACGGCGGGGTGATTACGCGAGAAGGACGCGCGATCTTTTACGACGCGAAGACCACCAGACGCAACCTGCTCGATTTCGACAACCTGCACGCGCATCAGATTACGTTCCTTGAACGCGTGGCGCGTTTCGGCGCTGTGGCGGGTTTTCTGGTCGAATTCAGCGGGCGCCGCGAGGTCTACTTTTTGCCGATCCAGATTGTCGTGCGTTGGCGCGAAGAGGTCGCGCGCAAGAGTCTGCCCTACCGCTTTTTCGCCGAACACCTGACGCCCGCGCCGCAGGGCAAAGGTTTGATCATCTACGACTACCTGAAAGCCATCGAAGAACAGGAGCGGCTTTACGGCCGCGGCTATGAGAGATTTGTTCTGACCATCCCGCGCGCCCGGTCTTCAGCGCAAGGTCGCGGCGGGACGTAACGAATAGTTAGCGGATCACGAAATGGATGAAGAGTTTCATTTTCCATTTGTCAGTTGATATTTGTCACCTGTCATTACCAGAAATCGCCCCGAGACAATACTCAATGTTCATTGGGTATTTTCCGGGGCAATGACAAATGACAAATATCAACTGACAAATGGAAAATGCTCTTCATCTGCTCGCATTTCTCAGCAGTAAAATCTAGCCATTCAGGAGGAAAGCCATGGCCACACATCCTTCCACGAGCATTCACGCTCGCAATTCGCATATTCGTTTGATCGCCGCCCTGTCGCTCGCGCTCGTCGCGGCGCTGGCGGCGACGGCTCAATCCAGACGCGAAGTCTTCGTGCCTGGCCAACGCGCCGTTGTTTTCGACGAACGTTTGTCGGCTCTACGCGCTCGGCCGAGCATCAAGGCCCCGCTCGAACAGCGACTGCGTCGGGGCCGCCGCGTGGGCATTCTCGGCGCGGGCGCCGCCAAAGACGGCGCGAAGTTTTTCCGCGTGGCCGTTTCACGCAACACCCGCGGCTGGGTCCTGGCCGACGCCGTGATCAGGCCAGGCAATGCCGCTGACGCCGGGAGGTTAATGAAATTGATTGAAGAGACGGAGGACGAATTCACGAAGGCGCGTCTGGCGAAGCTTTGCGCCGACGAGTTCCGGTCAAGGAAGATCGCGCCGAAGGCTTTGATGATCCTGGGCGAGGCGGCGGAAGGCGCGGCGGCGAGGCTTTCGCGCGACGCCAAGCGGCGCGTCGGAGATGACGATCCGGACGCGGGTCTGAATGCGGGATTGACCAAACGAGACTTTATGCTCAATTATGCGGGGCTGGATCGTTACAACCGCATCGGCGTGACGTTCGATTACGACGCGACTTCGGATCGGATTGTGTATGACGGCGCGGCTTATCGCCAGTTGGCGCGGCGTTATCCGCGAAGCGCGGAGGCGAAGGCGGCCCATGAGAGACTGGCGAATTTGGAGAAGAAATAACCGCCAAGGAAAACAACCTCGTAAAAACGCTCGCGGAGGAGCATATGGAATCTACAAGCAAAGTCTGTCACCAATGCGGAGAGGAGATCAAAAGGGCCGCCAGAAAATGCCCGTATTGCCAGTCTTGGCAGAAAGGCGCCAATTCGATCCTGGCAAACCAGCCGGCAACGGTTTCTTTGCTAGCGCTGATTCCGATCACCATCTTCATGATCTATGCTTCGAGCCGGATGTTCGGAAACAAAGCCGAGTTCGGCAAGTATCAGCATTTGATTGTTGTGCAGGATTCCAGATTGCATTACCAAAAAGAGGGCGACACCTCTTCTATATCCACGATTGGAACGATAAAGAATAACAGCGACAAGAAGTGGAAAGAGGTTTATCTGGAGGTTCAGTATTTCAACGAATCCGGCGCGTTGATTGACACGCAGGCGGACAAGGATTGGAGCCTGGTATTGCCGCCAAATTCGGAGACGGCTTTTCGCGTCAGGCAGCAAGCGGACAAGCCCGCAAGCGAGTACAAAACGCATAAGGTCTTCGTGAAGGATGCGGAAGAGGGCGGGCGATGGCCTTAGCGATTTGCAGCGTCATTTTCGCGCCGCCAATGGGCGCGGGCCATAGTTTTTGAACAGGTAATCAACCAGCGGCTCTTTCTCCGCGTCGGTCACAACCGCGCCCCAGCGAACCATCTTCTCGACTTCGCGCGTCCAGCCCTGGCGCGAGAGGCGTTGTTGCTCGGTCAGATCGGCTTCGTGGCAGAGCAGGCATTTCTCTTCGAATATCTGTTTGCCTCGATCGTCGCCAGCCGCCGTCGCGTTCGCCGCCGCCGAACGCGGTTTGAAGTTGGCCGCGAAGTAATCAATCAGAACCTCTTTTTCCGGATCGCTGACGACCGCGCCCCATCGGATCATCTTCTCGACTTCGCGCGTCCATCCCTGACGCGACAATCGCTGCGAGACGATCAGGTCGGCTTCGTGGCAGCCGATGCATCTGTCGCGCGCCAGTTCCACGCCTTTGCCTTCCGGCAGATCCTGCCGGGCCGCGCGGGTATTCGCGTTCATCAAACCGCAGACAGCGAGGATCATCGCCGTCAGCGCGAACGACAATTTGATCAGCTTCGATTTACGCTTTGACATTGATCCTCACCTTGTCAATCACGTTCCAGAGATAGCCCGAAGGGTTCCACTGCGGGGCGACGGGTTGCACATTGCCTTTGTCGTCAGTCGCGCGCGACATCAGCAGGTACGACCCGGGCTGCGCGATGTTGAATTCATACTCGAACGATTGCCATGCGTAACGCTCGCGCTCTTTGCCCAATTTGGCCGGAAACCAGGAGCTGCCATTGTCCATCGAGACGTCAACTTTTGTGATGTTCGATTCACCGGCCCAGGCGAACCCGCTCACACGCGCTTTGCCGGGGGGCACGGTCGCGCCATCGAGCGGCGAGTTGATGAAGGATTTAACGACCAGGCCGGTGAGCGGAATCATATCTTGCGGAGCGACAGCTTCGCCCGGCGCCACGCGGCGGTTCGGATAGCGATAGGCCGTCTTGACGAAAAATCCCTCGTGCTCTTTGTCAATCACTTGAACGTTGGTGAGCCATTTGACCGAGTAGGCGCCTTCCCAACCGGGCAAGACGGCGCGCAGCGGAAAGCCGTGCAGGATCGGCAGCGGCTCGCCGTTCATCTCGTAAGCCAGAATTGAATCGGCGTCCAGAGCTTTCCTCATCGGCACGTTGCGGATGAAGTCGGGCATCGTGCCTATGGGTTTGTCCGCGCCGTTCATCGCGACGTATTGGCCCGTGGCTTTCAGGCCAGCCTTCTTCAGCACGTCGGCCAGACGCGCTCCGGCGAAGCGGGCTGTGCCGACGGCGCCTTTCTCCCATTGAATTCCAGCGACCGGCGGATCGAAAAACGCGCGCCCGTTGCCCGCGCATTCCAGCGTCACCGTCACTGTGTGTTTGGGCGCCTTCTTCAATTCATCGAGCGTCATCGTGATCGGAGTTTGAACTTCGCCGTCAACCGTCAACTTCCATTCATCAATGTTGACCCTCGCCGCGTACGAATGATGGCGCACGTAGAAGAGATCATTGGGCGTGATCCACGTGTTGAGTAGTGGAGCCGGCGTCTCCAAATCTTCGGGGCGGATCGAGCGGACGATCAATTTCTCTTTGCCCTTAATGACGTTTTGAGCGAATGCGGACGCGGGAAGCGCTTGGCTTAGTATCAGACCGGCGCTCGTCTGGCCCACGCCGATCAAGAAGTCGCGGCGCGGCGACGCGGATGAGCGCGGATAAGACCTATCATTCTTTTTCATTTTATGACCTCGTTTAAATGATATTGAGATTTGACGATCACGTTACAAATGCGCGCAGATTCTATGCGCGAGCCGGCGGGCGGTCAAATCTCGCTCGAATCCTCTCGCAAAGATGGCCTGCGGCGACGACCACAGCCACCACAGCGACTGGAGTGATGTGTATCAGCAGTCGCGGGAACGACGAGCTCATGTGCGTGGCGAATCCCGGCCACGCGCTGAAAAAGTAGATACCGCAATAAAGAGCGATCGGCGCGATCACCAGAGCGGCCAGCGCGGCCAGCCGCCGGTCTCCGGCAAGCAACGCGATTGACACCGCCGCCATCGGCCACAACACGCCCCAGTGTTTCCAATTCAGCATTTCGCTTATTGCGGAAGGAAAGATGGTCGTCGCGCGGTTGAGGTTATTCCACAACGTCTGCGGAGTGATCGGCAGAAAATTGTCGCCGGTCGGCGGTTCCACGAAGCCGACAAAGACGCTCCACCCGATCAGCAGCGTGAGGCCGGGAAGAATCAGCTCCGGCAGCCGGCGCGCCTGTCGCCGTTGAACGATTTTGACAACGGCGAGCGCGATCAAGCACAGCCAGAGAACCGCGCCCTCCTGCTTGACCCAGCACATGATCGCGGCCAAACAGCCGAGCAGTCGCAAACTCCGCTCGGCGTCCTCGATCCAATACTCGATGAGATAAACAACAGCCGCCAGGTAAAAGACGGCCAGCGGGAAATCAGCGTAACCGGACGACGCGCTGCCGTCTCCGACGAGCGTCAGCGGTGTGGCGGCGATCAGCAGGAAGGCAAACACCGTTTGCCAAACCGCGCAGCCCGTTCTGGCGACGCCAACGGCGATCAGTCCCAACGCCGCGGCGTAAAAAAGCGGGAAGAGTAGCTTGATCATCTCCTGATCCGCGCTTCCCATCCAGCCGTAGAACCAGGCTTCGGTCAAGGGCAGCAGCAGCGGATAGCCTTGCAATGTCCACGGGCGCGTCGGGTCGGAGAAGAAGTCGAGCGGTATCACGCCGCCGTTCAAAAAAGCTATGCGCGCTTTGATCTCCCAGTTGAAGAGACCGTCCCATCCGAGCGTGCGCAATCGCGAGAGCCACACAACCAGCCCGATCATCGGCAAGGCCATCGCCGCCGGCAGCAAGGATCGAAGATCGAGGATCGAAGATCGCATCATCGCGCGTAAGGCGATCCTCGATCCTCGACCCTCGATCCTCGGTCCTCGATGATCGAACGGCTTCGGCCTCGTTCGCCATCCGAAGCCGAAGAGCGCAAGGCAGCATAATGTGAGCGTCAGCCGCAGCGGGCGCCCGGTCATGAAGAAGCCGAACGCGAACGAAGCGAGCGAAACAAATGCGGCGCCGAAGAGGAACGCCAGGCAGAGTATTTCAACTGTGGTTGTGAGGCGATGACGCGGCTGGAGAAGCGTCGTGATTCCGCGCCCCGCCGCAAGGATCAAAAACAGCGCTACTGCGAACAATACGATTTCCAATCTTTCAACTCCGGCGATGGGGCCAGGACAAGATAGGGGCCGATCATTCGTGAGGCTTGCATCAACTCCGGTGGCGGCTTGATGCGGTAAAAAAACAGCCACTTGATGGGCCTCCCCGCGCGCGGCTGAAAAAATAATTCCGGCGCCTTGCCGGCGGCGGCGCATCGCGCCTCGCCAATCGGGCGAGGCCAACCGAGATAAGCCACGGTCCTGTAGACCAACTCGCTCCCTTCGTCGGCGCTCGACGTGATGAAGACCATCGCGTCTTCCGGCGGAACATCAGCCATCGCTTTCAGCGCCGCTTCGGACGGACTCGGTATCTGCAGAGATGAAAGATAACGGTCAGTCGTGTTGTAAACGCCACCGACGGCCTTCGACATCGGGCTCCAGGCTGCGACGCTTTCAAAACGGCTGGCCGACGCCGACGCCAAACGCCTCAGCCCGTTTGCGCAATAATACCCAACCACGATGAACGCGATGACGCAGCATGCCGATACAATTTTGATATTCCTACTTCTCATTCGATTGACGCCGAACGCGAACTATTTGCCGCCGCGCCGTTCGCGAATGTATTTAGCGATGGTTCCGACGGGCGCGATCCACAACTTGTTCGCGGGATCGTTGGCGTAACGCATCAATTTTTCCAGCATCGCCACACGCGTAGTTTGCTGACCGCCCTGACCGATCTCGTGCCCGGCCAGCGCCACCCACTGCCCGGCCTCTCTGGCTTTTTCGAGGATGGGCAGGATCTGTTCAAAATCGCGTCCATCCATCTCGACGCCCGTCGCCTGCGCCAGATCACAGAATCCCGGATCGTTCGGAGTCTCATCCTGCCACGTTCGACCAGAAGCGAACAACGCCGCCACAACCGGGACATAACTTTTGGTGTCGCCCCCGCGCCCGACAAAAGTCTGCCCGCAAGGATAGGCGAACGATTCCGCTGTCACGCCCAGCAGTTCTTTGATTCGTCGGTTGGCCTGCGTCAGTTCATCGCGCATCTTTTCGAGCGTGTAATCTTCCAGCGCCTTCTGCCGCGACCACGCGAAGTTGCCCGTGCACGGATGGTTCAGCGAATGATTCCCAATCTCGTGCCCGCTCGCCACAGCCTTCTTCCATCCCTCAAGTCGCCGCTCCACCGCCGAAGGCACGACGTAAAAGGTCGCTTTGACGTTATGCTTGTCGAGCAAAGCCACGCCGGCGTCGACCTGGCTCTGCCGCGCGTCATCGAAGCTCAGACTCAACGCGGCGCGTTTTCCATCAGGCCACGCGAAATTGGTTGAAGGTTGCTGAGCGAGCGCAAGAACGCTCAGCAAAAGGGCTGGCATAAGGATTGATGTCTGTCGAATACGCATAAGCTTGGGTGCTGTGATTACGTTAGGCCGTCGTAGGCCGCGACGAGTTTCGCGGGCGCGCTGCGCCGCCAAGACTCCGTAATCAATTTACGAAGATCGTCTGGTTGAACCGTCGAGAGCCGCACCAGCATTGCCGGGTAGTTCAGATAGTGATTCGTGATGTAGAAGGTTTCCGGATCGATCTTCATCAACGCCTCGCGCTCGTGAATGTGGATCATGATCACGACCGACTCGCCGCTCTGGTGAAATCTGACGAAGAGTTTCTTATTGACGTGAAAGGCCGGCGTACCATAAGACCTGCCTTCAATCGCTCCAGGCAGCGCGAGCGCAATCTCTCGAACGGTTTCCCAAGTTGCTCGATCCGTTTTCCGTTTACGTCCCATACACGATTGACAATCACTCGCAGTTTCCTCGGACCAATTCTCTCCGATAAACGTTAAAGTTTCGCGCTATCCTTGCGCCTAATTTTTCTGATGATACCTGCTCGCTAACTCTGGCGTAAACCGAACCTGATACTCGACATAGAGCCTCGAAAGAAAGTAGATGTCCGAAATTTGTATAGCGCTGAAACTCTTCCGTTGTTTGAAGCGCTCGGACGCGCATAGTTATCGTCTCCTTTCACAAGGTGACCACGGCTTTGCAACCGTCACGGCAAAAACAGAGGAGGGTCTGTAACCACCGCGACGGTTGCCATCCGTCGCTATCTACCGCTGTCCGCCCGCCGCAGGCTTCACAAACACCGCAGGCACATTCTGATCGCGCACCAGCCTGTTGAACGCGGGCACATCCGTTGCCATCACCTGTTCCAACTTAGCCAACTGCGCGTTGATGCGGCCGGTAAGGTCTTCATAGACGCCGTAGTGCTGGTCGGTCGGCTGCGCGTCGGCGCCGGCGATCGAACCGGCCAGCGCAGCCAGTTTGTTGTTCAACCTGATCGGGAAGTTGAGCGGGTCCTGGTTACTTTGATTCTTGGTCTGGTAGAGCTCTTCTTCAATCGCGGTCAGCTTGGCGCCGAGCGCTTTTGCCGCGTCGGTGATCGGTTGGGCGTTCGACTGGTCTTTGACGCGCGCGGCGTAATCGCTCGCCTGTTTGCGAACGTCGCGGATGTTGGTGATCGCTTCGCTGGTTTCCGAGAACTTGTCGCGGATCTTAGTGAGCAGATCGAACTGTTTCTGGAACTCTTCCTGCGTAGTCGGAACGCGCGGGTCCTTCTTCAATTCAAACGCTTCGGTCATTGTCTTGCCGTCAACCATCAGTTTGACTTGATAGTTACCAGGCACGGCTCGCGGCCCCGACGTGTTGCCCGCCCAGAGGATCATTCCCGGAAAGCGCGTGGCGTCGGGGTAGCGCAAGTCCCACGCGAATCGGTTCAATCCTTTTTCGGCGGGCACGCGCGCTGGAGGACCGCCAAAGCGTCCGAAGCCTTCATCGCCTCCGGGCGCGTCCGCAGGCGTTTCTGGAGCCTTACTAGAAAACTTCTTCACCGATTTGCCCGCGGCGTCGAGGATTTCGATTGCCACTTCGCCTTTCGGCTTGTCTTTCAGGTGATACCAGACAGAAACGCCGGCGGGCGGATTTTCGCCGAGCGCCGCGCCCGGAGGGATGCGGAACCCGCCGCCCGGCATTCGATAAACCTCTTCCGGTTTGAAGAGATGCGCGTCGGCTTGCGCGATTGTGTCTTTCCATTGGTGAAGCACAGGAAGATCGTCAATGATCCAGAATGACCGGCCTTGTGTTGCGACGACCAGATCTTTGTCGCGTTTGTGCACGGCGATGTCGGTGATCGGCACGACGGGGAGGTTCAACTGCAACGACTGCCAGTTCTCGCCGTCGTTGAACGAAACATACATCCCGGTTTCGGTTCCCGCGTAGAGCAATCCGCGACGGTTCGGGTCTTCACGGATCACGCGCGTGAAGGCGTTGTCAGGGATGCCGGTAGTGATCTTCTTCCACGTCTTTCCGTAATCGCTGGTCTTGTAAAGGTAGGGGCGGAAATCGTCAGCTTTGTACAGGGTCGCTGCGAAGTAAGCCGTCGCGGCGTCGTGCGGTGAAGCTTCGATGGAATTGATCTGAATCCACTCGGGAAGCCCTGGAATATTCTTGGTGACGTTCTCCCAATTGCCGCTCGCATTGCCGCCGCCGTTGCGTGTGACGTGAACGAGGCCGTCGTCGGAGCCGGCCCAGATGACGCCTGAGCGCGCCGGCGATTCGGAGAGCGCGAAGATCGTGCAGTAATACTCGACGCTCGTATTGTCTTTGGTGATCGGGCCGCCGGATGGGCCGAGTTTGGATTTGTCGTTGCGCGTCAGATCGGGGCTGATGATCTGCCAGGTCTGGCCTTCGTTCGTGGTTTTGAAAAGGTGATTACCCGCCGTGTAGAGCGTGTTCGGATCGTGCGGGGAAAACAGGATTGGGAAGTTCCATTGGAAACGGTACTTCATTCCTTCCGCGCCCCAGCCCATCGGGTTGTCGGGCCAGACATTCACGTCGCGCTGCTGTCCCGTGCGGTGGTCGAGCCGTCCGAGCAGGCCACCATAATTGCCGCCGAAGACGATGTTGGAATCTTTCGGATGCGGTTGTACCCAACCTGATTCGCTTCCGGCGGTCTGTTCCCAATCTCTCTCGGTGATACCTCCTCCGGTCGTGCGGCTGACGATCCTGACCGTCGAGTTGTCCTGCTGCGCGCCATAGACGTGATAGGGGAAATCGTTGTCGAGCGCGACGCGGTAGAACTGCGCCGTGGCCTGATCCTGCTCCGACCAGTTTCTGCCGCCGTCGAATGTGACGTTCGCGCCGCCGTCATTGGCGTTGATCATTCGGTTCGGATCGTCCGGCGCGATCCACAGGTCGTGGTTGTCGCCGTGCGGCGGTTGGAGTGTTGTGTATGTCCGCCCGCCGTCCACCGATTTGAAGAAGCCGACATTGAGCACGTAGACCGTGTCAGCGCTCTTCGTGTCGGCGTAGATGTGCGTGTAATACCAGGCGCGC
>Ga0187894_10003214_pt1 | contig 18585 bp, 19 predicted proteins | sample GBC1701081metaG_FD_136650 | JGI IMG/M metagenome (GOLD analysis project Ga0187894, IMG submission 136650) | White microbial mat communities from a lava cave in the Kipuka Kanohina Cave System on the Island of Hawaii, USA - GBC170108-1 metaG ...
GAGATCACCGATGTCTTCATGATCGCCGAATCGAAGAGATTGCCGCGCAGCACGGCGAAGCCGGCTTCCTTCAGCATCGGCTTGTCGTACGACATGATGACATCGTTATCGACCGGCTTGGCGTTCTTGAGGTTCTCGGCCATGGTCTTGCCCGACACGGTCAGCACGTCGCCGTGCGCCTTGCCCTTGCGCAGCAGCTCGGCCATCACGGTCGGGACGCCGCCGGCCCGGTGGAACGCCTCACCCAGGTACTTGCCCGCCGGCATGCAGTTGACCAGCAGCGGGATGTCATAGCCGATCTTGTCCCAGTCTCCTGTCTCCAGCGTAACGCCCATATGGCGCGCGATGGCGTTGATGTGCGGCGGGCAGTTGGTCGAGGCGCCCAGCGCGCTGGCCGCGACGATCGCGTTCTCGAACGCCTTGCGGGTGAGGATCTTCGAAGGCCGCAGGTCCTCCCACACCATGTCGACGATGCGTCGCCCGGTCTCGTAAGCCATCTGGCCGCGTTCCTTGTACGGCCCGGGGATCGCAGCACAGCCCGGCAGCGACATACCAAGCGCCTCGGCCATGCTGTTCATCGACAGCGCCGTGCCCATGGTGTTGCAGTGCCCGACGCTGGGCGCCGACGAGGCCACCATCTCGATGAACTGGTCCATGTTGATGCGGCCGGCGGCGAGTTCCTGGCGCGCGAACCACACGATCGTGCCGGAGCCGGCCAGCCCGCCGGCGAAATGCCCATCCAGCATCGGCCCGCCTGACAGAACGATGGCCGGGATGTCCACGGTCGCGCCTGCCATCAGCATGGCCGGCGTGGTCTTGTCGCAGCCGGTGGTCAGCACGACGCCGTCAAAGAAGTAGCCGTACAGCGACTCCACGGCGCTGAGATAGGCGAGGTTGCGGTCGAGCGCCGCCGTGGGACGCTTGCCCGACTCCTGGATCGGGTGCACGGGGAATTCGATCGGAATGCCACCGCTATCGCGGATGCCGTCACGGATGCGCCAGGCAAGGTCGAGGTGATGCCGGTTGCATGGCGAGAGGTCGCTGCCGGTCTGGGCGATGCCGATGATCGGCTTACCGCTGCGCAGCTCGGCCAAGGTCAGACCGAAGTTCATGTAGCGCTCGAGGTAGAGCGCCGTCATCGTCGGGTCGCTCTTGCTGTCGAACCACTCGCGGCTGCGCAGCTTAGAGGGATCTTTTCCGTTCTTGGCCATGGCTTCCTCCTGAACTCGACGACCCTATTACCGCATATCACGCCACGGGCGTCAGCAGCTTGCGGTGCGCAAACCAGGATTTCAGATTATCGACCACGAGCTGGCCCATGGCGCCCCGGGTCTCGATGGTGCCGCTGGCGACATGGGGCTGCAGGACGACATTGTCCATGGTGAACAACGCCGCCGGCACGTGTGGCTCGTCGACGTAGACGTCAAGCGCTGCCGCGCCCAGCGTGCCATCCGCCAACGCCGCTACCAGGGCCACCTCGTCGACCACCGAGCCGCGCGCCACATTGACCAGCGTACCCTTGGCGCCCAGCGCCTTGAGCACCGCCGCGTTGATCAGACCGGCCGTCTCCGCCCCGCCCTTGCACGTGAGCACGAGGTAGTCGACCTCCGACGCCAGCCGGACGAGATCGCCGACGTAGCGATACGGCAGACCGGGCTTGGGCCGTGGCCCGTGCCACGCCACGTCCATGCCGAAGGCGAGACAGAGCGTTGCGAACGCCTGACCGATATGCCCCAGACCCACGATCCCGACTTTCTTGCCGCGCACGCGATGGGTCAGCGGATACTGGTCCTTGCCGTCGCGCTTGTAGTCGCCACGCCGCACATAGGCATCGGCCTGCGGGACGCGACGGGCGCTGGCCAGCAGCAGCGCCATGGCGAAGTCGGCCACTTCGGCGGTCAGTACATCGGGTGTGTTGGAGACGACAATGCCGCGCTGGCGGCAGGTCGCCAGATCGATGGCATCGGTACCGACGCCATAGGACGCCACGACCTCGAGCCTGGGCAGCCGTTCGATCAAGTCGCCCTTCAGCCCGGTGGCGCCTGTCGTTGCGGCGCCCTGCACGCGATCGGCGACCGCCGCCACGAACGCATCGCGATCCGGCGCCTCCCACAGCCGATGCACGGTGAACTGGGCATCAAGCGCTGCCATGGCGTTCTCGATCAACGGCACCGCCAGCATGATCTCGGGCTTCGTCACGTTTGTCTCCCACCGCTTGCGCGCACAACCATCACAGGAACCCTAACCGGTAACGCGCGTTGATTGGTGCACTTCGCGCGCGGAGCGGTTGTCACACGATCGCCACAGTTTGGCCACGGCTGCGCTGCCCCGCACGCCCAGAATCGGATGGTGGACGTCCGTCGTCCACTCCTTCCCGGAGGTAGCGTATGTCCATCACCTTGACTCGACGCGCCGGCATCATCGCGGTGAGCGTCGCATTTCTGAGCCTTGTCGTGGCACCGGCCATCGCCAGTGACGCAGCCGATGTCGTCAAGAACGGCGCCAACCGCATGCTCCAGGTGCTCAAATCAGGCGCTTCGGACGCCGAGCGTCGGGCGACCCTGAACGAGCTGATGACCCAGTCTTTCGATCTGCAAACCTTCGGTCGCAACGTGCTCGGTCGTCACTGGAACGCCGCCACGCCTGACCAGCGGCAGCGGTTCCTGGCAGCGTTCCAGCGATCGGAAGCCAACGCCTATGCCAGCCGTTTCAAGCAGTATAGCGGCCAGACGCTACAGGTCGGCAAGGTGACAACCAACGGCAACGCGCAGCTGGTCGAGAGCCAGATCACGCAGCCCAACGACGCGCCCATCCGGATCGTCTGGGAAGTGCAGAACGGCCGGATCACCGACGTGACGGTCGAGGGTGTCAGCATGGCGGTCACCCGACGCGCCGACTTCAACGCCTTCATCCAGAAAAACGGCATCGACGGCCTCATTGCCGAGCTGGAGCGGCGGGCCGGCTCGTAGGCTCATCGTTTCTCCCGCGCACGCACCTGCTCGCGGTGCATGATGAAGAGGCCGCTGGCCACGATCAGCGCGGCGCCCGACAGCATCCGCCAGTCGGGCGCATCGTGGAAGAAGAGCCAGCCGAAGGCCACGCCCCACACGATCTGCGTGTAGTGGAACGGCATCACCACCGACGCTGGCGACAGCGCCAGCGACCGGTTGATGAGCACATGGCCGCCGGTCGAGACCACGCCCATGAGGGCGATCAGCGCCATCGTCAGGAGCGACACCGGCTGCCACACGAACGGCGCCACCAAGGCGCTGGCCAACAGCGTGCCGCCGACATGCCACGCGATCATCGGCACCGGCCCGGACTCGCGCAGCAGGCGTGTGAGCAGGATCACGCCGCTATAGACCACGCCGCCAGCCAGCGCGCAGAGATGGGCCACCGAAAGCCCGGCGCCCGACGGTTTCACCACCAGCAGCACGCCGAGGAAGCCGACTACCACCGCCAGCCAGCGTCGCCAGCCAACCTGCTCGCCCAACAGCGGTACCGCCAGCGCCGTCGCGATGATCGGCGTCGCCTGGTAGATGGTGAGCGTGTCGGCCAACGGGATCTGCCACACGGCCGTGTAGAACAGTGCCAGCTCGGTGACGATCAGCACGCAGCGCAGCACGTGCAGCCACACCCGCGGCACGCGCGTGACCGCGAGCCAGCCGTAGGCGTGCACCTTGGGCGCAATCACCGCCAGGGCCCCGACATTGCGGATCAGCAGGAGCTGCGCCACCGGACAGAGCGCGGCGAGGTACTTGGCCAGCGCATCGTTGGCCGAAAAGACCAGCATCGCCGCCAGCATGAAGGGAATGCCGGCCGACGATGTCGTCAACGCAAGGGTACTGGGCACGCTATAGTCCTCGTGAAACGCGATGCCGGTCGCGATCGTTAAGAGCGTATGCCACCGAAGGCCCGTCCCATGCCATCCCCCGCCCTCGTCTGCCTCGGCGAACCGATGATCGAGTTCAACCACACTGACCCGCGCAAGCCGCACTGGCTGCAGGGCTTCGGCGGTGACACCTCCAATGCCGCCATCGCCGCCGCCCGACAGGGCGCGTCCGTGGGTTATGTCACGGCGCTGGGTCAGGATCTGTTCGGCGACCGCTTCGTTGACCTCTGGCAGCGCGAGAACGTCGACTGTGCTCGCGTGGTCCGCCGCGACGATGCGCATACCGCGGTCTATTTCGTGACCCACGACGCGCAGGGCCACCAGTTCCACTACCTGCGCAGCGACTCGGCCGCGAGCCGCCTGGGACCGGCTGACCTGCCACGCGACTACCTCGCGGGTGCCCGCATCCTGCATCTCTCGGGCATCAGCCAGGCCATTTCGCCAGCGGCGCGCGAGGCCGGCTTCGCCGCGATCGACATCGTGAAGGAAGCCGGCTGCAGGGTGTCCTACGACACCAACCTGCGGCTGAAGCTGTGGCCGATCGAGCAGGCCCGCGACGTCATCCACGCCGCAATCGCCCGCGCCGACATCGCGCTGCCCAGCTTCGATGATGCCACCCAGCTCACCGGGCTGTCGGAGCCCGATGCCATCGTCGACTTCTACCTGCGCCTGGGCCCGCCGATCGTGGCACTGAAGCTGGGCAAGGACGGCGCGCTGGTGGCCACACCGCGCGAACGGCAACGGATCGCCGCATACCGTGTCGAGGCCGTCGACGCCACCGGTGCCGGCGACACCTTCGCGGGCGCGTTCCTGGCGCAACTGCTGGACGGCAGCGATCCCGTCACCGCCGCCCGGTGGGCCAACGCCGCGGCGGCGCTGAAGACCACGGGCTTCGGAGCCATCGCCCCCATGCCCACTCGGGCGGCCGTCGAGGCGTTTATCGCAAAGGCGCCGGTCTAGGGGATCTGCCTTCTCTCGCACTTGCTTTCCCGCGATCAAGCTGTACAGTTGACTGGACAACTTGATTCGGATCCCGCATGTCACTCGTCCAGCGGACCAATGGAGCAACGCTCTACCGCCAGATCGCCGATGCCTTGCGCCAGCGGATCGCCGGTCTCGCGCCGGGCGAACGCCTGCCCAGCGAACCGCGGCTGGCCATGGATTGGGGCGTCAGCCGCTTCACGGTCGCCAGGGCCGTCCAGCAGCTGGTCGATGAGGGGCTGATCACGCGACGCCAAGGCAGCGGCACGTTCGTTGCGGAACCGCCGCTGCGTCGCACGCCGGGCTACCTGCTCAGTTTCACCGAGGCCATCGAAGCCGCGGGCCACACGGCCACGCACCGGTTGCTGACGTTCGAACCGACGGCATGGCACGACCGCCTGCCCTATCCGCGCGACGTGCCCCTGCTTCTTCTCGACCGCCTGAGACTTGTGGACGGCCTGCCGGTGGCGCGGCATCGCTCCGTCCTGGCGGCCGATCTCGTCGCCGCGACCGGCCTGACATCCGCCATCGCCACGGCCGCGACATTCTCGCTTTACCGGTTCTTGGGCGAACACGGTCGTTCCGTCCACAGCGCGACCGAGCGGCTGGTGGCCTGCATGGCATCATCAGACGATCGCAAGCTTCTGGGCCTTCGGCGCAATGCCGTCGTGGTGGCCGTGACCCGCCACACCTACGCGGCCGATGGAACACCGCTGGACGCCGTCAGCGCGATCTACGACGCGCGTCGGTATTCCTACGAAGCACGCCTTGCCCGACAGAACAACGCGCCATCAGCACGGGAGGATGACAATGATCAGGTCATGGGTGACCGGCATCAGCACTTGGGCCTTCGCCTTGATCTTGGGGATCGGCAGCGCCAGCGCCGATGACAAGCTGGCGGCGCTTGTCATTGCCCAGGGCGGCCTGGGCGATCAGTCCTACAACGACCTCGCCTATGCCGGTTTCCAGCGCGCCTTGAAAGAGACCGGCATCAAGGGGCGGCCGGTGGAGTCGAAGGACGTCGTGGCCCAGGCCACCGACATCCTGCGCCGCGCGTCGGATGCCGGCTTCGGGCTGATCGTCGACCTGGAGTATGCCCACGGCCAGGCCATGCTCGACGTGGCCAAGGACTATCCCAACACGCGCTACGTGATCCTCAATCAGGTGCGCCAGGCCCCCAACATCGCCTCTGTCCTCTTCCAGGAGCAGGAAGGCTCGTACATCGCCGGCATGCTGGCAGCCCTGGTCACCACCGACACATCGATCAAGGGCATCAATGCGCAGCCGATCATCGGCGTGATCGGCGGCACCAAGTCGACCGGCATCGACAAGTTCATCGTCGGCTACATCCAGGGCGCCAAGGCCGTCGACCCCAAGATCGAGGTGAAGGTGGCCTACGCCAACACCTTCGGTGATCCCGCGGTTGGCCTGCAGATGGCCAAGGCGATGTTCGAGCAAGGCGCCGATATCGTCTACCAGGTTGCCGGCGGTACCGGGATGGGCGTCATCCAGGCCGCCAAGGGCGCCGGCCGCTACGCCATCGGCGTCGATTCCGACCAGGACGGCGTCGCGCCCGGCGCTGTTCTCGCCAGCATGATCAAGCGGACCGATGTCGCGGTCGAGACGATGGTGAAGAACTTCGCCGCGGGCAAGTTCGACGGCGGCAAGGTCGTGACGTTCGGTCTCAAGGAGAACGGTGTCGGCTTGTCCGACATGAAGCACACGAGGAGCTTGATCCCGGCGGCGATCCTCCAGCGCGTCGATGCGGCGCGGCAGGACATCCTCTCCGGCAAGATCAAGGTGTGGAACGTCGTGGAGCAAGGCTACCCCGACTTCTTCAAATAGTGCTGCGGCGCGAGGCCATGGCGTCCCCCTCAGTCCCGCCGGCCCGACTGGAGGCGCGCGGCATCTGCCGGCGCTTCGGCACCGTCATCGCCAACGACTCGATCGACATGCGTATCGAGCGCGCCACCGTGCACGCGATCATCGGCGGCAACGGTGCCGGAAAATCGACGTTGATGCGCATCCTGCACGGCATGGATCGGCCGGACACCGGCGCCGTCCTTGTCGACGGTACGCCGACGCAGTTCGCGGGCCCTGCGGCGGCCTTCGCCCAGGGTATCGGCATGGTTCACCAGGAATTCATGCTGGTACCCGGTCTCACCCTCCTGGAGAACCTGGTCCTGGCGCACGAGCCGACCGACCGATTCGGCCGGATCGATGTTGCCGCGGCACAGGTCGCCGCCCACACGCTCGCGCGCCAGGCCGGTGTCAACCTCGACTGGGACATGAAGATCGAGGACGCACCGATCCATGTGCGCCAGATCCTCGAGATCCTGCGCCTGCTGTACCGCGGCGCCGATGTCCTCATCCTCGACGAGCCCACGGCCGTCCTGGCGCCGGCACAGGTGAGGGACCTCATTGCGCTCCTGAGAACGCTCCGCGATGAGGGCTGCACGGTCATCTTCGTCAGCCACAAGCTGGATGAGATCCTGGCCGTCGCCGACACCGTGACCGTCCTGCGCAGCGGCAGGGTCGTGGCGACAAAGCCGGTCGCAGAGACGACCAAGGCGATGCTGGCAGAAATGATGATCGGGCAGGTCCTTGCCAGTCCGGCCGCCCGTCCTAGCACACCTGGCATGGCGGTCCTCGAGGTGGCTCACGTGACGGCGCGCGATGGTCGCGGCCATGTCCGCGTCTCGGATCTCAGCATGACCCTGCGCGCGGGCGAGATCGTGGGCATAGCCGGTGTGGCCGGTAACGGCCAGGACGAGTTGGCCGCCGCCGTGACGGGCCTGGGCGCCATCGACGGCGGGACGATCCGGATTGCCGGCCACGACGCCACGCATCGGCCGCTGTCCGGACGGCGTCCTCTCGGTCTGGGCTATCTCAGCCCGGATCGCGCCGGCGAAGGCCTGTGCCTGGCGGCCTCCATCGCCGAGAACACGATCGCCAGCCATCATCGTCGCCCCGCGTTCTGCCGCCATGGCGTCCTGAAGCGCGGCGCGATCACCCGGCATGTCGAGTCCCTGCTGGACCGCTACGGCGTGCGGCGCGCCTCGGCGCATCTGCCGGTCGCCAGCCTCTCGGGCGGCAACCAGCAGCGCGTGGCCGTGGCGCGTGAGCTCGACGGCAATCCCTCGGTCCTTGTGGCCTGCCAGCCGACGCGCGGCGTCGACATCCACGGGATCGCGTTCATCCATCAATGCCTGCTCAACTTTCGCGATCGCGGCGGCGCCGTCCTGCTGGTGTCCGAGGAACTCGACGAGGTGATCGCCCTCTCCGACCGCATCCTTGTTCTTTACGGCGGACGCCTCACGGGCGAGGTAGCGCGCGGCTCCAGCGGCATCGACGAGATCGGCCGCATGATGCTGGGCGGCGCCCGACCATGACCGGCGCCGCCTCTCAACCGGGAAGCCTGTGGCAGCCGGCAGCGGCGATGGCGGCGCCGTTCCTGGCCGCGCTCGCGATGGCCGGCGTGCTGCTGACGGTCGCGGGCCACAATCCGTTCGATGTCTACGGCCTGCTCGCCGTCGAGTCGTTCGGCAGCGTCAAGCGCATCACGGCGACGCTGGCGGCTGCCACGCCGCTCATGCTCACGGGCCTTGCCATTGCCGTCGCGTTTCGCGCCGGCGTCTTCAATGTCGGCGTCGAGGGCTGCGTCTATGTCGGCGGGCTCGCGGCTGCGTTCGTCGGCTTCACATGCACGGCCTTGCCTGCCGCCGTTCTTCTCCCCTCCAGCCTCGCGGCCAGCCTTGTCGCCGGATCGCTCTGGATGCTGATCCCCGGCGTCCTGAAGGCCCGGCTCGGCGTCGACGAGGTGGTGACCACGTTGATGTTCAATTTCATCGCCATCAGCCTCGCGGCCTATCTCGTGAATGGCCCCCTGCTGGCGCCCGGTTCCGCCAATTCCGCCACGCCGATGGTGGCCGAGGCGGCGCGGCTGCCGCGGCTCGCGCCGCCGTCGACCTTGAATGCCGGCTTCCTCATCGCCATCGCCCTTCTCGTACTCTACGGCCTGTGGGGACGCCACGCCGCGCTGGGCTTCGAGACGCGCCTGGCCGGCCTGAACGCCCGCTTCGCCGCCGCGTCCGGCATCAGTGTTCCCGTGCTCGTCGTCAAGATGATGCTGCTCTCCGGCGCCATCGGTGGCCTCGCTGGCGCCGTCCATGCACTGGGCAATGTCGGCCGCTTCGTGACTGGATTCTCGCCGGGCTACGGCTTCACCGGGATCGCCGTGGCGCTGCTGGGGCGCAACTCGGCCGTCGGCATCTTCCTGGCCGCGCTGTTCTTCGGTGCGCTGGCTACCGCCGGCGCCACGATCCAGCTGTTCAGCGACGTGCCGATCGAGATCGTCAGCGTCGTGCAGGGCATGGTGATGATCTTCGCCGTCGCCCAGTTCGGCTGGCCCTGGTTGCGGCGGAGGATCGCGTCGTGATCGACCATGTCATCCACGCCGCGGTCCTGATGACGACGCCCGTGCTGCTGGCCGCGCTCGGCGGCCTGGTCAACCGGATCGCGGGGTTGGTCAACATCGGCCTCGACTCGATGATGCTGGCGGGTGCCCTGGTCGGTTTGATCGTGGCCGCCTACACCGGAAACTGGATGGCCGCCCTCGCCGCCGCGGCCGTCGCCGGCGGCGTTCTCGGCTTTCTGATGTCGCTCGCCATCACGCGCCTGAACGCCAACGAGATCATCGTCGGCCTGGGCTTCACGATCGCCGTCGCCGGTCTGGTCCGCTTCTTTCTGAAATCGGCTTACGGCAGTTCCGGCACCCTCAGCCTGCCCGATGTGGCACAGCTGCCGCGGATTACCATTCCCGTCGTCGCCGACATCCCGGTCGTGGGCGCCGTGTTGTCAGGTCATGATCCGCTCACCTGGGCGGCCTGGCTGATGGTGCCACTGACCGTCTGGTTCCTGGCACGGACCCGAACGGGCCTCAGGTTGCGCGCCGCGGGCGGCGCACCGCAGGCAGCCCGCGCCCTGGGCCTCGATCCACTGGCGCTGCGCGATGCCTCGACGGTTTACGCCGGCCTGATGGCGGGCCTGGGCGGCGCCTATCTCTCCATCGGCGTCGTCGGCATCTTCAACGAAGGCATTACCGCGGGCCGCGGCTTCATCGCGCTGGCCGCCTTCTACTTCGGCAACAACGGCCCGTGGCCGACGGCGCTGTGCGCGCTGCTGTTCGGCCTGTTCGATGCACTGCAGATCCGCCTGCAAGGGCACGGCGTGCCCACTGAGATCGTGCAAACCCTGCCGTACGTGATGGTCGTGGTGGTGCTGACGGCGATGGCACACGCGGTCCGGCGTCGGCGGGCCAAGGGAGGTTGACCATGGCGGACGATGGCAAGACCGCACTGATCCTGGTCGATGTGATCAACTCGTTCTTCGAGCCCGGCCAGCCCAACCACTACCCCGGCGTGGAGGCGGTCATCGCACCGATGCAGGCGCTGCTCACCGCGGCGCGGGCTGCCGGCACCATTGTCGTGCACGCTGTTGAGCGCCACCGCGCCGGGTTTGCCGACTTCGAGTGGCAGAAGCTGCCGGTCCATCACCTCGATGGCGATCGCGATGCCGACTTCTTCGGTGAGTTCCGCCCGCACGGCGCCAACGAGACCGTGGTTCACAAGCGCCGCTTCAGCGCCTTCTTCGCCACCGACCTCGCGCTCTTCCTGCAGGAACAGAAGGTCACGCGCGTCGTGATCGCCGGCGTCAAGACCAACGTCTGCATTCGCGCGACGGCGCAGGACGCCTTCGCCAACGGCCTCGAACCGGTCATCGTGCGCGAGGCCACCAACTCCAACCGGCCGCATCTGGCGGCCGCCTCGCTGGAGGATATCGAGCGCTACATGGGCCGCGTCGTGTCGCTGCAGGACGCCATCGGGATGCTGTCGTGAGCCGCATTGCGATCACCGGCTACGCCAGCCTCGACCATGTCGCCCTGCTCGACGGCACACCGCGCGCGGGCCGGACCACGACCATCATCAGCCGGCCGGCCGACGCCTGGCCTCGCCTCGGCGGCAGCCCGGCCTATGTCGCGGCGGCGCTGGTGGACGGCGGCATCGCCAATGCCCTGCCCGTGAGCTGGATCGGCGATGATGAGCCCGGACGATCCTACCGGGCACAGCTCGAAGCCAAGGGCATTGCGGGCGACGGGGTGCACGTCGTCGCCGGCGCCCGCACCCCTATCGCCATCCTCGCCTACGAGCCCGATGGCGGCTGCATCTGCCTCTACCATCCGGGCATGCCGCCCGGCCTGGGGCTCGCCGACAGCCAGCGTGCGCTGATCGCGCAGGCCGACTGGGTGTGCATCACCATCGGCCCACCGGACGCCACCGATGCGGTGCTCGACGCGATGCGCCCGGACGCGCGCCTGGCCTGGATCGTCAAGGGCGACCCGCGCGCCATGTCGGCCGCCCGCGCGGCGCGCCTCGCCGCGCATGCCGACCTGATCTGCTACAGCCACGCCGAAGGTACCTTCCTGCAGGAGGTGCTGGGTGGCGGCAAGCGGCGGCAGGACCAGGTTCGGATCGAGACTCGCGGCGCCGCCGGCGCTGCCCTGATGCGCAACGGCCGCACGACGGTGCTGGCCACAACACCGGTCACAGTGCGCGACCCCACCGGGGCCGGCGACACGTTTGCCGGCGGTGCGCTCGCTGCCCTGGTGCAAGGGCAGTCGGACCCGGCCGCGATCGTCGACGCCGGCCACGTTGCCGCGCGGCGGCTGCTCGAGGCGCGCCGCGCCCACGAAACAGAAGGCATATGACCATGACAAGAGCAGGACAGGTCGCCACCGCCTGGTACATCGGTGCCCAGCGCGAGGCGGTCGGCGATGCCGCCATCCTCATCGGCGATCCGGCCCGCATCGACCGCATTGCCGATCATTTGACCGAAGTCACCTTCCTGCCCGAGAGTCGCGGCCTGCGCACGATCACCGGCCTGCGCCAGGGTCGGCGGATCACCGTGTCAGCATTCGGCATGGGGGCGCCGATCGCCACCATCGTTCTGCATGAGCTGGCGGCTTTGGGCGTGCGCACGTTCCTGCGCATCGGAACGGCGATGGCCATGCTGCCGGTGGCGCTCGGCGACTTCGTGCTGGCCGACGGCGCGCTGCGCGCCGAGGGAACGTCGATCACCTACGCGCCGCTGGGGTTTCCGGCGATCGCCGACTTCGACCTCAACACCGCGCTGCGCGCCCGCCTGCGCCAGGCACAGCGGCCCTGGCATGCCGGCATCTTCGCCACCCATGACGGCTTCTACACCGAGATGTTTGTCATCTCGGGTGAACGCCGCGCGATGGCCGACACGCTGAAGGACACCGTCGAGCGGCTGGGGCTGATCGGCATCGACATGGAGACGTCGGCCCTGCTGACCGCGGCGCGCGTGCTCGGGGTGCGGGCATCGACGCTGTGCATCGCCACGGTCGATGCGCGGACCCAGGAGAAGATCGACGGCGAGGTCATGGCCCGCGCCGAAACGGACCTCTTCGAGGTCGCCCTCGACGCGCTGGCGGCGCCGTCGGCCTGACAAAGAGGACGTAAGCGATGACATCCGTGATCGACCAGTACTTTTCGCAGCTGACGGAGCGCCTGCAGACCGTACGCACCACGCAGGCCGATGCGATCGACGCTGCCGCGGCGCTGTGCGCCAGGAGCATCGCCGCCGGCAAGCTCGCCTTCACGTTCGGCACCGGCCATGGCGCCCTGCCGGCGCTGGAGACCTTTCCACGCACGGGCACCATCGTCGGCTTCCGGCCGATCGTGGAAAGCACGATGATCTCGTTCCATCATGTCTGGGGCGACATGGGTGCCCGTCAGTACCGCTTCATTCACGCCCAGGAGGGCTACGGCAAGGCGATCCTGCGCTCGCACCAGATCGACCCCGACGACACCATGATTCTGTTCTCGCACTCCGGGATCAACGCGGTGATCCTCGATATCGCCCTCGATTGCAAGGAGCGCGGCCTCAAGCTGGTCGGCGTCACGTCGCTGGCGCACTCCTCGCGCACGGCATCGCGCCACTCCTCGGGCAAGCGACTCTTCGAGGTGGCCGATGTCGTCATCGACACCGGCGTCGGGCTCGCCGATGCCACGCTTCACATCGACGGCCTGGAGCACCCGGTCGGCGCAAGTTCCACCAGCCTGACGATCGCCATTGCCCACGCCATCGTCGCGGCGACGGCGGCGACACTGGTCGGCCAGGGCATCACGCCGCACGTGATGGTGAATCCCAACACGGCCGGCAAGGAGGCCGCCAACCGGCAGAACGATGCGAACTACGACGAGTTGTGGCGGCGCCTGAAGGCGCGTTGAACGACCGTCACTCCGCCGGACGGATGGCTTGGCGTGGCCGGAACGTCGCCAGGACGGCCCGTGCCAGGCGTCCGGCGACGGCGATCTGTTGGCCGACCCAGCCCTTGCCGTTGTCGGCATCCGCTTCGGCTGTATCGACGCCGGTCGGGCGGCGCTTGTAGTCGTAGACCGAAGTGCCGAACAGCAGGTCCCAGATCGGCAGCACGGCGCCGAAATTGCTGTCGTGGATGTGCGGCTCGGCGGCGCTGGCGCGCGCGTGATGCGTGCGATGGAACCAGGGGTCGACCAGCACCTTGTCAAGCACGCGGCCGAAGCCGAAGCGCACGTTGGCGTGCGACAGGCTCTCGACCATCCGGCTCAGCAGCAGCAGCACGACATACTGGCCGGGCTGCACGCCGATCAGCAGCGCCACCACGGCGAAATAGACCGACGCCAGCAGGTCATCGAGCAGGTGGTTGCGGTCATCCGACCAGCAGGTCACCTGCCGCTGGCTGTGGTGCAGGCTGTGCAGCGCCCACCACCAAGGAAAGGCATGCTGCATGCGGTGCAGCCAGTAGCCGGCGAAGTCGTAGAGCAGGAAGTAGGTCGCAAACAGCAGCAGCGGCTTGTCGCGCAGCCACGGCACGCTCTGCTCGACGGTGGGCAGCACCAGGTCGTTGTCGCGCACCAGGTCCTGCAGCCAGTCGTTGACCGGATACAGAACAATGAAGACGACGAACGGCAGCACGCCGAGCTTGCTCAACAAGGTGTAGACGATGTCGACGCGCGCCAGCTTGCGATCGGGCCACTGCTCGGCCGGCGCCAGCCGCTCCAGCGGCCGGAAGACCAGCAGGATGACGCCGATCTGCACGACGCCCAGCATCAGCGTCTCGACGACGAAGGGCGCGTCCTCGAAGAAGGTCATGTAGCCGAACCGGAACAGCAGCGGATGCACCACTGTTTCCAGGATCCAGCTCTGGACATCGACCCAGATATCGATCAGTCCCTGCATCGTCACAATCCACGAACCGCGCACACGCTACGCCGCGGTGCATTCTGACACGGCAAGCTGACGCCAGCTTGTCTATCAGGCGGTTATCGGCGTCAACGGAACAACGGTGCGAGGACCTTGGGCAGGAGGTCCGGCAGCGAGGCCTTGGGTGTCTGCGCCGTCTTGTCGTCGGTCGGCTCCGGCGGCGGCGCCACCGAGCGCGACACGGTGTGCGGTCCGTTGATGTAGATGCCGTGCGGCGAGCGGCCGACATTGACCGTGGCCACGATCTGCTTGGTGGCAAGGTCGATCGCCACCACCTTGCGGCGCCAGCGCTGGGTTACCCAGATCTGCTTGCCGTCGGGCGTGAAATCGAGGTCGTCGGGCCCGCCCGGCGCCCGGATGGTGTCGATGACCTCCAGCTTCGTGGTGTCGAACAGCGAGATCGTGCCGTCGAGCCGGTTGGTCACCAGAACCCGGGTTTCGTCATTGGGCATGCGGAAGATGTTGTGGGCGCCTTTGCCGGTCACCACCCATTTCACGACCCGCTTCTGTGCCAGGTCGACCACCGCGACCGCATCCTCGCCGGTCAGGCCGACCAGCACCCGCTTGCCGTCGGGCATGGCGTACAGGCCCGCCGGGGCCTCGCCGACATCGGCCGTCCACACCACCTCCTGGCTGGCCAGATCGATCGCCACCAGCTGGTTCGAGCCCTGCATGGTGACCAGCACCTGGGCATTGTCGCGGGTGAACGCCATGTGGCTGGGCAGGCTCTGCAGTGGCAGGCGCTTGACCAGCTTGAAGTCCTTGGCCTCGTAGATATCGACATGGTTCATGCGATAGGCCGCCGTCACGAACCATTTGCCGTCGGGGCTGAAGCCGAGCTGATAGGGATCGAGGATGTTGCGGATCCGCCGGCGCGTCTCGCCGGTGATCGGATCGAGGAAGGTGAGCTCGTTGGTCGTGGTCGAGCCGATCACCAGTTCCTTGCCATCAGGCGTCAGCATCAGGTGGTGCGGCTCACGGCCGATCGAGCGCTTGTCGACCTCCTTCATCGTCTGGCGATCGACGATGCTGAGCGACGCTTCATCGGAATTGAGGACGACCACCAGTTGGGGTGAGGCTGCGGCCGGCGTCGCGATGGCGAGGCCGACGGTCAAGGCTACAGCCGCCAGGCACCGCCTGGTGGGAAAACTGCTCATCGTATAGAGCGGTCCACTCCGCACGCGCCAGAACCCCGCCGACGCCAACCTGAATGCTACATTGCATTTCCGGCCGCATCGCGCCAGCACCGAACCGACATTGATCGGGGATTGAGCCATTTTTTTGGTCGATGTGGCGCCACCGTCACACTGGGGCAGACCGCCGCAGGTCGCGGGCGACGCGCGCCAACGCCGTGATCCGATCCCAATCGCCAGCCCGCACCGCCGTGGCCGGCACCGGCCAGGAGCCGCCGACACAGGCCACGTTGGCCAGCGCCAGGTAGTCGGCCGCCTTGGCCGCATCGATGCCGCCGGTCGGACAGAACCGCAGGTCGGGCAATGGCGCCTGCAGCGCCCGCAGGAAGCCCACGCCGCCGCAACTCTCGGCCGGGAAGAACTTCAGGGCGCGATAACCGCGCTCGGCCAGCGCCATGGCCTCCGACACGCTGGCCATCCCCGGCAGATACGGCAGCCCCGAATCGGCCGCCGCCGACAGCAGCGCGGCCGTGTGGCCCGGGCTGACGGCGAAGCAGGCCCCTGCCCGCTGCGCGGCGGCGAACTGCGCCGGCTCGACGACGGTGCCGACTCCGACGAGGGCGCCCGGTACCTCGGCAACGATGGCGCGTACCGCGTCCAGCGCCCCCGCCGTGCGCAGGGTCACCTCCAGCACCGGCAGGCCGCCTGCGACCAGCGCGCGCGCCACCGGCACCCCGTCGCCCGCGCCGTCCAGCGTGAGCACGGGGATGACGGGGGCGCGTCCCAGCAGGTCACCGATGGTCGTCACGGGTCCGCCTCCGACCTCAGATGCTCCAGCCGCCGTCGATCACATGGGTGGTCCCGGTGGTGAAGGCACTCTCGTCACTGGCCAGGTACACCGCCAATGCGGCCACCTCGTTGGGCGTTCCGAAGCGGCCGGTGGGCTGGCGCGCCCGGAACATCGAGGCGTCGCCGCCCAGCGCCGAAATGCGGTCGTCGAGCGACGGGGTCTGCACCGTGCCGGGGCAAATCGCATTGCAACGCACGTTGTTTTTCACGAAGTCGACCGCGACCGACTTGGTCAGGCCCACGATGGCGGCCTTGGTGGTGGCGTAGACGCAGCGCAGCGGCGCGCCCTTGTGCGAGGACGCCGCCGACGCGATGTTGATGATCGACCCGCCACCTTTGCCCACCATGCCGGGCAGGAAGGCCTGGGTGGTCCAGAATATGCTGCGTACGTTGAGGTCGAAGGCGAAGCCCCACTCCTCGTCGGTGGCGTCCAGCACCGTGCCGTGATGCACGAAGCCGGCACAGTTGAAGAGGACGTCGACCGGCCCGATGCGGGCGGCCAGGGCCTGGATGGCGGCCTTGTCCAGGACGTCGAGCTTTTCGGCGTGGATGCCGGCGGCGCCGGCCATCGCCGGCGTGAGCTTGCCGTCATTGACATCGGTCGCCCAGACCTCGGCGCCCTCGCGCGCGAAGGCGTGTGCCGTCGCCTCGCCGATCCCCTGCGCTGCCGCCGTCACGACGCAGCGCTTGCCTTTCAGACGCATGTCGACCTGTCCCCTGCTTCGCCTCTCAGGCGCTCTTGAAGTCCGGCAGGCGCTTCTCGGTCCACGCCTTGACGCCTTCCTTGAAGTCGGCGGTCTTGCGCGTCCACTCCTGCTCGACCAGCTCGCGCTCGGTCGCCGCCTCGATGGCGTCGGCGAGCCCGCGCCGCACCGTCTCGCGCGTCGACATCACGGCCAGCGGCGCCGACTGGGCGATCTCGGTCGCCAGCGCCACGGCGGCGGGCCGCACCTCGGCCAGCGGCACCAGCTGATCGGCCAGCCCCAGCGCCACCGCCTCTTCGCCGGTGACACGGCGACCGGTATAGAAGAGCAGGTTGGCCTTCTGATGGCCGATCAGGCGCGGCAGCGTGCAGGTGAGTCCGAAGCCGGGATGGAAGCCCAGGCGGTTGAAGTTGGCGCTGAAGCGGCCCTCGGCGCAGGTGATGCGAAAATCGGCAACCAGCGCCAGGCCCAGCCCGCCGCCGATGGCGGCACCCTGGATCGCGCCCACGATCGGTTTCTTGGTGCGGAACAGGCGGATGGCTTCCTTGTAGAGATGCTTGCTGCTCTCGCCCGCCGCGCCGGTGGCCGGGCGGTTGGCAAAGTCGGCGCCGGCGCAGAACGACTTGCCGTCGGCGCACAGCACGACGGCGCGGCACTGGCTGTCGCGGTCGAAGGCCTCGAACGCATCACCGATCTGATTGATGAGCGCATTGTCGAAGTAGTTGTGCGGCGGGCGTCGGATCTCGACCATGCCGACATTGCCCGACAGGCTGACACCGATGTCCGTGTACGTCACATGCGCATCCATGAGCGCCCTCCATTCACAATTCTGTTGCGGTCGCGACCTTAGCACGCCCGCTGACTCGAAAAAGGGATGCATGTCATCGCTTGGTCCGTTAAGGACATTGCAGGTTCCCGCGTATGGAAGTCTCGATATGGCCGAGGGTGAGTCCCGTATCCTGCAATTGGCGCCGGGCGACAACGTCGCCGTGGCGATTCGCGAAATCGAGGCCGGCGACGTGGTCAAGATCCACGGTCGCGAGATCCCGATGCCGCAGACCCTGCAGGTCGGTCACAAATTTGCCGCCCGCCGCATCGAGGCCGGCGAGACGATCGTGAAGTACGGCACGCCCATCGGACGCGCCACTGCCGACATCGCCGCTGGTGAACATCTGCATGCGCAGAACATTGCCGAGGAGCCCGGCTCGGCGCCGCGGCGTGAGCGCCAGCCGGAACGCCAGGAGACAACGGACGAAGAGGCATGAGCAGCACCGCCGCCATAACAAATGACAACTGACAAAAAGGGAGGACCATCATGATTCGCCGGGCATTCACCCTGTCGGCCGCCGCCATGGTCCTGCTGCCCGCTGCGGGCCGCGCCGCCGACACGGTCAGCGGCCGCTACGTGGGCAACGGCAAGGACGTGCGCCTCGGCTTTGTCAGTGCCTATGTCCGCGAGGGCATGTCGGGCAAGCCGGCGGTCATCGTTGTGATGACGGAGAAGGACCATTCCGCATCGAAAAAGCCGACCTTCGATGCCGACTTTGGCAAGTTCGGCAGCGCGCTCACGATCTCCCTCCACCGGCCCGACGGCGGCGTCTTCGCCTGCCAGGTGGCGCACCAGGGGCTCAAGCGCTCGCCTGTGTCCGTGGTGGGCACGATCAAGGCCGAGGGCGTGAGCTTCGCCGACGATCGCATC
>Ga0187894_10003215_pt1 | contig 18583 bp, 16 predicted proteins | sample GBC1701081metaG_FD_136650 | JGI IMG/M metagenome (GOLD analysis project Ga0187894, IMG submission 136650) | White microbial mat communities from a lava cave in the Kipuka Kanohina Cave System on the Island of Hawaii, USA - GBC170108-1 metaG ...
AGCGCTGAGGACGATTCTTCAATTTCTCCGGACGGCGCATGGATAGTGTTCGATTCGAATAGATTTATAAACGGCGAACTCGATACTCGGCTGTATCGAATTCCGTCCATCGGAGGCCAGCCCTCACAACTGACCGAGGCCGAGTGTTCTAACCCACACTACTCGCCGAACGGAAAATTTATCTCGTGCGTCTCTGCCGATTGGAAGACGATGCTTATCATTTCCGCCGAAGACGGCAAGGTTCTTAATTCGTTCAAAACAGAACCGAACTGCGTCCTCAATATCGGTTCCCGTTGGGCCCCGGATAGCGTCGCGCTTCTTTATATAACGACGCGGAACAACGTCAGCAACATTGTCCGACAGAGCGTCGATGGCCGAAAACCTGCGCCTTTGACCGACTTTACGAGCGGCGAGATATACAATTTCGCTTTTTCGGTTGACGGCTCGCGTCTATATCTCGCACGCGGTTATTCAACGCGGAATGCCGTTTTGATAAAGAATTTTCGTTGACCTGCGAGCGAAGACGTGATTAACCAATGAAGAGTTCGTCGTCCATATAGACGCGGTCGATTTGTTTCGGCGAGGGGGCGAAGAGGACTTCGAGGCCTTTTTTGACGCCGGCCATGATGGCGGCGATCTCGCGGGCCGGGTTGACGATCTTTTGCTGGACGAACTCGGTGGTGTCGAGCACCTGGCTGTGCGTGCGGTCGATGGTTTGGCTGACCATTTCGACCTTGTCGCGGGCGACGAGCGCCGTCGAGCCGACGATGGTGCGGAGCTCGGCGACTTCTTCCTTGATAAGCTCGGTCGATTCGGCGAGATGTTTCGAGGCTGTGGAAAGATTCGCCGTTACTTCCGTAAAATGCACCGACATTTCCTGACCCTGCTTGCTGATTGCATCGACCTTTGTGATCAGCGGGCCGACGCGTTCCTCGACATTGCGAACGGTATTCACGACGCGCTTTACGATCACTGCAATGGCGATCAGCGAGATCGCCATCACGATGAAGCAAACTGCGATGACGATCGATGCGATCATCATCCAAAATTGCGGTTCGTTCGCGTTCATTTTACTTCTCGTCGGTCACGGGATACGTCGGTCGCCCTTCGGTGATCGATTTGGCTTCACCCTTGCGCTTTTCGGCTACGTAGGCTTCCTTGCCGGCTTCGACCGCGGCCGTGAACGGGTTTGCGGTGTTAGCCGCAGCCGTGCGGGCCTTTTCTGCAAACTGCCCTGCTTTGTCCTTTCCGGTCTGGTAAAGCTCGCCGGCGCGCTCGCGGCCGACCTCGTAGTATTCGCCCGCCCGCTCCTGCAGCTGCGCCGCAGCTTCCTTACTCTTTTCGAGCCCTTTGCGCGTTGCGTCGGCAATGTCCTCGCGAAGCTCGACGCCCGATTTCGGTGCGAAAAGCAGCGCGATCACGGCACCAATGCCGCCGCCGATAAGCAAGTATGTCAATTTGGTCGTAACGCTCGATTCTTCTCTGTCGTAATCACGTCTCATAAATCCTCCTGCCGTAAACCGTTGCGAAATAAAGCTCGTCAATGCTTGTTTTGAGATAACTATAACAGAGATGCGGCGGATTGGACAATTGTTTTGGGTGAAAAGCGGATCAAGCGATCAGGCCTTCGACGATACCTTTTTCGTAGATGATCCAAAGGCCGAGAGCCACGCTTATAAAACCTGCGGCGCCCTGCAGAAGGTGATTGAAGCGGTGAAATCTGAGTGCAGTGAAATGAAACGGCAGGCCGACCAGCAGACTCATCAGCATCATCCCGCCGATCGAGCCGACGCCGAAGACGGCGATGTAGAGAAGGCCGAGTGCACGCGAGTCGATGGTCGGAATGACGAGGAGCATCAGCGCGGCGCTGCCTGCAAGACCATGCACCATGCCGATCAGAAGCGCTCGCGGGCTGAAGCTGAGGCCGTGGTGCGTGTGCGGCTCGTCCGATTTGTCGAGCTCGTGCACGTGCGGGTGGGCGTGCGCATGTTCGCCATGCTCGTGCCTGTGAAAATGCAGGTGCCCGCCGGCGAATAGCTTGCGCAGTACGTTCAGGCCGAGAAAAACGAGCATGATGCCGACGGCAAATTCGAGAACGCGTTCCGTAGTTTCGCTGATTTCAAAATTGAGCAGCAACACCAGGACGCCGGCGAGCAGGAGCGAGATCGTGTGGCCGAGACCCCAAAGGCCGCCGACCAGCGCCGAGCTCCAGAGGCTTTTGCGATCGGTGACCATGGTCGATACGGCTGCGAGATGGTCAGCCTCGGTCGCGTGCTTCAGGCCGATCAAAAAGCCGAAACCCATAACGGCAGCGGTCGATGCGGCGGAAAGTGCAAAAAATTCGCTCATTTGTTTTACGCAATAGAGTTATAACACATTACCGCCCCGATGCACGCAATGACAAAGGCGCTGAACGCAGGCAGTGATTTGACAATGCGGCTGTTCGAAAGGCCGCTGCTGCCGAGCGCTTTGCCGAAATAGAGAAACGCAAGTCCGACAGCGGTCAGCGTAGCGGCGAGACCGAGACTGAAAACAACCGTCAGAATCAAGCCGTAGCCAACGCGACCGAGCGAGATGGCGGACAACATCAAAACCAGCGCCGATGGGCACGGCAGCAAACCGCCGGAGATGCCCAGGGCGAGCAAGCTTTTCCACGTGATCGCTTCGGGCGGCAGATGCGAATGCGTGTGTCCGTCATGCGTTTGCGAAAATCCGTCATGGGAGTGCTCATGACCATGAGCGTCATGCTCGTGGTGATGGTGATGATGGCCGTGAGCGGTCGTCGACCAGCCGAGCGCGCTGAAAAGGCGATTCTTAAAAAGCGTAACGCCGATGTAAAAAACGAGCAGCCCCGAAACGAAAGATAAAAAGGGCATCAGGCGTTCGGGCACAACGTAGCTTGATGCAAAGAGCGTGATGAGGCCCAGAGCAAAAACGCCGAGCGTGTGCGTAATAGTGACGGTCAGGCCGAGAAAGGCCGCGTGTTTTGCAGTGCCTCGCGTGCCGACAAGATATGCGCCGACGACCGTCTTGCCGTGGCCCGGCGACATTGCGTGCACAGCTCCAAGCCCGAAGGCGAGCAGCAAGCTGAACAACACGACACCAGGCGTAATCTCACCGATGCTGATCAATTCAGCGAACCTGTCCCGTTGAACAACCGTCGCGATGTGACCGTCGCGGTTGACGAGAGCTACTGCACCTTCGGCGGCTGTAGCGCCAAATGAAAATTGCGCCGATCTCTCGGCGAGCGGCGCCGATAGCGATTCGTCCGGATAGGCTTTCAGCTCGTCCGTGACGCCGGAGCCATACGCCGTGCTGTCGAAAACTTTGGCGCTCGTCTGCGTGACGACAATCTCGTTCCAGCCGAGCCGGTCTTTGTGATTAAGATTCTCAAACGCGACGCGACCGGATTCAGTTTTCAGATCGGCCGTTAAATCCCAAACGAGCATCAGGGTTTTTAGTCCGCCGACACCATCGTTTAATGTCGCTGAACTTGAAACCGCCGAGAGCTTTGATGGCTCGCCGTTGACCGAAAGGCGGAGATTTGCAATATAAACCGGAGTGATGTTTTCGATATACGCCTTCAATTCGTCCTCAGACGAAACGCCATTTTTGTCCGCGTCGATGAGCGAGAGTTCCTGAAAAGTCGGGATCTCGGCCATGTCGAGAACCTGTCGGATCTTTATTTGCGACGTGGAAATCTCGAGACGCGAATATTGATTGACGCTGAAGTTGCCGAGCGGATGAGCAACGGCCGCGGCGCTCAGACACAGAAGAGCAATCGTGAAAATAAAAATTTTGCGTCCCATGCTCACAGCGTCTCCAGTGTTTGCTTGGCGATTTCAGCCTGTCTCAGATCGAAAACGGGATTGGTTTTCAGCGCAAGAGCAAGAAGGCGTTTCGCTTCCGGCTTATTACCGCGAGCCTTCGCGATCATTCCGGCGTGATAAAGAATTCGCGCATCGCCGGTTTTTAGACGCATTGCCTGCTCGATAATTTTCGCGGCGTCATTGATGCGGTTGTTTTTGAAAAGGCACCACGCGTAAACGTCCGCCGTGTAGATGTCCTTTCGCGCGGCGTATTCCCGTGTCGCGATCTCTAGAGCTTCCTTCAATTTTGTGTCGCGGTCGGCCCAAAATAATGCGAGCCGGCCTTGATCGCCGGCCTGGCCGAGCTTTTGCTCGACTACCTCGACCAACGCGGCCTGCTGCGCCGCCTTTTCCGTATCGCCGAGCTTTTCGTAAACGTCGCCGAGCATTACTATCGTGTCGGCGTTCGGAACCCGTTTTTGCGCTTCGATGAGCATTTTCGCCGCTTGTTCGAGATCGCCGAGCGAAGCAAGGACGCGGCCCTTGCCGGAGAGCGCGAGATGATAGCCGCTAAAAATTTGCAGAGCTTCGTCGAACGCCGCATTCGCTTCCGCATATTTACCGTTTTTCCATAGCTCGCTGCCCAGCTGTGAAAGGCACCAGGCCTGGGCTTCATAGTCCGCCGGGTCGGCCGTTTTTGCGGCAAGCTTGTACGCTTCGACCGCGCCCGCGTGGTCGCCGTGCAGCGAGCGGACGCTCGCGACGCGCGCGTACGAAACCGAATTCGGTTTCAGATCGACCATCTTTTGCGCGTATTCGACCGCGGCCGCATAATTCCCAAGCTCCGCGTTCGCGTCGGTCAGCACGCCGAAGACGAACTGATCGCCGGGCAGTTCTTTTTCAAGCTGCCTGCCTAAATCGAGAGCTTCTGCAAAACGGTGTGCCGACAAATGAAGCGAAGCATTAAGCTTGCGCAAAGTTTGGTCATCGGGCGCCACGCCCAGTCCGCGATCAATCGCCGATTGCGACTTAGCGATAAATGTCGCGTCTCCGGTTTCACGCCATCGTTTCATATAGATGACGGCGAGCGAGCGGTATCCGAGTGGAGATTCCGGCATCTTTTCGATAAGCCGGAGAGCCTCGGCCGTTTCCGAATCGGTTTCAGCGACGGAAGCTGTAGTTACTTCTGCGGCGCTTCCGCTCGCATGTTGATACGAACAACCACCGCCGATCATAACGACGGTGATCAATAAGAACAGCGAACCTGTTTTTAAAAAATTCATTGCAATTTTGGAAAACGCTTTGCTGGCCAGCCGAAGATTCGATTCGAATCTTCGGCTGGCTTCTTCAAGTGCCGCGCTTATTTCTCCTCTATCTCCTTTGCAAGCGGCGGCATTATGCCCGTCGTCGGCGTGCTGGACGGCCGGGGTTGATTACCCTGGTTCGGCGGACGCAGATACGGGAACCGTGTCAGAAGCGGCCCTTCCGGGTTGAAGCTCACGCCGTCGCCGAGCGTGTTGTTCGGCGCAATGTTCGTCGGCGGCGTGAACGGCGTTCCGCCGGCGACGGCCCGCAGAGCGATGTCCGTCACGTCGTCGAACACGCGGCGGCCGTTTGGAAATCCTGCAACGTCACCGCCGAGAAGCCCGAGCCGGCTCTGGCTCCCGATCGGCGTGATCGGGATCGCCACGTTCAACCGGAGGTATTCATGAGCAACACCGTCGGAAAGAAACGTCGTGTAGTTGGGACCCGTGACCGCGTTGACCGGAATGCCCGTCGCAAATATCTGAACAAGGTCATTCCTGGGCGGCGGAGGAATCGTAATCCCGTAAACGGCCTGCAGAAGTCGCGCCAGTTCCGGGTCGGTAATCGCCTGGACGACGCGGGGGATCGTTCCGTCGAGTCTCGGCGAAAGACCGTTGAAGGCGTCCTTCAAACCGAGCGGTATCACGACCTCGTTTACCAGCGGACTGCCGAGCCGCGAGATCTGCACCCAACCACCGCTATGAAAAGGTCCGTCACCCGTGTGGACTCTCAGCGAGCGGCGGCTCGAAGTAGCCCAAACACCGATCACGGCGTTCGGATCTGTCGGACTGGAAGGAGCGCTGCGGTTTCGCGTTAGCTCCTGAATCGGCACCTCGATCGCGATGGTGCTGACGTTATAGGTTTTCGTCGAGTCTATGCCGCCGACGTCCGAAACGGAACGAAGGTTCAACGCGTCGAACACGCCGAGATCTATGTAAAAATACTCGTCCCGATTGCCGGCAAAAACCTTGCCGCCGCCCGGCAGGGGGTACACCGCGGGCTGTCCGAGATTGGCTTCGTAATTCGGCGTCACGCGCGGTCCGATATTGGCCGGCGGAGTTCTCAGTCCCGCCGCGATCAATCGGCCGCGTCGTCCCGTCGAGCTGTCGACTCGACGGACCGTGTAAAATTGCGGCATGTTGTAATCAGGGTCAGTGAGGCTGCCGATAACGCCATCCTGGTTGACGGCCGACTGACCGAGGATGGTGTCGTTATTTACCGGATGGGTAGTAAACTGAAACTGATAGCTTATGTCTTCGCGGCCGTCGCCCGTGTTGTCGATCTTGATCTCGTACAGCACGGTGTCGTCGAAACGGAACCACTGCGGGCCGCCTGAGGGCTCCTGCAGCGGAATCCAGTTTCCTATCAGTGTTACAAATCCTTCGCGGCCCGCTTCGACGCTACGAAATGCGTAGGTGTCGGTGTTGTCCGCAAACCTGTCCATGCTAATCAGCGGCGCTTCGCCGTGGCTTGAGGCCATGATCGGCAGCGATGCCGAAGCAATAATCAAAGCCAGGACGACAAGCTTTTTGCCGATATCCCTTGTTGCGTTTTTCATTCTCATCTCCTCCATATAATTTGCCGGCCCGACGAAGCGAGCCGGCGTCAAAACAATCTATCTAGTGAGTGTCATAACCGGCAACCGGAATGTCGCCGTTCAATCCGAATTGCTCGGAAACTAGTGCGACGTTCGAGCTTCGCAGCCATGTGAACGTGCCCGTCTGCTGGTTCCACACGGCGACATCCGTCTTACCGTCGCCGTCCCAGTCGCCCTGTGCCGACAGGTCAGGTTTCTGCCCGACCTGCGGCGTGTAGAAACCGCCGTCCGAGCTTCGCAGGACGAACCATTGATAATTGGTCCCGGTGCGGAGAGCGGTAAAGTCCGTTCTGCCGTCACCGTCGTAATCACCCGGAACGACGAAATCCGACCCGAACCCCCATTCCTGTTCGCGATAACCGGCGGTGCTTTGAAGCAGGTAAAAGCGTGCCAGAGCAGCGCCTTCGCCGCGCCGGACGGCAAGATCGAACACGCCGTCGCCGTCATAGTCGCCAGGCACCACGATATCCGTCTCTAATCCGAACTCGTTGATCCGGACAAAGCTGCCTTCGAAGTTCGTGATGTACCACGTTATGAATCCATTCGCGCGGCGTGCGATACCGAAATCGGTGTCGCCGTCTCCGTCGTAATCCCTCGCAACGGGTTCGTCGCCCTGCAGGCCCCAGCCTCGTGTGCGGAAAGTGAACGTTGAGCTATCGATAATGTAGAAGGTGCCGTTCGATTCGCGCCAAACGGCGATGTCCGTTTTGCCGTCGTTGTCGTAATCGCCGGGCACCAGCCTGTCGCCGGGTATTCCCCATTGCTGCTCGAAATAACTGCCGTCCGAACTACGCAGGTAAATCCAGAAATTATTGCTCAGACGAAAAATGGCTTTATCAGTGCGGCCGTCGCCGTCGAAGTCAACGTTGGTTGACTGCGAGCCGGTGTTTGCGGCGATTGCTATGTCGCGCACTACCGCACCGCCGCCGATCGGCCCAAGCACTGCTGCCGAGCCGGTCGTAAGATCTACGGTGTAAAGCGCCGAAGTGGTCGAGCCGCTAACCTGGAACGCCGCAAGCGCAGTGTTGTTGCTCGAAGCGATATCGAAGCCGGCCTCAGCCGTGATGTTCACGCCGAGGCTTCCGACGGTATTGAGGGTTCCGTTATTCGGCGGATTCTGCGTCACCAGGATATCGAGATTCGAATCGATGTCGTACAACGTCGTTGTGGTCGTGCCGCCAAAGCTGTTTGTGTAGCCGGAACCGACGATGTTAGGGTTTTGCCCGGCGTTCGGATCGCCCGCAGCGTATGCAAGCGTTCCGTCAACTAGGTTTGTGCCGTCTGCCGGATTGGCCCGCAGGTTCTGATCCGCGTCCGAAGTGATTCGAATGCGGTCGGGCACAGGATTGAAGTCGAAGCCGAAATTTGTGCCGGCAAGCGCCGTTGTCAGAGTCCCGACGAAAGTCGCCGCTCCTGTGAACGGATTGATCCGATAGATACGGCTCGTGCTTCCGAGTCCGAAAAGCTGGCCTGTCGCCGGTCGGACATCTATGCCGACGATATTTTCGCCGCCCTGAAGCCCTGTTATTGCGACCGAGCGAAGTATCGCTCCCGGACGGCGGCTGTTGAACTGGATCAGATTGTTCGCCGTCGTGACGCCGTAAACTCGATAGTTCGCGGCCTGACCAATCTCGACCGCGAATCCGCGATACTGGGTGAGGCCGTTTCCTACGGTACCGACGCTCGAGGCCGTGCCCGTCGTAAGATTTACCGAATAAAGGTTGGTGGTGGCAAGGCCGGTGAAGATGCCGAAGGCCGAACTATCGGCCGACAAAATATCGAAACCGTTTACGTCCGTAATATCGACGCCGAGACCCGCGCCGACCGCGACAAGCGTGCCGTTGTTCGGCGGATTCTGAATGTACAGCGTATTCGACGCGGCGGAAACGCTGTAAAGCGTCGTCGAAGCTGCGCCGCCAAAGCTGTTCGTGTAACCGGCCGCTTCGGCACCGGCCGCTCCGCCGTTTATCGGGCCGTCAACGGTGACGGCGCCGGTGAGCGGATTGACGCGGAGATTCTGCCCTGTGTCCGATACGATTCGGATTCGATCGACCGTCGGGTTGAAATCGAATCCGAATGAGGTTCCGGAAATGGCGGTTGACAACTGGGCAACCGGCGCCGCAGCTGCCGTCGCACGGTTTATTACGTAAAGCCTGCCGGTGCTGCCGAGAGCGTAAAGCTCGCCGCTCGCGGGGCGAAAATCTATTCCAAGGATATTCTCGCCGGCCTGAAGATTGGTTATGGCACCGACCGTAACAACGGTTCCCGGCGTGGAAGTGTTAAACTGCACGAGCTGGTTCAAAGTTGTGACTGCATAAGCGTTGGCTGAAGTGACCTGCGCGGCCGCGGGCGGAACGGCAAAAAAGGTCGCAAACAAAATGAGCACAGCTATTGAACCGTGCCCAAACAAAGACATTTTCATAGACCCTCCTGGATAGAAATGGCGAAACTCGCCGAAATTTATTGACCCTTAATACGTAAAAAAGGGCCGCAGGCATAATTGCTGAGAACACAGGGTGCAATGCATAGTTCCATGCGACATGCTTCTTGTTCAGTAACTTGCAATACAAAAACCCGAAATATCAGTCGTGCCGGGTGCTCATAATACTTTGTCAATAGGTTCGAATGAACTAATCGGTTGGATTCAAACGAGCGGAAAGATTTTTCGCACGTGAGAGGTGCTGTGCGTGGCGGTCGGTGTTTTGATATGGTAATCTTTTTGATTTCCTTAACAAATGACGCCCGAGAATATCAGAAATTTTTCCATCATCGCCCATATCGACCACGGCAAATCGACCCTGGCCGACCGCATTTTGCAGCTTACCGGCGCTGTAAGCGAGCGCGAGATGGAAGATCAGTTGCTCGACGACATGGACCTCGAACGTGAGCGCGGCATCACGATCAAGGCTCATGCGGTGCGATTGGATTACAAATCACGCGACGGGAAAAATTATGTTCTTAACTTGATCGACACGCCGGGGCATGTCGATTTTAGTTACGAAGTTTCACGAAGCTTGTCCGCGTGCGAAGGCGCGCTGCTCGTCGTCGATGCATCGCAGGGCGTCGAGGCGCAAACGCTTGCGAACACTTATCTCGCGATCGAGAATGATCTCGAACTCATTCCCGTTCTCAATAAAATAGATCTCCCATCCGCCGAGCCCGACCGCATAAAGGAGCAAATCGAAACGATCATCGGTCTCAGCACCGAGCATGCGGTGCTCGCGTCCGCAAAAACCGGTGTCGGTGTCGAAGACATTCTCGAAGAGATCATCAAGGACATTCCGCCGCCGGTCGGGGACAGAAACGCGCCGTTAAAAGCGCTGATCTTCGATAGTTGGTACGACAGCTATCGCGGCGTGATCGTTCTGTTTCGCATAATCGACGGCACGATAAAAAAAGGCACGAAGATAAAATTTTTCAACACCGGCCGCGAACATCTCGTCGAGGCGATCGGCGTCAACCGTCCGAAAGCGACGCCGATCAACGAGCTTGGCCCGGGCGAGGTCGGTTTTCTTACGGCCTCGATAAAAACCGTCGCCGATGTGCAGATCGGCGACACGATCACTGAAGCCTCACGCCCGGTCGATGAACCGTTTCCGGGCTTCCAGGAAGTAAAGCCGATGGTTTTCGCAGGGCTGTATCCGACCGACTCGGCGCAATACGAAGACCTTCGCGACGCGATGGACAAGCTGCGTCTAAACGACGCTTCGTTCTTTTACGAACCGGAATCTTCGACTGCTCTCGGCTTTGGTTTTCGCTGCGGCTTTCTCGGTTTGCTCCACATGGAGATCATTCAGGAGCGGTTGGAGCGCGAATTTAATCTCGATCTGATCACCACCGCGCCGGGCGTGCGTTACCGCGTGACGACGACCGACGGCGTGACCGAAGAGATCGATTCGCCATCGAAGATGCCCGACGCTGGCCGAATCGCCAAAATTGAAGAGCCGTATATCGAAGCGACGATTCTCACCAACGACGAATTTCTCGGCGGCATCCTGCCGCTGCTCGATGAAAAACGCGGCGTGCAGAAAAAATTCGAATATGTGACAAAAGATCGCGTGATGCTCGTCTATGAGCTGCCGCTAAACGAGATCGTGCTAGATTTTTACGACCGTCTCAAATCAGTTTCTCGCGGTTATGCGTCGCTTGATTATCATCTTTCCGGCTATCAGACGAGCAAACTTGTAAAGCTCGACATTCTCGTCTCGGGCGAGCCGGTCGATGCACTGTCGCTCATTCTGCACAGTGACACCGCCGCGCCAAAAGGCCGCCTGCTCACCGCAAAAATGAAGGAGCTGATCCCGCGACAGCTTTTCGAAGTTCCCATCCAGGCCGCCATCGGCAACAAGGTCATCGCCCGCGAAACCGTCAAAGCCATGGGCAAAAACGTCATCGCCAAATGCTACGGCGGCGATATCTCTAGAAAGCGCAAGCTGCTCGAAAAACAAAAAGAAGGAAAAAAGCGGATGAAAAAAGTAGGCCGCGTCGAAATCCCGCAGGAAGCGTTTCTTGCCGTGCTCAAGGTAAACGAAAGCTAGAACAATATCCCAGTAACGATGTATAATTCGATTGTCCAGGAGTCCGTGCTCAATGATCTCAGTCAAAGGAAAAATCAAGAATGGCGTTGCGTTGCCGCTCGAACCGGTAAAGGAAACCGATGAAGGGCGCAAGGTTATTATTACGTTCGTTGACGAGGGATTCACGGGAAAGAAATCGTCCGTTTCTAACGGCGGACTTTCTCTTGAAAAACTGATCGAGGCATGTCAGGTGGATACGGGAATCGAAGACCTTGCTTCTGAACACGACCATTATCTTTACGGCACTCCAAAAAAAAATAACAAATGACCGAGACATTCGTGGACGCGGCAGCATGGATTGCCTTGCTCAATTTGCGCGACTCATTGCATGACGAAGCTAAATCGACATTCCAGCGTCTTCGTAAAGCTAATAGACGCCTCGTAACCACTGAATACGTCCTGATCGAGCTTGCAAACACACTGTCGTCGCCGGATTTCAGAGAAAAGGTTTCGGTGATGATCTTCGGTCTAATGGACTCAGACGATGTCGAAATAGTTACCGGAGATTCGGACTTATTTTTAGCAGCCTTCGATTTTTACGCCAACCGTCCGGACAAGGGGTGGAGCCTTGTGGATTGCGCAAGTTTTGTTGTAATGCGACGTCGTAAGATCACTGACGCATTTACGGCTGACCGTCATTTCGAACAAGCAGGTTTTGTGAAGCTGCTTTGATACCGAACAAATGTCATCCCCAAAATGCTACGGCGGCGACGTCTCGCGCAAACGCAAGCTCCTCGAAAAACAAAAAGAAGGCAAAAAACGGATGAAAAAAGTCGGCCGAGTCGAAATTCCGCAGGAGGCGTTTTGGGCGGTGCTGAAGGTGAACGAATCGTAAGCAATGCTCACGCCATACTATAAAGTCACAGGCATGATCGAATGGCTCATCGGAGTCAAGATCATTACGCGGCCGGATCAATTGATAATCGAAGACCGCCGCCCGACGTGGCCGATGCTTTTGAGTATGTTGGGTACGGTCTTCTTTACGCTAATGTTCGCCTTGCGATTGTTGTTCGGTGAATTCTTAGGTATCGATTCGACGGGGATGTGGATGCTCGGTATTCCGGCAGTCGTTTGTGTGGGTTTGTCGTTTCGTGGAACGATTCGAGAGCAGTACGTTTTCGACAGACCGTCGGACACGTATCATTTCGTTCGGCAGTTTCTCTATAAAAAAGAAGTTATAGAAGGGACGCTGTCACAATTTCGTGGGGTCGGAGTGAAGAGGTTTTACAACGGCGAATATGAAACTGACGTTGTGATGCTGGTCCAAGGCGGGGTGCTTTTTGGATCATCATCGGAACAACCTCTAAGAGAGTCAAAACCCGCTTTCAACTTCTGGAATACCGAAGCGCGGATCGCCGAGTCAATACATAAATTTCTCCGAATACCTCGCGTAGATGGGGAACCAACCGTGCACACACTATTCACTCGCTACTAAAACAACCTGCGGTTCTTTTCTTTCACTAAACAATTCATTCAACCGAATTCTCAGCAGCGGTCGCGTGGCGATGATGCGCGTTGGGGCGATGAATTTTGGTTTGAGTGATTCGTATTCGTTTTCGGGCATTATTATGTAGGCGGGTTTGTTTTGGGAGAAAAGGGCGACGATCTCGTTTTCGTGGAAGTATTCGAGCACGGGGCGGCGAAGGTAGAAGACCATTGTGGGGGCGGTGCAGCGGTAGTACCCGACGCGTGTTTCGGGGCCCGCATTTTGCGCGATCACGTCTGAGAGAGCTTTCACCGGCTTGTACCTTTCAAAATCCGGAAGCACGACGAGGACGAAAACCCACATCAAACAGATGACCGCGAGCGATTGTGAGTACGCGGCGAGATTGATGCGTTTTTCTATTGCGAAAAGAAGCGTTGCGAGGCCGCCGATAAGTAAAATAACTGCGACTGCACCGACACCGGCAAGATCGATATTCGACCCGCCAAAGTTCATGTAAGAACACGCTCCGCCGATAGCAGCGAGCAAAAGTCCGTTTGCGGCGAGCGTCCAGCGAACAACCTGCGAGGCGTTTTCGGATGCGAACGAGATCACGGCGCCGACGAGAGCGGCCGTAGCCAAATACGTGGGCATCATGTATTGGTCCTGCTGGTTGTGCGAGAGCGAATAAAAAACGACGATCACCGCGATCCATATCGCCAGAAGACGCGCGATCGAAAACGCACGGTCAGTACCGCCTGCGGTAGCGGGTGGTTGATCGTAAGAACTCAACGGTTCACGTTTCGAAAAAATTCTTGCACCGATCCGGCGCTGAAACGCCACGCAGACCAACGCTGCGATCAACAGCAGCGACCACGGAAAAAGATCGCCTATCATCGTACCTAGGTAGAAAAAGCTGCGTTGCGGGCCCCAGCCTTCGTCGGTATAGCGCGATATGTTTTCGTCGAAGATGAACGAGACAATGTATTGCCGGCCGTGCATTTGATAAACAAGCAGATACCACGGCAGGACGATCGCCGAGAAGATCGCGATCCCAGTCGGTATCGTCATCCTGCGAATGTCGCCGATGCGTCTTTCAATGATCAGATAGATGAAAAAAGCGGCTCCGGGCAGAACAATAGCGACCGGCCCTTTTGTCATAAAGCCGAGGCCGACGCAGGCGTACATCAGACAGAGCCACAACTTTCTTCGCTCGGCCTGAGCCTCGGCGAGAATGAAAAACATCAGCGTCAGTCCCATGAAAAAAGACAAAAATACGTCTATGGACGTGCGGCGCGAGTGCATCAGAAAGCGCGGCAGTGTTGTAATTACGAGCGCGGCCCAAAGCCCGGCATGCGTGTTCCAAACCGTGCGACCGATCACGAAAGCCGCTGCGATAAGACCGAGCGCGGCGAGCACGATAGGCAAGCGCTCCGACCATTCGGAAACGCCGAAGATGTGATACGAAACCGCCACGATCCAATAGGTAAGCGGCGGTTTGTTGAAACGCGGTTTGTTGTTGAAACTCGGGCTGACGTAGTCGCCCGTTTCGATCATCACGCGCGGCGTCTCGGCATAAAACGCCTCGTTCGCGTCCCACAGCGTCGAATCGCCGATGCCGATCCAATACGGCAGAACGGCGGCCGCGAGGAGCAGGCAAAGGATAATCTTTTTGCGATCGGACATTAGCCCTAATTCAAAAGACGAAAAATCTGTGTCTTTCAGTGAGTAGTTAGCAGTTGAAAGTTAATAGTTTGGACTATCACCTTTCAACTAATCACTATCAACTGCAATCAAGTGTGCGACGATATTTTCCACAGTTTCCCGGTTTCTTTTCAGCGCATCCGGCGTACTTGATTCGAATCGGAGAACAAGAATTGCCTGTGTGTTTGAGGCGCGCACAAGGCCCCAGCCGTCGTCGAATATGATCCGCGCGCCATCAATGGTGATGACCTCGTGCGTCTTCGAAAAGTGCTCGGCGATCTTTTTCACGACGTCGAACTTGATGTCGTCCGGGCAATCGACGCGCAGTTCAGGCGTCGAAAATGTTTGCGGAATATCGGCGAGCAGCTCGGATAACTTTTTGTCCGTTTTCGAGAGAATTTCCAGCACGCGAGCGGCGGCATAGGCGGCATCGTCGAACCCGTAAAATCTGTCGGCAAAGAAGATATGGCCGCTCATCTCGCCGGCGAGGACGGCGCCTGTTTCCTTCATTTTCGCTTTTATCAGCGAATGGCCGGCCTTCCACATCACCGGCGTTCCGCCGTGGGCTGCGATGTCATCGAAAAGTTTTTGCGAGCATTTCACTTCGGCAATGATAGTTGCGCCGGGGCGTTCCTGAAGAACGGAGCGTGAAAGCAGGATCATCAACTCGTCGCCCCAGATAATTCGGCCGGTTTCGTCCACGACGCCGATGCGGTCGCCGTCGCCGTCGAATGCGATGCCGATATCGGCGCGCGTTTCTTTCACGGCTGCGATCATGTCTTTGAGATTTTCTTCGACGGTCGGGTCGGGGTGATGGTTAGGAAAATCTGAATCCGGGTCGATGAAAAGTTTCACCATCTCGATGCCGAGCCGCTCAAAGATCGGCACCGCCGTCACGCCGCCCATTCCGTTTCCGGCGTCCACCACAGCCTTGATTCTTCGTTCACCCAGCGAAACGCGCGACACAATGTCGCGACAGTATTCGTCGAGCACATCAATTTTTTCGGTTGTGCCTGGGGCGGAAGTGTCGGGCTGCGTGAACGCACTGCGTTGTTCGTGCACGCTCGTTAACACTCGCGTTTCCGCCCGTATTGCAATCTGCTTGATTTCCTGAATTTGCGAGCCGAAAAGCGCGGCTTTACCGAGACATATTTTGAAGCCGTTGTGGTCGGGCGGGTTGTGCGAGCCGGTAATCATCACGCCGCCGTCCACATCGAGCGTGAAAACCGTGTGGTAAAGAACCGGCGTCGGCACCATTCCGATCAGCACCACATCGCAGCCGTTCTCGTTCAGTCCGCGCGCGAGTAGCTCGCAAAACCGCGGCGAGCTTTCCCGCGCGTCATAGCCGATGGCGATGCGTCGCGCGCCGTTTTGCTGAAAAAAAGTTCCGACCGCGCGGCCCAAAATTCCGACGGTTTCATCGGTCAACTGCTTTCCGACAATGCCGCGTATGTCGTATTCGCGAAAAATATGCTCATTTATGTTCATAACGTAATGGTCGATTTTAATGCAGAAGCCCGCACGTTAGTAAGTGCGCAACTCTCAATTCCGGATTACGCCCTTATTTCGTGAAGGCTTGTGGCAAGATGAATTCAGCTGCGAGAGGCCGTTTTTGCTATACTATTCCTTTCTTCGAGTGGCAACAATCGCCGCCTGTCAAGCATCGAAAATAATGCTCCGCACTATTCGTTTTATGAAGAAACCCTTTGGCCCGCTTCTATTTGTTCTGGTTATTTTCGCGCTTTGTACCGTTTCGCGTGCACAGACGCCCACGCCGACGCCCGATGACGGGCCGATCAAGACGTTTGAGGTGCGGCTGCCCGTTACGGTCACCAACCGCGAAGGGAAAGGGAAGGAAAAAAACGCGTTGGTCTCCGGCATGTCGCGGGGCGATTTTACGATCTTCGAAGACGGCATACAGCAGGAAGTTACGTTTTTCAGCGACGAAAAGACAAACCCGCCGGTTTTCGTCGGCGTGCTGATGGACACGTCGCCTTCCACGGCCGGCAAGCTGGGATTTTCGAAAGAGGCTGCGAAGAATTTTCTCTACACGGTCGTTCGCCTGCGAAAAGACAAGGCTGCTTTTATGACCTTTGATCACGACGTTGTTTTGCACCAGGATTTCACCGACAAGCATGACCTGCTCGACCGTGCGGTTGAGAGAATCAAGAAAACGGGATCCAACACCGCGATGTACGATGCCGTTTGGCAGTTTTCCGACGAAAAGCTGCGAAACGTGCCGGGTCGCCGCGTGATCGTGATAATCACCGACGGCGACGACACATTCAGCCGCGCCGATATGGCCGATGCTATCGACATCGCGCAGCGAACCGAAACCACGATTTTCGGCATCTCTACAAAGGCAGGGTTTTTGGGAGCCGTCCCGGGCGTCGAAGCAGGAACAATAAAGGATAAAGGCGACCGGCTGCTGGCTGAGCTTTGCGAAAAAACGGGCGGTCAGGCTTTTTTCACGGGCGATATGCTCGAGCTTGAAAAAGCCTTCACGCAAATTTCGAAGGAGCTTCATTCGCAGTATCTGATCACGTATAGGCCTGCGAACCAGAATTACGACGGACGCGAGCGAAAGATCGAAGTGCGGTTTACCGAACCGGCGAATGCGAAGAAATATAAGATCAGAACGAAAGCGAGCTATCGGCAAATACGCGATACGCTGAAATAGATTTTCGAGGTTTGTGAAAATGAAAGCAGTGAGAATTATCGTGCCTTGTGCGGCCCTGGCGTTGATGTTGTTTTGCGCGGCAGCCGGATTGCAATTTACCCGGGCACAGACGCAGCCCGCAAAAGCGGTCCCGACGCCGACGCCGCCAATCGAGGAGGAGGAAGGCGTCGTCAAGATTGATACCGAAGCGGTCAACGTGCTTCTCACCGCGCAGGACAAAAACCGCCGCTTGCTGCTGACGCTCAAACCGACCGACCTGCAAATTTTCGAAAACGGCCAGCCGCAGACGATCTCAGCGTTTTCGCGCCAGATCGATCTGCCGCTCAGCCTCGCCATTCTGATCGACACGAGCATGTCGCAGGAACGCACCCTTCCCGAGGAAAAGAGCGCCGCAATCGCTTTTTTGGAATCGGTCGTGCGGCCCGAAAAGGACGAGGTTGCGATAATTTCCTTCACCGGCGAATCGACACTCGAACAGGGAATGACGAGCAATCTGATGCGGCTGCGACGCGCCGTCGGCGGCGTTCGGCTTGCCCTTCAGCCGGGCTACATTGGCGGTGGCGTTGCTACGACCACGCCGGGCATCAATCCGGACAATGCCTCCGGAGCGACGGCTGTATGGGACGCGATATGGATCACGTCGGAGGAAGTTTTGGGGCCGGCGCCGGAAAAAACGCGTCGCGCGATCATACTGCTTTCCGACGGCGTCAATACTTACGGCACGAAAAAACTTAAAGATGCGGTGGAAGCGGCGCAGCGTGCCGAGGCTGTGATTTACTGTATCGGCATAGGCGACAATTTCTCAAGCGGTATCGATAACGGTTCGCTGAACAAGGTGGCCGAGAATACCGGCGGACGCGCATTTTTTCCGCGTGACGAGATTGAGCTTCGCCGCGCGTTTCAGCAAATACAGGAAGAGATGCGGTCGCAGTATCTGCTATCTTACGAGCCGACCAACACGGCGCTCGACGGCTCGTACCGCACGATCGAGATCAAGCTGAACAACTCTGAACTTCAAAAACAAAAGGTTCATCTCACGCACCGCAAAGGTTATTTCGCAAAGACCGCGCAAAAGAAATAACGTGGCAGGATTTCGGAAAGGAATGCCGAGCGGATTCGTTCGGCTTTTTAATTTATTCCGGCAGCGCGCGACGCGGGCTGTTTGCCAAGCGGCCGAGTTTCGATTAAATTTCTCGTTAGAAACTCGTTCTTGATTCCATACCTTATCAAAGAAGCAACGCTATGTTCATTAATCTCGGTGTCTTTCTTCGAGCGTCGTTCGTGGCCCTTGCGATCGGCATTGTTTCATCGGTTTTTTTCGCTCAGGCTCCGCCGACAACCGCGGCCTCCGACAAAAAGGATGACCCGTTAAAGCTGCTGCAATATCGAATGATCGGGCCGTTTCGTGGTGGCCGCGTGACGGCTGTCGCGGGCGTGCCGTCGCAGCCGAATGTTTATTATTTTGGCGCGACGGGCGGAGGCGTGTGG
>Ga0187894_10003216_pt1 | contig 18571 bp, 14 predicted proteins | sample GBC1701081metaG_FD_136650 | JGI IMG/M metagenome (GOLD analysis project Ga0187894, IMG submission 136650) | White microbial mat communities from a lava cave in the Kipuka Kanohina Cave System on the Island of Hawaii, USA - GBC170108-1 metaG ...
CCATGCCTTGGCCTGTCAGTCCTCTCGCAGGTAAGACCACCAACCGGAGAGCCGGATGCGGGAGATCTGCACGTCCGGTTCGGAGGGAGGGGGCGTCACTCGACGCTCCCTACCCCTATCCAGCCATGAGCATCGCCCGCCACCTCGCCATCTGGCGCGAAGCCGTGTCGCGCGACCGGCAGCGGCCGCGCCGCCCGTCCGACCGCGACGGCACCGACTTCCTGCCCGCCGCCATCGAGGTGATGGAAAAGCCGCCGTCGCCGGCCGGCCGCGCGCTCTTGTGGCTGATCTGCGCCTTCCTCGTGCTGGCGTTGATCTGGGCCTGGCTGGGCCGCGTCGACATCGTAGCGGTGGCGCAGGGCCGCACGATCCCGTCGGGCAAGGTCAAGGTCGTACAGGCGTCCGAGCTGGGCGTGGTGCGCGCCATCCACGTCGCCGAGGGCCAGAAGGTCAAGGCCGGCGACACCCTGATCGAGCTCGACCCCACCATCTCCGGCGCCGACCGCGACCGACTGGCGCGCGAGGTGCTGGCGGCGGTGCTCGACAAGGCGCGTCTGGAGGCGATCCTCGCCGACCCGGATAGCCCCGAGGCCCGCTTCACGCTGCTCGCCCCGGCCGGCGCGACACCCGAGATGTTCGACGTCCAGCGCCGCCTGATGGCAGCTGAGACCGCGAAGTGCCGCGCCAATCTTGCCGCGCTCGATGCGGAGGAGCACCGCCGCATCGCCCAGCGCGACATCTCGCTGGCGCAACTCGACAAGCTCGCCGCAGTCATCCCGCTGCTGCGCGACACCGAGAAGTCGATCCGCATCCTGGCCACCGAGGGTCACGCCAGCAAGCTGCGCCACAACGACGTCAAGGAGCGCTTGGTCTCGGCCGAGAAGGATTATGCCACCGAGACTCAGCGCCTGCGCGAAGCTGAGGCCGGGCTCGCCGCCATCCGCCAGCAGCGCCGGCAGGCCGAGCAGGAGTTCCGCACTCAGTTCCTCAAGGAGCTGGCCGCCGCCGGCGAAAAGCAAGCCGCCGCCGAGCAGGAACTGAAGAAGGCAACCCAGCGGACCCAGCTGCAGGCCCTGCGTGCGCCTGTCGACGGTACGGTGCAGCAGCTCGCGGCGACTACGGTCGGCGGCGTGGTGCAGCCAGCGGAAACTCTGATGGTGGTCGTGCCCCGTGACGCGACACTGGAGATCGAGGCGACGCTATTGAACAAGGATGTGGGTTTCGTGCGACCAGGCCAACACGCAGAGATCAAGCTGGAGGCGTTTCCGTTCACGATCTATGGGGCGCTGACAGGGGAAGTGGTCGATATCTCGGCCGACGCGGTATCGATACCGAATGTCTCCGGAGCCGGCACCCGTCCAGTCCGTGGCGTGGGCGATGAGACGACGCCTCCAGTCTACACCGCGCGCGTACGACTGCACGCGCCATCCCTTGATGTAGACGGGAAGAAGCTGGTGCTAGGGCCGGGACTTGCAGCGAGCGTAGAAATACGCACAGGCGCGCGCACAGTGCTTACCTATGTGCTTGACCCTATCGTGCGTTACAGGTCGGAGGTGCTACGTGAAAAATAACTCACTTGGTTCGACATGCCGCAATCGTCAGCAGTGACCGCGCTATCAACCGTGATGAGGTTGGCTGCGAGATCATTAGCACAGGCACACTGTGAGGTCACAGTGTGGAGGCAGCGATCACTGGCCCGCATCTCGCAGATGGAGCGGTGCCACCATCAGACTGGCGGGCGGCCGTGCGTCCCATTGTAACGTGGCCTTCTGACTGAGAGGTAAAAGTGAGCATTTCATTCGCACGCTCGTCCCATGAGAGGCCAACAGATTTCTGTGGCGGTATCTCGCGTAGATCAATACGCAAATCGAACTTACTGAAGGGTGCTCTTCTCCTATTGGCCATCAATGGCGCGATACCTCATGTAACGCAATACGCGAAGGCTGACCCCGTTAGGGAAGCGCCTGGCAGGCTGGACCCAGAACTAGTTCTGGGTGACAAAGAAAAATGTAAATCTTTCGCTCTGCTGTATTCAAACACTAAGCGTGATCCGCTTGAAGTAACTTGGATGCAGTCGCCTGCGTGGCGCAGTGACGCTTCTCGCGCTCTAGAACGTACGGCCCGTGCTCCATCTGCGGTTGATGCAAATATTTCATTCCAGTTTCGCAAAACACCTAACGCCCGATTGCCTAGCATGCCGCAGACATTCTCGCTCTCGATTGTGGACACTTCGTCGACTGTCTGGATGCCTGGACCTCAGCGTTCGCTTCCGCGAGAATGCAGACGGGATACATCTGATCGAGAATGGTGTGTTTTGGATGAAGAATTTCTAATGAAAGAATACAGCTTGGCAGGGATTTCTGGGATTAGGGCAAAGGCGGGGGATGGAACAGAATATGAAGTTGGCAACATGTACCACGTATACAAGGTTGGGGACGGGCAGTTGGCAATATCAATAGCGCCATTTTCAGAGACGATACATAAATATAGATTTGGCCTGATGTTAAAAGATGCCGCGCTTTTTTTGAAAGAAGATAGCAATACGTTTATAAATTACGCATGCGTATTTGTAATACCATAGCGCTGCGTGTTTTTCAGGAGGATGAAAATGAATAATACTCTTGAAGTGCGGTTCTTCGCTGCGTCGGCTAATCGGTATGCCATCTCTAACGAAGTAATCAAACAGTATACTGCTGCATATCTTGCCTACTCCGTGAATCCCGCCAGCATGCCGGAGTTTTCGAAGTTATTCGACATCTACGGCGGAAACTCTCCCGGGCGAGACAAAACAATACTTGTTGCGCTTGATAATACATCCGTATCGAATCTTCATGATCCAAGACCAAATGAACCTTCACCCGGGTGGGCACGTTGGCGAGGGGATCCAGGTCAATTCGAAGGTCCCGTACGAACGGGAAGCGTGGTACGTCGGTACGTCGGCTGCTGAGACGTTCTACGACACATGGCTGGATAACAATTTCAATCCTGCTGGTGGCAACGATACCGTGAACACCACGGACGGTGTTGATACAGTCGTCTATGCATTCGGCGATGGCAGCGACTTCCTCAGGGAGAACGGGAGTGACAACGCGAGCCTCGATGTGATCCGTTTCACCAACTTGAATCCCGCGGACGTCGAGGTGAGTCGCGTGGGCGACGACGTCAGGATCAAGGTCAAGGCAGACGGTGCGGTCATTGAAAACGATGAGTTCTTTTACTCGATGACGACGAACTACGGCTTCGACAGCTTCGTGTTCGCCAACGGGACGACCTGGGACCGGACGCGGATCAACCAAGAGGCCTGGATCCGTGGTACATGGAGCAACGACACACTCGCCGGTTCGACCTGGGACGACACGATATTTGGCGATGCCGGAAACGACGCGCTTAGTGGTGGTGCAGGGGCGGACATACTTCGCGGCGGCATCGGTATCGATCAGCTAAACGGCGGGGATGGCAATGATACCTTCATCATTGCCCGCGGTGATGGCCAGGACACGATCCTGAACAGCACGACGAACGCGCTTGAGACGTTGATGTTCGAAGGCGATATTGCCTACGACCGGCTCTGGTTCAGCCGCTCGGGCAACAACCTCGTGGCCCAGGTCATTGGCACCGACCAGCAGGCGACAGTGACCAACTGGTACAGCAATGCGGCGTACCACATGGATCAGGTGCGCTCTGGCGATGGTTCGACCGCGACTGACACTGCGGTCGAGCAATTGGTCCAGGCCATGGCCACACTGACACCGCCGCCGGCGGGCCAGTTGACGCTAACCCAGGAGTTGCGCGACCAGCTCACACCCACGCTGGCCGCAACCTGGACGCATCCGTAAGCCTGGCGCTACCGCATCGGCGAAGACGACTAGCGACAGGGACTCAACCGCCCAAACGCACGCCGACAAGTGAACGCCGGAGGTCGGTCGACCTCTCGGCGCTTCGTTCGCAGGTGAAGATGGTGCCCCTGGTCGGACTCGAACCAACACGCCCTTGCGGGCAACAGATTTTGAGTCTGCCGCGTCTACCATTCCGCCACAGGGGCACGCCGGTGGTAGGGGCGCGAATAAACCCGAACCTGTGTGTGTGGTCAATCGCGGTCCTGTCGTGGCGACGCCTGATTCATTCGCCGGTCGATTTTTGTTGATCTTTTTATGAGAACATTATAAGGTGCCGTCCAAATTGGGCGTTCTCGCCATCGGGATCGCTGTCGTTTCGCGTCTGCGATGACAGCGACCCGACGGGCGTTCGTCCACCGCGGTCTGGGCGACACCTTCTGCAACTCGCGTGATGGCGCTCAATGCGTGCACGTAGCGACGATGTGCGCCGGGCAACCGGACGGCGCGGTGATAGCGCTGGTTGCGCTATCCCGGTAGGCGCAAAGGGCGCGTCACCAAGCCCTTGGCAGGACTGAAGAAAAGGGCATTGCGCTATTGCGCTAATCGCGCAGGTGGTTTTGTCATTCTTTCCGGACGGAATTTTCCTGCGGAAATTGAGGACAGGGCCCTCGCAGCCGCGCAGCGAGACGGCCGCCGCCCGATGCCTTGAGACGCAGTCGAGCCGCATGCTTTGATCGCCAACGCCAAGACGACCGCGCGACGTTCCGCGTCGCGGCACGCCAGAGGACGCCCGCCCGTGCACCCGTACATCCATGCCGCCAAGACCCCGGACAAGCCGGCCTACATCATGGCCGGCAGCGGCGAGACCGTGACGTACCGCCAGCTCGACGAGCGCTCGAACCGCATCGCGCAAATGTTCCGGGCCCGTGGGCTGAAGGCCGGCGATCACATCGCGATCTTCCTGGAGAACCACGCGCGCTTCTTCGAGATCTGCTGGGCCGCGCAGCGCGCCGGCCTGGTCTACACGGCCGTGAGCTCGCGGCTGACGGCGGCCGAGGTCGACTTCATCGTCGGCGATTGCGGCGCCAGGCTGCTGGTGACGTCGAAATATCTCGAGAAGCCTGCGGCCGAGCTGGCACCGTTGATGCCGGGTGTCGGCACGCGGCTGATGGTCGACGGCACCATCGCGGGCTACGAGCCGTTCGAGGCCACCGTGGCGGCCCATCCGGCCACACGCATTGCCGACGAGGTCTCAGGGCAGGACATGCTCTATTCGTCGGGCACGACGGGACGCCCCAAGGGCGTGATGGCGCCGCTCGCGATGGACCCGATCGACGCCGTCAGTCCGTTGCTGACGCTGACCAGCCAGATCTACGGCGTCGACAGCAACGCGATCTATCTGTCGCCGGCGCCGCTCTATCATGCCGCGCCGCTGCGCTTCAACATGACCATCATGCGCCTGGGCGGCACCAGCGTGATCATGGAGCATTTCGATGCCGAGGATTACCTGCGGCAGGTCGCCCGGCACAAGGCGACGCACACCCAAGTGGTGCCCACGATGTTCGTGCGCATGCTGAAGCTGCCGCCCGATGTGCGCGGTCGCTACGACACGTCGAGCCTGACATGCGCCATCCATGCCGCGGCGCCGTGCCCGATTCCCGTCAAGGAGCAGATGATCCAGTGGTGGGGGCCGATCCTGCACGAATACTACGGCGGCACCGAGGGCAACGGGCTCACCATGCTCAATGCGCAGGAGTGGCTGGCGCACAAGGGTTCGGTCGGCCGCGCCGTCATCGGCAAGATCAAGATCGTGGGCGAGGATGGCGAGGAGGTGCCGGTCGGCGAGTCCGGCACGGTGTACTTCGCCGAGGGCCGCGAGTTCGCCTATCACAACGATGCCAGGAAGACCGCCGAGTCGCGCCACGCCAAGGGCTGGAGCACGCTGGGCGATGTCGGCTACGTCGATGCCGACGGCTATCTCTATCTCACCGACCGCAAGGCGTTCATGATCATCTCCGGCGGTGTCAACATCTACCCGCAGGAGGCCGAGAACGTGCTGATCAACCACCCGGCGGTGGTCGACGTGGCGGTGTTCGGCGTGCCCAACGAAGAGTTCGGCGAGGAGGTCAAGGCCGTGGTGCAGCCGCGCAGCATGGGCGAGGCGGGGCCGGCTCTGGCCGACGATCTGATCGCCTTCTGCAAGCAGCACCTGTCGCCGATCAAATGCCCGCGCTCGGTCGATTTCGAGGCCGAGCTGCCACGCCACCCCACCGGCAAGCTCTACAAGCGCCTGCTGCGTGACCGCTACTGGGCCGGAAGGCAAAGCCGCATTGTGTAATTTCCTCCCCACGCAGTGGGGAGGTGGCCCGAAGGGCCGGAGGGGACCCCACGTGGTCTCTCAACAAGGATCACCACGTCGGGTCCCCCTCCGGCCTTCGGCCACCTCCCCCAACTGCGTTGGGGGAGGGCGAACAAAGGAGTCCTCATCATGAAAGCCGCCGTCGTCGGCGAGAAGGGTGTCGAGATCCGCGATGTGCCGACACCGTCACCCAAACCCCACGAGGTGCTGATCAAGGTGCGCGCCGCGAGCCTCAACCGCGCCGACCTGGCGGTCGCGGCCGGGCACCGGCACGGCGCGATCGGCGGTGTCGGCACGCGGATGGGGCTGGAGTGTGCCGGCGAGGTGGCCGCCGTCGGTGCCGAGGTGACGGGCATCAAGGCGGGCGATCGGGTGATGAGCGGGGCGCCCGGCGGCTATGCCGAGTACGCGACAGCCGACGCGAGCCGCGTGCTCAAGGTGCCGGCCAACAACATGACCTTCGAGCAGGCCGCCTGCTATCCGGTGGCGCTGCAGACCATGCACAACGCGCTGGTCACGGCCGGCCGGCTGAAAGCCGGCGACTCCGTGCTGATCCAGGGCGCCAGCGCGGGCGTCGGGCTGATGGGCCTGCAGATCGCCAAGGTGATGGGCGCCGCGGTCGTGATCGGGACGTCGACCAATGACGCCCGGCGGGCGCGCCTGCAGGAATTCGGCGCCGACGTCGCCCTGGACTCCCGGGATGCGGGTTGGCCCGATGCGGTCAAGGCGGCGACCGGCGGCAAGGGCGTGAGCCTGATCGTCGATCAGGTCTCGGGCGGCGTTGCCAATCAGAACATGCAGGCGGCCGCGATCCTGGGGCGCATCGTCAATGTCGGCCGGCTGGGCGGCATGAAGGGCGAGTTCGACTTCGACCTCCATGCCCTCAAGCGCATCGACTATATCGGCGTCACGTTCCGCACCCGCTCGCCCGAGGAGGTGGCGGAGATCAACCGGCTGATGCGCGCCGACCTGTGGCCGGCCCTGGAGGCCGGCAAGCTGTCGCTGCCCATCGACCGCACGTTCCCGCTCGATCAGGTGAACGAGGCACTGGCCCACATGCGGGCCAACGCCCACTTCGGCAAGATCGTGCTGACGATGTAGGGCAGCTTCTTTGGACCGCGCGCGTCCACGCGCGCACCGGCGCGGAGCGCCGGCGATGTCGCCCTCCGCTTCGCGTCGGCCGAATGCGCGCGTGGACGCGCGCGGTCCAAAGGTCAGCGCAACCGGTCCGGCAGGATGGTGCGCGAATCGTCGGAGTGCTCGTAGAGCTCGGGGGGCAGGCGGCGCATGTTGCCCAGCGACGCGACAACCATCTGCTTGCCCAGGCGCCGGGCGTATTTCATGGCCGGCACCAGGTCGGTGTCCTGCGATGCCAGGATGAGCTGATCGATGTCCGGCAGATGGGAGTAGGAAGCGATATCGAGCGCAATGCGCACATCGACTCCCTTCTGCTCGAAGTCGGGTGCGAAATCCTCGTCCGTGAGCGCCTGGTTCGGCGTCGGGCTGATGCCGCGCCGCAGGCGAAAGCCGCGGAACTTCAGGACGCCGCGGCGTACGGCAAAGCGCTCGCGCTGCGCCAGCTCGCGCAGCCAGCCATCGCCCGACTCGAAGACCCGCCGCTCGCCCGAGATCGGCAGCGTGACTTCACCGGCAAACGGCGGGCAGTCGTAGTAGAGGATACGCAGCACATGCTCGCGGTCGTGATCGATGCAGGACCAGGCAAAACGCTCGACGAAATCGTTGTTGTATTGGAAGCCGATTTCCTGGGCGCTCTTGCGGAGGTTGCCGCCGTCCAACAGGACGACAGATTTCAACATAGCGGTAGCCATAGGTTACTGAAATCCTTGACAGCGATATTGGGCCGGGTCTGCGTAAATGGTCGCAGTCCGGCAGAGAGATGTTTAGGCCGCCCGATCGGCGGTCCGCAAGTGTCATTCAGTCCGGCTATGCTACAACTATCCAGGTCGACAGGGCCTGGGCGCACAACGTGCCGCTTTTGGTGTAGAGCGCCGTGCCGGCCAGCAGCTTGCGGCCCCCGGCGCCGACTTTCCAGCCCACCACCATGCACGGCTCGTCCGGCCGGGGGCGGTGGAAAACCTGCCCCGCCATGCGGCCGGTCATGGCCAGGCGCCAGTCGCCAGGATCCTGCACCGCCCACGCCCCCGGACAGTCCAGGGCACCCCACAGGAAGGCAGTATCGATGCGACCATCGTCGGCCGCGTGGGCGGCGTGCGGTTGGTACAGCGACAGTGACATCGGCCTGTCGTCCAGGCGCTGGCCGAAGACACGCAAGCCATCGCCCACGCCACGACCGCGTCCGCAGACCAGGCACCAGTGGAAGTCGCTGTCCTCGCCACAGCCGCCGTCGGCAGCCAGGCGCTCGGCCGCCGCCCAGTCCTGCATGCCGGGCGGATCGAGCGCCAGCGGCGTCGGTCGCGCTTCGGCGACGAGCTTGGCATCATGCTTCAGCAGCATCCGCTCGTCGCCGTCGCGCGCCAGCGTCAGGCGAGTGTCGATCGGGATCGGGGCGCGCAGGGTCACCTCGACGGCGCCATCGGCGTCCACGTGCCGCGCCAGCATGCCGGCAACGTAGCCGCCGTTGCCCGACAGGCGCGGGCCGTTGTAGCGGCGGTCGATGACGATCGTGCTGTCGTGATCCATCTGTACACGTACCTCCCCGCGCGGCGCGCAACCGTGTCTTGCGATGGCCGCGCCGGCAAGCACTCGCGGCGCAAGGCCGCCTTCACTAATCTGCACGGCCGGACTCGTCGTCGAAGGGAAGATCGCGTGCTGCACCGGGCTGGTTGGCTGCCCTATGGCCTGGTTGCGATGTGTTTCGTGCTGAACCTCGCCACGCGCGGGGTGGGCGAGTCGTTCGGCATCTTCGTGCCGTCGATACAGGCGGCATTCGGTGCCGAGCGCGCCGTCGTCACCAGCATCTACGGGCTGGGGATGCTGGCGATGGGCTTCGGTGGTCCGGTTGCCGGCCTGCTGCTGGACCGGGTCGGTCCGCGCGGGCTGGTCCTGGCCGGTCTGGTGTGTGCCGGCGGCGGTACCTTGCTCGCCGCGCAGGCCACGACGGTCTGGCACCTGCACGCCACGCTCGGGCTCCTCGCGGGCCTCGCTGCGGCCGCGTTGGGCAGCGTGACGTTCGCCGGGCTACTGGGTCGGTGGTTCGCCGCCCGGTTGGGCACGGCGCTGGCCGTGGTGTGGTCGGCCAGCAGCGTCGGCGTGATGGTGATCTCGCCGCTGGCCCAGGCGCTGATCGAGGGCCACGACTGGCGGTTCGCCTATGGCTGCCTGGGCCTGGGCGTGCTCGCTCTCGTCGTCCCCGTGGCCCTGCTGCCGTGGCGGCGGATCGCCGCCGGCGATGCGACGATCATGGCCGCGCGCGGCGGCGAGCGGACACTGGGCACCGGCCCGACGGTCGCGATGGCGCTGCGCGATCCGCCGTTCTGGGGCCTCACCCTGGCGTTCGCGATGACGTCGGTGTCGATCTTCAGCCTGGCGCCCCAGGTCAATGCCTACCTGATCGACAATGGGCTGACGGCCGCCGCGGCGGCGCGCGTCTGGGCGCTGACCGCGATGCTGACGCCGATCGGCATGATCGGCTTCAACTGGCTCGCCGATCGCGGCGGCCGCATGCTGGGGGCGGTCGCGGCCTACACGGGCACCGGGCTGGGCATCCTCGCGCTGTGGCTGATGCGCGGCCCGGACGATGTCTGGCTGATCGGCGCCTTCATCCTGTGTTTCGGCAGCACCATGGGATCGCGCGGGCCGATGATCTCGACCTTGGCGACCCTGCGCTACCGCGGCGCCCATGCCGGGCGCATCTACGGCCTGATCACCTGCGGCATGGGTGCCGGCGGCGCCGTCGGGGCCTGGCTGGGCGGCTTCGCCCACGACCTTACCGGCGGCTACCGCGGCACCTTCGTGCTGTCGCTGGCGGCCCTGGTGCTGGCCGCGGTGCCCCTGGCGCTCGAGGCCCGCGCCCGCGAGCGGATGTGAGACGCCCCGGGTCTAGAGGATCGCCGTGTGCACCAGGTTGGCGACGTGGTCGAGCCGCCAGCTGTGCCAGGGATCGGGGATGCGGTTGTTGGTGATGTAGGCGAACGACACGCCGGAGTCGGGATCGGCCCAGCAGTACGACGTGCCGACACCGCCATGGCCGAACGTGCGCGGCGAGGCGACCGAGCCCATGCCGCGGATCGTCTCGGTGGTGCCGCGCAGATGCGGGCCGATGCCGCGATGCATGGGCATGCCCATGAACTCATCGACCCGATCGCCGGTCCAGTTGCGGATGGCGTACTGCAGGGTGCGTGGGGAGACCAGCCGATGGCCATTGAGCTCACCGCCGGCCAGCATCATCTGGTACAGCGCCACCATGCCGCGCGCCGTGCCATAGGCGCCGCCGCCGGGGATGCCGGCGCGGCGCCACTCGGGCATGTTGTTGTCGGGCTCGTTCTGCGGCGATCCGCCCAGCGGCGGCGGGTAGTGCATGTCCGAGACGCGCGCGGCCTGGGCCGGTCCGACGCCCATGAACAGATCGTCGGCCAGGCCCAGCGGTTCGATCACCGTCTCGCGCACGACGTCGCGGAAGTCCTTGCCGGTCACGGCCTCGATCACGACGGCGGCGACCCAATGCGCCGACAGGCCGTGATAGTGGATCTTCGAGCCGGGCGTCCATTCGAGGCTGAAGTCGCACACCACGTCGCGCAGCTTGGCATGGTCGTCCCACGCCTCCTTGGGCACGACGGCGTTGGGAAAGCCGCCCTGATGCGTCAGCAGCTGCAACAGCGTGATGCCGCCCTTGCCGTTCCTCTTGAACTCGGGGACGTGGTCGGACACACGGTCGACGAAGCGGAACGCGCCGCGCTCGGCCAGCGCCCACAGGGTAGTGGCGAGGATGACCTTGGTGTTGGAGTAGAGCAGCCACAGCGTATCGTCCTTCGCCCGCCGCCGGTCGGGCTGCGTCGTGGCATCGCCGAAGCTTCGCACCATCGCCAGCTTGCCGTGGCGCGCCAGTGCGATCTGACAGCCGGGATAATGTCCCTCGGCGATCTGCTTCTCGATCAACGCGACCAGCCGGTCGAGTTGCTCAACGCGAAAACCGAGCGCGGCCGGAGCGTCGGTCGACAACGGGTACGGCATGGGTGGTTTCTCCTGATCAAGGGTGAACGAGGGGCGTCACATCCACGGCGCCTTGGCCCACTGAAAGGCCTGCTCCATGCGGTCGTGGCCCCAGAAGAGCTCCTTGTCGACCGTAAAGGAGGGTGCGCCGTAGATGCCAAGCGCAATCGCGGTGTCGGTCTGTGCCTTCAGGCGCGCCTTGTTCTCGGGCGTGTTGGCACGCGCCATCACCGATGGATCGAGGCCGAGCTTGGCGACGATATCGGCGATGATCGCGGGGTCGCCGATATCGCGGTCCTCGACGAAATTGGCGCGGAAGACAGCGCGCGAAAAATTGGCGATCCAGCCTTCCTCGGCACCGATCAGCGCGACCCGGGATGCTGGCAAGCCATTGCGCGGCAGGGTGGTCGGGCGGGTCCAGGCCAGATGGTACTTCGCCGCGATGCGCTCGACATCGCGCCACATGTTGGTGCCCTTGATGGGAAAGAGATTGAACGGCGAGCTGGTCCAGCCCTGCGCGCCGAAGATCGGCCCCAGCAGGAAAGGGCGCCATTGCACGTCGACGCCCATGACACGTGCGACGCCTTCGACCCGCTCGGCCGCGAGGTAGGAATACGTGCTGCCAAATTCGTACCAGAACTCAACCGTCGACATGGGATCAGGCTCGGATGCTCGATTTCATTTCAGCGCCATGACAGTTTGCGGCAGCATTTGTCACGCGCCAAGGCCGACTTTGGCATCTTTTCACTAGTCTTTCCTCGGCGGCGCGCCATCATGATGTGCGGCGAAGCGTGCGCCGTTCCAGGCCGGGTCTCACCGGCGGTCCAAGCAGCGGAGGACATGTCATGGCGCTCTTGAAGCTCGGCATGGCGGGCGAGCCCGTCAAGCGGTTGCAGCAGAAACTGGGTGTCGCCGCCGATGGTCAATTCGGTCCGGCGACCGATACCGCCTTGAAGGCATATCAGAAAGACCATGGCCTCGCCGTCGACGGCATTGCCGGCCCCGACACGTTCGCGCAGATGGGCCTGCACGAGCTGATCCTGCTGACGCCCGGCTCGACCGGCGAGACGGTGAAGAAGCTGCAGGCGTCGCTGGGTATCCCGGCCGACGGCCAGTATGGGCCGGCGACCGCGGCGGCCGTCAAAGCGTTCCAGCAGAAGAACAATCTCGATGCCGATGGCTATGCCGGCCCGGTGACCTTGGCGAGCATGAAGATGTTTGCCGAGATAACGCCGGCTGTTGTCGAGGCCTCGAAGGTCACCGAGGACGTCGCATCATCAAGCCCCGCCGACGTCATCGTCTCGGTCGGCAAGAGCATCTGGCAGACCGTCAAGGGCATCTTCAAGTAGCCAACCGCTGACCGGCGGTGGCCGGTCGCTACTCCGCCGGCTGCGTCGTGCCACTGTGCGGCGCAGCCGTCCCGGCGTCCTCTTGCGGATGCCGCCGCGTGCGCGCCAGGTAGCTGTAGGCCGTTGGCACCACGAACAGGGTCAGCAGCGTGCCGAGCGTCAGTCCACCGACGATGACCCAGCCGATCGCCTGACGGCTTTCGCCGCCGGCACCCGTGGCGGTGGCCAGCGGAATGGCGCCCAGCACCATCGCACCGGTCGTCATGAGGATGGGGCGCAAGCGCAAGGTGGCGGCCTGCTGCACGGCTTCGAGCTTCGATAAACCCGTTTCCTGAAGCTGGTTGGCGAACTCGACGATCAGGATGCCGTGCTTGGTGATCAGCCCGATCAGCGTTACCAGCCCGATCTGGCTATAGACGTTCAGCGTGTTGCCAGTGAAGTGCAGGGCCAGCAGCGCGCCCGTCATCGTGAGCGGCACGGTCAGCATGATGATCAGGGGATCGATGAAGCTTTCGAACTGGGCCGCCAGCACCAGGAAGATGAAGATCAACGCCATCAGGAAGAGTTCATACAATCCCTTGGAGGAGATCTTGAACTCGCGGCTGACGCCGTTGTAGTCGATGCGGATCGATGGCGGCAGCTGGCCGGCCGCCTTTTCCATGAAGGTGAGCGCATCGCCCAGCGCGCAGCCAGCCGCCAGATTGGCCGACACCGTCGATGCGCGCAGCTTGTTGAAGTGGTTCAGCTCCTTCGGTGCGACGGTTTCGTGGATGCCAATGAGAGTTGCCAGCGGGATCATCTGCCCGGAGCGGGCGCGGACGAAGATCTCGTTGAGCTGATCAGGCCGTACGCGATCGGCATCCGCGACCTGGACCATTACGTCATACTGCTTGCCTTCGCGCTTGAAACGCGTCACCTGCCGGCCACCCATCAGGGTTTCCAGCGTGCGGCCGATGGTGTCGACCTCGACACCCAGCAACGCTGCCTTCTCGCGATCGGGGCGCACGCGCAGATCGGGCTTGTTGAGCTTGAGATCGGTATCGAGCGCGGTCAGGCAGGCGTTGGTGCGCGCGATCGTCATGATCTGATCGGTGGCAGCATCCAGGACTTCATACGGTTGCGTCGTCAGCAGCACCACCTGCACCGGCTTGTCGGTCGAGCGCAGTCCGAACGACGGCGGGTTGACGGGAAACGCCAGGATGCCCGGTATGCGTTGAGTCAGCGGCCGCGCCCATTCCGTGATCGTCTGCTGCTTGACCGTGCGCTCCTCCCACGGCCGCATGCGCGCGAAGGCAAGGATGCGCGTGACGTCGGGAAAGCCGACGATGACCAGGAGCCGGTCGACATTCTCGCTGATCTCCGGCCGCCCGTACTCGGCGCTACGCAGGTAGATGTCCTCCAGGCGCTGCGCGTAGCCCATGCTGTAATCGATCGTCGAGCCTTCCGGCGCGAAGCCGATGTTGCTGACGTTGCCACGGTCCTCCGTCGGCGCCAGTTCCTGTGGAAGCATCGAGAACACGATGCCGGCGGTGCCGGCGACGGCGAGACCGGCGACGACGACGAGAGGTCGCACCGCCAAGGTCCAGCCCAGCAGCCGCCGATAGCCGCGGTTCATGGCCTCGAGCATCCGCTCGCCGAACATGTAGACGCGGCCATGTTGATGATGGTGCTTCAACAGCTGCGAGCACATCATCGGCGACAGCGTCAGCGCCACAAAGCCGGAAACAATCACCGAGCCGGCCAAGGTGAGCGCGAATTCCGTAAACAGCCGCCCGGTGCGACCAGTCTGAAAGGCGATTGGCGCGTAGACGGCAGCCAGCGTGATCGTCATGGCGACGACGGCGAAGGCGATCTCGCGCGAGCCTTTCAGGGCCGCTGCGAACGGCTCCATGCCCTGCTCGACGTAGCGCGCGATGTTCTCGAGCATCACGATGGCGTCGTCGACCACCAGGCCGATGGCCAGCACCATGGCCAGCAGGGTGAGCGTGTTCACCGAGAAGCCCAGGACCAGCATCATGGTGAAGGTGCCGATCAAGGACACCGGGATCGTCACCAGCGGCACCAGGGTCGCGCGCAGCGTGCGCAGGAAGACGAAGATCACCAGGACGACGAGCAGGACGGCCTCGCCGATGGTGTGGAACACATTCGATATCGAGCGGTCGATGAAGACCGTCGTATCGTAGGCGATCTCGGCATTGATACCCGGCGGCAGGTCGGCCAGGATCTGCGGCAGGCGTGCCTTGACGTCCTTGGCAACCGCCAGCGGGTTGGCAGTCGACTGCTTGATGACGCCGACATTGATGGCGAGCTTACCATTGTAGCGGCTGATCACACGCGTATCGCGGGCCTCGACCGCGGTGCGTCCGACGTCCTTCAGCCGTACCAGATAGCCGTCGTTCTCGCGCAGGATCAGGTTGTCGAACTGCTCCGGCGAGCGCAGGTCGGTCTCGGCCAGGATCGTAAACTCGCGTTCCACGCTCTCGATGCGCCCGGACGGTACCTCGAGGTTCTGCCGTCGCAAGGCATTCTCGACGTCCTGCGTGGTGATCCGGTAGGCCGCCATGCGGACGCGGTCGAGCCAGATGCGCATCGCGAACGTCCGCTCGCCGAAGATGCGCAACTGCGAGACACCGTCAATGGTCTGCAGCTGATCCTTCACAAAGCGGTCGACGTAATCCGTGATCTCCAGCTGCGAGACCGAGTCGCTGGTGAAGGCGATGTAGATGATCGGGTTGGCGTCGGCCTCGACCTTGGCAATGACCGGTTCGTCGATTTCCGTTGGCAGGCGCGAGCGCACACGACTGACCCGGTCGCGCACGTCGGCGGCAGCGGAATCGACATTGCGCGATAGCCGGAACTTGACGGTGATCTGGCTGCGCTCGGCGCGGCTGAAGGACGTCATCAGGTCGATGCCGTCGATGCCGTAGAGCGACTCTTCCAGCGGCTGGGTGATCTGGCTCTCGATGATCTCGGCCGAGGCCCCGCGGTAGGTGGTCTCGACCGTCAGCGTCGGTTCGTCGATGTTGGGATATTCGCGCACCGACAGGCGCTGGTAGCTCACCAGGCCCAGCAAGATCAGCGCCAGGCTCATGACCGTGGCGAACACCGGCCGGCGGATGGAGATTTCAGGAAGCCGCATCGTCCTGTCCGTCGGCGCGGGTCAGCCGCCGCGATCCTGGCCGGCGCCGGGTGTCTTGGCGCTCGCGGGGGCGTCGACTGCGGGCGGTGGCCCATCGCCTGCCGGCGCCACGGGCTCGTTGGCCGCCGTGGTATTGGCGCTCGGCGCGCCCGCTGCCGGCGAGGCGCCGGACCGGCCGCCGCCCGGCGGGACGACGGTCACCGGCAAGCCGGGCCGCGACAGCTTCAGATGCCCCGCGGTAATGACCATGTCGTTGGCCGCAATTCCCTCCAGGATTTCTATCTGGCCTTTCTCGCGCTGGCCCGCTTTGACGAACGTCGGTACCGACTTGCCGTCGACGACACGGTAGACCTGCAGGCGATCGCCCACGGGGACGATTGCTTGCTCGGGCACGAACAAGGCGTTTTCGCGGGTTGCGAGCGTGAGCGCGACGCGCGTGAACACGCCGGGCCGCAGGGTGTTGCCGCGGTTCTCGACCTGGGCGCGCACGACAATGGAACGGCCGGCTTCGTCGACCAACGGGTCGATCGCATAGACCTGCCCGGGAAACTCACGGCCGGCATAGGCATCGACCGCCAGCGTGATCGTCTGACCGACACGCACGGCGGCGAGGAAAATTTCCGGGACCCGGAAATCGACCTTCAAGGGATCGATCTGCTCGAGATTGACGATGTCGGCGCCGACCTGGAGGTAGCTGCCGATGGAGACCCGGCGCAGGCCGATCACGCCATCGAACGGCGCTACGAGCGTGTACTTTTCGACGCGCGAGCGCCCCAGCGCCACGGCCGCCTCGTCGCGTCGCAGCGCCGCACGAGCTTCGTCCACGGCTTTCTCGGTACCGGCCTGTCGGGCCAGCAGCGACATGGCGCGGTCATAGTTGGCCTTCGACAGCCCAAGGGCCGCCTCCGCCTGGGCCAGAACCGCATCGTCAAGCGATGAGTCCAGCTTGACCAGTACCTGGCCCTTGGCGACCTTCTGGCCTTCCGTGAAGTTGAAGGCGATCACCCGGCTGGCCAGTTCAGGCCGGACCATCACCGCTTCATTGGAGCGAAACGTGCCGACCGCCGCGACCGTCTGGCGGCTGGTGCCGGTGCGGACCTTGACGGCCTCGACCAACACTGGCGCCGGTGCCGCCGGCGGTTTACCCGCAGCCTGTGGTGAGCCTGGTATCGGGGCGTTGGCAACACGGCCGCCCCCCGCGAGGCTACCCGTGCCGGGCCCCTTGTTGAACCACCACCAAGCGCCGCCTCCCACTGCCACGAGCAGCAGCGACGACACGATCGTCACTATGTGCCTTCTCATGTTCGCGAGCCCGGCGGCGGCAGACGCCGCGAGCCACCCTGTAAAGTTTGGTTACTCCCAGTGTACCGACAAAAGCCGGCCGGGAAATCGGAATCTCGCACCCGGAGGTCACGATTCCTGTCGATTTGCGGCAGGCCAACGCCGCCCGGGCCGATCGGTGACCGTTTTGGCGTCCTATCTGGCCATTCAGGACAGGTTGGGTTGACCATGCTAAGAGGCTGGCAGCCCCTTCATCCCGTCGCGATATTTCCTCCCTCCATGTTCCGCCGCCTTTACGATTGGGTGATCGCCCTTGCCGGTCACCGTCACGCCGTGCCGGCCATGGGTGTGGTGTCGTTCCTTGAAAGTTCGTTCTTTCCGATCCCGCCCGACGTGATGCTGGTGCCCATGGTCCTGGCCAATCGGGCCAAGGCGTTTCGAATCGCACTGGTTTGTACCGTTGCCTCGGTGCTGGGAGGGCTGCTGGGCTACGCCATCGGCTACTACCTGTTCGAGACGCTCGGTGCCTGGGTCGTTCGCGTCTATGGGCTGCAATCGGCCCGTGACGGCTTCCTGGCGGGCTTTGAGCGCTATGGCATCTGGATCATCCTGATCAAGGGTTTGACGCCGATCCCTTACAAACTGGTGACGATCGCCAGCGGCGCCGCCCATTTCGATCTGTTCACTTTCGTCTGGGCCTCGATTGTCACCCGCGGTGCACGGTTCTTCCTGATCGCGGCCCTGCTCTGGAAATTTGGCGAGCCGGTCCAGCTGTTCATTGAAAAGCACCTCACGGTGCTGACCTGGATCTTTCTGGTCGCCCTCGTCGGCGGTTTCGTCGCATTCCGGTACTTGTTCTGACGGGTCAATCGCTCGACAGGATGACGTTGCGCACCACCGGATAGATCTGGCCGCTCCACTTCTTGCCGCTGAAGACGCCGTAGTGACCAACACCCGGCTGCAGGTGGTGCCGCTTCCGGTAGGGACGCAGCCCGGTACAAAGGTCGTGCGCTGCCAGTGTCTGCCCGACGGCGCAGATATCGTCCTTCTCGCCTTCGACGGTGAGCAGGGTGGTGCGTCGGATAGCAGCCGGCTTCACGGCATGGCCATGCCACGTCAAAGTGCCCTGCGGCAGGCGGTACTCCTGGAAGACGTAGCGCACGGTCTCGAGATAGAACTCGGCCGTCATATCGAGCACGGCGAAATACTCGTCGTAGAACGCCTTCGTGGCCGCGGCCCGGGCGTGACAGCCTTGAGCAAGATGGTTGAACAGGTCGACATGGGCCTTCAGGTGGCGATCGATGTTCATGCTCATGAAGGCCAGCAGCTGCAGGAAGCCCGGGTAGACGCGCCTCAACGCCCCGGGAAACGTGATGGGTACCGGCGAGATCAGGTTCTGCTCGAACCATTCGATCGGACGACTGGTGGCGAGCTGGTTCACCGCCGTCGGGTTCACCCGGCAGTCGATCGGGCCGGC
>Ga0187894_10003217_pt1 | contig 18561 bp, 9 predicted proteins | sample GBC1701081metaG_FD_136650 | JGI IMG/M metagenome (GOLD analysis project Ga0187894, IMG submission 136650) | White microbial mat communities from a lava cave in the Kipuka Kanohina Cave System on the Island of Hawaii, USA - GBC170108-1 metaG ...
CAGGGGCAATGCGGACGAGGAAATGCACAGGCGGGTCGTAGCGCAGTACCTCTTCGACCGCCCCGGTTGCCAGAGCAGGCTCGACGCGGAGGCGCTCGAGCTGGTCGGGGTGGCGAAGCAGCGCCAGCATCCCGTTGGCGATGAGGTTGTACGTGGTCGTATGCCCGGCGCTGAGCAGCAACCGGCAGGTCGAGTTGAGCTCGCCAAGGGTCAGACGGTCGCCTTGCTCCTCTACGGCGAGCAGGTGCGAGAGCAGATCGTCACCCGGGTCACTGCGCCGCCGAACGATGAGCTCCTCGAAATACGCGCGCAGATCCGCGAACGTCTGGCGGATGCCCTCCCGGGTCCAGAACCGGAACCCGTGGATGGTCCTGTAAGGGCGCGCCGAACATCCCGCAGATGAGTGCTGTCGGCAGCGGATGCGCAAAGTCAGCGATGAGCTCGATACGGTCGCGGCCAGCGAAGCGGTCTATGAGGACGTCGACGTGGTGTTGGATGATCGGCCGTATGTCATGAGAAAATCAATAAATAAACCGGTGGCGTAACACATTTGAAACAATGGTTTGCCAACCGTGGAGCTACCAGCATGGCTGTCGACGCGGTCGGCCGGCAAGAATTTTGCCGGTAACATTCTTTGTATTAGCGACATCTCGACCAGCCGTCTCGTCTTCAACCGCCCGCTTGACGGCGCCCTGCTCGGGGAGCGATGCTCATCATGCCTGGCCACGACCACAGTTTCCGTGTCTTTGGGAGAGCTGGTGGCCCCAGGAGGACTGAGCGGAGTCCGTTGAGAACACTGGGTAACCGAGGGTAGCCCGAGAGGATGATCTGTGAAAGGCCGACGCGGAGTAGTCCCCCCGGGCCGCTCGGCCAAGAAACCTTCGTCGCGCTGCGGGAGGAGTACTCGGACGACCCGAGCTCGTGTTGGGAGGGAGGCAGGCAGACGGCAGCCAGCCACTGAGCAGATAGGAACCTGCCAATTCGAGTCGCGAGTGTATCGACCGCTGGGGGAGGTGAACATTGACGAATACGCCAACGCCATCGTGCACCAACGAACTGACCGATAAGCAACGGGACCTTCAGTCGAAATTGACCAAAGCGATCTCTGAAGCTCTGCCAGTCGAGACGAACCTCGAAAAGGTAGAACGACGTGCACAAGGTTGCTATCAGGCGATCGCTATATTGCTTGTTGACCTGCGCCACGTGTTCCCAGGACCCGCCGCCGAAATTCCTTTAACGCCGGACCGCACATCCCACGCCCGGGCCTCGCTACGTTGCTCGTCGGTTACATATGCTCCCGATATGCGCCCTCCTCGCGCCTTGCGACGCGGGCGCATATCGCACCCCGGACATTCAAAGGACTTCGCCGACGGACCACTAGCGCCCAGCAGGGCGTTCGGAGAGTCGGTTCCCGAACCGGCGCTCCGATACAAAGTCGCGGCTCGAGGTAACTGAAGTCCTCTAGAGCGGTACTTCGGCGCGCCTTGGCTTACTCGCGACGTTGCGCAGGCGGGGTCGGAGCGTGCTTGGTTCCAGTTGTCGAACGCCGGGAGGCGCAATGACGAAACGGCGCGAGGCTTGTGCGCGTCACAAGCGCGTGAATCATCAACGTGACATGATCGCCGTCACCGGGCTGTCCTGTCGCCTTCCTGGGGCGCCTACTCCAGATGCGTTTGGCAGCTGTTGCGCGGCGGCACGAACGCCGTCACACGCGCATCCGAAGACCGGTGGGGCGAGCTCGACCATTGGGGCGGGGTTCCTCGACCAGATCGACCAATTCAATCGCGCTTCTTCGGGATTTCTCCACGTGCGGCCGCTGTCATCGACCCGCAGCAGCGGTTGATGTTGGAACTCGGCTGGGAAGCCTTGGAAGATGCCGGAATCATCCCTGAGAGACTTGCAGGTAGCCGCACGGGCGTGTTTTCGGCACGCTGGGAGACGACTACGCGGCACGTCTCAAGCGTACGGTACTGCAGCGGTGACGCAGCACACCGCAACGGGTCTCGGGAGCGGTATCATCGCAAACCGGCTCTCTTATGGTGCTTGGCTTACAGGGTCTTAAGTGGCCCGTCGCCTGAGTTCATTTGACGTCGGACGTTGGAACGCGCCTGCAATGCGGAGCAACACCGCAACGATCGGAGCCGAGTCTGGCGTCGCGGCGTTGACGGTATACATCGACGTGGTTTAGCGTCGCCTCGTGGAAATCATTCAATTCTTGAATACAGACGGCACCCTGTTGGACGGGGCCGAAGTCCGTCTCTCGGACGAGCAAGCGTTGGCGGGTCTGCGCCTGATGATGCTTGCACGCGCGGCGGACCGGCGTGCCATGAGCCTGCAGCGCCAAGGACGGTTTGGGACGTTCGGGCCGGTAATGGGGCAGGAAGCCGCCTTCGCGGGCTCGGCAATGGCGCTCGATCCTGCCCGGGACTGGATCGTGCCGCAGTATCGTGAGATGCCTGCGTTGCTTCATCACGGCTATCCGCTGGAGTGCTGGTTCGGCCATTTCAAAGGCAACGCTGCCGCCGCCGAGATCCCAGATGATGTGCGCATGTTCCCTATCCAGATCTCCCTGGCGGTGCAGATCCCTCATGCCGTCGGGCTCGCGTGGGGCCTCCGGCTACGGGGGCTTTCCGGGATCGTCATTTGCTATTTCGGCGACGGCGCATCATCCGAGGGCGACTTCCACGAGGCGTGCAACTTGGCAGGCATCGTCAAGGCCCCTGTCGTGTTATTCCTGTCGGACAATGGCTGGGCGATCTCGACTCCCCGAGAGAAGCAGACTGCAGGGGCGACGTTCGCCGAGCGCGGCCCGACCTACGGCTTCCCAGGTATCGTCGTAGACGGGAATGATCTCTTCGCGGTCCACGCGGTGACGCTGGAGGCCGTCGAGCGGGCACGCGCCGGCCTAGGGCCAACGCTGATCGAGGCTCGCACGTATCGCATGGGCCCACACACCACCGCCGATGACCCCACGCGTTACGTCGACCCCGCCGAGCGCGCCGTGTGGGAAGCGCGCGACCCAGTCGACCGAGTCCAGCGGTACCTGACGGCGAAAGGCCTCTGGGACGACGCAGCTGAGGAGACGTGCGTCAAGGAGATCGCCACCGAGGTCGACGACGCGGTAGAAGCCGCAGAGCGTCACGCTCCGCCCGGCGTCGACGATCTGTTCGAGCATGCCTACGCAAGCCTGTCACCGCGGCTGCGGCGGCAGCGTGACGCGCTGTCGAGGCGGGTGCCGTCATGACGGTGATGACGATGGTCCAGGCGATCCGCGCAACGCTGTTCGAGGAGATGGGGCGCGACGATCGGGTGATGGTGCTCGGCCAGGACATTGCGCGGTTGGGCGGTGTGTTCCGCGCTACTGAAGGGTTGTTGGATACCTACGGGCCGGAGCGCGTGGTGGACACCCCGCTGGCAGAGGGTGTGATCGTCGGCTCGACGCTCGGCCTCGCGGTGGCTGGCATGGTGCCCATTGCTGAGATCCAGTTCTTCGGGTTTGCGTATCAGGCGTTCCACCAGATCGGCGCACAGGTCGGCCGGTTCCGCTTTCGCACGCACGGCAGGTTTGGGGCACAGATGACGATCCGGACTCCCTTTGGTGGAGGGGTGCGGGCTCCCGAGCTGCACTCGGACGCGTTGGAAGCCCAGTTTGTCCAGTGCCCGGGTTTGAAAGTCGTGATGCCGGCGACCGCGTCCGACGCGAAGGGCCTCCTCCTCGAGGCGATCCGCGATCCTGACCCAGTTCTTTTCTGCGAGCCGCTCCGGGGCTACCGGCTCCTGAAGGACGAAGTGCCAGAGGGCGACTACACCGTGCCCTTCGGGCAGCTCCGCGAGGCGCGGCCCGGCACCGACATGACCCTCGTGGCCTGGAGCGCGGCGGTCCAGATCGCCGAGCAGGCCGCCGAGCGTCTCATCAATGACGGCATTTCGGCGCAAGTGCTCGACCTGCGGACCCTGGTACCGCTCGACATCGACGGCCTCGTCCGGGCCGTCGAGCGGACCCGCCGCTGCGTGGTCATCCACGAGGCTCCGCTGTCCGCCGGGTTCGGCGCCGAGGTCGTCGCCACGCTCCAAGAGGAGGCCTTCTATTCGTTGGAGGCACCGGTCGCCAGGGTCACCGCACCCGACACGCCCTACCCCCTCGCGATCGCCGAAGACCTCTACCTTCCGTCCGTCGATCGCGTCGTCGACGCGGCTCGCATGACGGTGAAAGGATGAGCAGGAACCTGGAGTTTTGCCTGCCCGATGTCGGCGAGGGTTTGGGCGAAGGTGAGATCGTGGCCTGGCGCGTCGGGGTTGGGGACCGCGTCGTGCGGGACCAGGTCCTCGTCGAGGTCGAGACCGACAAATCGATCGTCGAGCTGCCATCACCCTCAGAGGGCGTGATCGCCGAGCTGGGAGGCAAGCCCGGCGACATCCTGCCAGTCGGCGCGGTGCTCGTCGTGATGACGGTCGCCGGCGGCTCGCCGGGCACTTCGCCGGACGCGCCGCCGCAGCGTGTCCTGGCCTCGCCCGCCACGCGCAAGCTGGCGGTGGAGCTAGGGGTCGACCTCGCGCGAGTCCGGGGCTCCGGACCGGGCGGGCGGGTGAGGAAGGAGGACGTCCTGACCGCCGCCGCGCCGGAGCCGTCCCCCCCTGCCGCCCCCACCTTCTCAGAACGAGGAGTTCGAGTCGTACCAGCCCGGAAATCCACCTGCGGAGAAGCTGACGGGGAGGGCACCGTTGAGAGGGTGCCGCTGCGTGGGGTACGACGGCGGGTTGCGCAGACAATGACGCGGGCGTGGCAACAGATTCCCCACATCACCGACTTCCGCGAGGTTGACGCGACGCGGTTGGTTGCGGCCCGCCTACGGCTGAGGGACCGCCTCGGCCCAGAGTTCACCTACCTGCCGCTGTTCATCGCGGCGGTGGCGGCTGCTTTGGGCCGCCATCGGGCGCTGAATGCGAGCCTGGACGCCGAGGCCGAGACCATCACCTACCACAGAGGCTGCCACATCGGCATCGCCATCGCGACCGACGATGGGCTGATCGTGCCGGTGCTGCACGACGCAGACCGCAAGTCGCTGGCCCAGATCGCCGTCGAGTGCTCCACCTTGACGCAGGCAGCGCGTTCACGAGCCGTCACCGCCGAGCAGACCATGGGCGGGACGTTCACGATCACGAACTTCGGCAGCTACGGGGGGTGGCTGGGCACGCCGGTGATCCGCCCGCCCGAGGCCGGGATAGCCGGGTTCGGTCGGATCCACGATGCGGTCATCCCGGTGGAAAGCGTCCCGGCTGTCCGGGCGCTGCTGCCTATGGTCGTCGCCGCGGACCACCGTTTGGTCGATGGTGACGCGCTCGGCCGGTTCGCGGCCGACTTGGCGGAGCTGCTCGCCGACCCCGTACTGTTGCTCGCCTGATGGTCGTCGGTGAGGTTCCGGAGGGGCTCGATCTCCTGGTAGTGGGAGGAGGGCCGGGTGGGTACACCGCCGCGCTGCGAGCGGCGCGGCTCGGTCGCCAGGTGACGCTCGTCGACGAGGCCGGAGCGGCGGGGGTTGGGGGCGTCTGCCTGCGAACTGGTTGCATCCCGAGCAAAGCCTTGATCGAGATGGCGGAGACGGTGCACCGCGCCATGGCGTGGACCAGGACCGGGCCCGTGGACCTCGCACGGTTCCAAGGGTTCAAGGAGCAGATCGTGCGTCAGCTCGGCGATGACGTCCGGCGCCAGCTCGACGAGGCGGGTGTCCGGGTACTGCAAGGCCGCTTCTGCTTCACACGCCCAGGGCAGGGCGCGGTCCAGCGGGAAGACGGCGGTCCCTCACGGTTCGTCGAGTTCAAGGACGTGATCTTGGCGACGGGGTCGCGGGCTGTAGAGCTCGACGCGTTGCGTCTGGACGGGGAGCAGGTGATCGATTCCACCGGGGCGTTGGCGTTGGCTGCGCTCCCGAGCAAGCTCGCCGTGATCGGCGGGGGTTGCGTGGGCGTCGAGCTTGGGACCGCCTTCGCGAAGCTCGGCGCTCACGTGACCATCATCGAGGCGCTGGATCGGCTCCTTCCCGCGCTGCCCGCGACCGTGGCGCACCCTGTGCAGCGGCGGCTGGCAGTGCTCGGCGTCGAGGTGCTCCTCGAGGCCAGGGTCAGCGGTTTCGATGGCGACCGTCTGAAGGTCGAGACGCTCAGAGGTCTCGAGGAGGTCGAAGCGGCGCTCGTCATCGTGGCAGTGGGCAGGCGGCCGAACAGCGACCATCTCGGGCTCGAGCTGATCGGCGTGCGACCGAGCGTCGGCGGGATGCTCGACGTGGCGAAAGACCGGCGGATCGCCCCGCACGTCGCCGCCATCGGCGATCTCACTCCAGGCCCCGCGCTTGCGCACAAGGCCATGGCCGAAGCCGAGGTAGCAGCAGATGCGCTCTGCGGCCGACCCGCCGCGTTCGATCCCGCCGCGATCCCCGCCGTCGTGTTCGGCGATCCAGAAGTCGCCGTCGCCGGGCTGTCCGCCGAAGACGCTCGCGCTATCGGCATCACGGTCCGCGTCGTTGCGATGCCTCTCCGGGCGTCAGGTCGCGCAGCCACGATGGGTGCCACAGAGGGCTTCGCCCGGCTCGTCATCGACACTGGCACCGACGCGGTTGTGGGCGCGCAGATTGCCGGCCCTCATGCCGCCGAGCTCATCTCTGCGCCCGTCCTCGCCATCGAGATGGCCGCCTCGCCCGCCGACCTCGCCGGGACGATCCACCCGCACCCCACGATCAGCGAGCTCCTCGCCGAAGCCGCTGGCCGTCCCTAACCTCTACACAATCCAGGAAGAAGCCGGTTTGACGGCTTTGAATGTAATGGGCAGCTCCTCCAGGCCTCGGATGGCGAGGTTCTTGGTGTACCGAAGCTGATCGGTCGCGAGGCGGGGGTCCACGAGCCGCTCGGCGAGGGTCTGCAGCGCGATCGCTCCCTCCATGCGAGCCAACGACGCGCCCAGACAGAAGTGCGGGCCGGCGCCGAACGCGAGGTGCCGGGGGTCGGCTCGGCTGATGTCGAAGTGGTCAGGGTCGGAGAACTGGTCCGGGTCGCGTCCTGCCGAGGCGAGCACCACGATGATCGGGTGGCCCCGGCCCACTGTTCTGCCGTCGAACTCCATGTCCTCCAAGGCAATACGCGGGGCGAAGTGCCCTGGCGGGTCGTAACGCAGCACCTCCTCGACCGCGCTCGCCGCGAGGGTCGGATCGACGCGAAGCCGCTCGAGCTGGTCAGGGTGGCGGAGCAGCGCGAGCATCCCGTTGGCGATGAGGTTGAAGGTGGTCGTATGCCCAGCGCTCAACAGTAACCGGCAGGTCGCGTTGAGTTCGCCGGTGGTCAGGCGTTCACCCTCCACCTCCGCGGCCAGCAGGCCAGACAGCAGATCGTCACGCGGGTCGCTACGACGGCGAGCGATGAGCTCGCCGAAATACGCGCTCAGATCCCCGAACATCTGGAGGATGCCTTGCCGATCGTCAGCGCTCAATACGAACGGAGGGTCCACGCTACGGATCAGATGTTGGGTCCAGAACGGAAAGCGCGGGTGATCCTGTAGGGGAGCACCAAGCATCCTGCATATGACCGTTGTAGGGAGCGGATACGCGAAATCGGCGATCAGCTCGATATGATTTCGCTCGCTGACGCGGTCGATGAGAGCGTTTGCGTGCTCCTGGATCGTCGACCGTAGCTGCTCGACCATCCTCGGGGTGAACGCCTTGCTCACCAGCCGCCGCACCCGGGTGTGATCGGGTGGGTCGCGGAACAAGATCACGCGCTCTTCGCGCGCGGCGATGTCGTTCGGGGTCAGTTGACCTGATGCAACCATTGCCTTGTACGCATTCGAGTTGCGCTCGTCGCTACTGACACGTGGATCGCGGAGGGTGGCGGCGCAGTCCACGTACCTCGCGAGCACAATGCCATCCGACGGCCATTCGGAAACGGGACATTCTTCCCGCAAGCGACGATAGAGGAGATATGGGTTAGCGCGCACGACAGGATCGAGCACCTGCAGAAGCGATGGTCTGGCTGCTGCTCTCACGACGTCGTCTACTGACGTGAGCTGGTCACGCATTTTGAACATTCCTCGCCCCCACCGAACGCAGCTGGGATGAAAATATGCCAAAGGAGCGGACGACAAATTGCCGAGAACGTCGCGACCCTCGGTTGGCGCAATTTTTACCGGCCCCAAGGGTGGGCCGCAAGGCCCGAGGAGGCGCCCGGCAAAATTCTTGCCGACACTGGACGGCAATGCGGCGATCCCTCGAGATCGTTTTAACACTATGTGAAGACCGAGGCCACGCGCTTACAGCTCTACACTAGCCCTGGCCGTTCGCGAGTGCAGCCGACTGGCGGCACCGCACGAATTACCGCACCATGACAGGAGGTCTGGTGTCAGTACGGCGGGCCAGCGCTCCGTGTTTCGAGGTAGCTGGGTGTGTTGTGCGCGCTCAGGCGTTGCGCCTGAGAAGCACACCCACCCTCACCCCTCCAGGGGTTGCTGGCCGCCTAATTTTCGATACGGTTCGGTAACACGCAGTTCGGCATGGGGAGTGTGGACGATGCCCGTACGCAACGAGCGTGGAGTGATCGCAGAGAGTTACTATGATCTCCAAGGACTCCGGGTATTGGATGCGGCTCGAGAGTCACATCCAGTTGTTGCCGCCTCACCAGAGAGCACTCTGCGCGCGGTATTCCAGGCGATCGAGATTGCGCTGTTAAACCTGAGTGACGTCATCAAGCGCGCGGCCAGAGACATCGAGCAAGACCTGCTCGGTTCTGCGACTGTCAAGATGTTTTGGGTGCGCGGCTTGCATCGAGTTCTAGTTCGGCTCAGCATGGCGCCTGGCCAGTTGGCACTTGCCGATGATACAGCCCTGGTACTGCGGATCAAGGACTCTCCCGCCTTTCAGGAATACATAGAGGCATTGAAAGAGTTCGACCACAACGTCTTGAGCCAAATTTCTACGGGCAAGCTGGACGTGATATCTACGCTAGCCGACCGGTCACTGGAAGACATGGCCTGCAACTTTTTACATCTCACAAGGATAAGCAATCACGAGTCGACGATATGGGAGAGCAATCTTGCGTCCGTGCGCGCGCCTTCGACCACCTCTTCGTACGAAGAATTCGTTCTCTCTGAGAGCATGCGCGACACGGTGTACGAACGAGTCTTGAAGGGTGATACATTCTTTACACAGTTCCGGGGGTTACACCAGATCCCAGAAATACTCGGCCACGAAGTCGCCGACCGCTTGGAAGAATCAATTCGCAGCCTGCGAAGGGCTCAGTTGCACGTGGCGGCCGATCATCTGCGCTGCGCGAACATCCTGATGGAAGGCGTCTTGGCAGCTGTGCCTCCCATGGCAGACAGCCTCACGACTACCGATTATCATCAAATTCGGGAGAATCTCGGGCTCACCAGCGGCAGCCACTCGGTCACCTTGAGGTATCACGTATCTCTTCATCTCTATGAGCAGTTGTGGGAAGAACTGGCAAGTTGCCTTGCCGGGTCGCAGGCGGACGTTGCCTCGGAAGGAGTGGTGCTGCAAGCAGCGCGGCAGGCAGAGCAGCAGAGATTCTCAGATCTCCAGGCATGGATGGCTCACCTGCTGATCGACCACTGCCTACAGCTGCGGACATTGATATTCCAGTGGCGTGAACAGCACCTTCACATGCCGAGGAACAATTTGGGAGGCGAGTCGACGAAGTCGCTTACCGGCTCGCCGGACGCGGTTGAAGCCGTCAAGCGGATGCGGAACGCGGCGAGAGCAAAAGACCCTATGCTGCCACTTGCTCGTCTCCGGGGGGTGGTGAACGGCCATCTCGATTCGTCTGCTACGCCCCTCTCGGCCTATCTAGAGTCCAAGTCTTCGCTTGATAACCAGCTCTTGCAAGCGACCGGTGGGATCACAAAGCGTCGCTTCAAGAATGTTCAAGAGCGGTTGGAATACTTTGCGGAGCGCTCTGACTTCGTCCCTCCCCCTCGCCGAAGAGCCTGAAGCGCACGCTAGGCAACCGGACATGATCGCAATAATTGGCCTATCCTGCCGCCTTCCAGAAGCACCGACTCCGGAAGCGTTTTGGCGCCTGCTGCGGGACGAATATAGCGCCATCGTTGCCGGCAAGGCAAACACATCTCGGGCCGGCGTCCGCGATCAGCGCGACGGTGTCGATGGCGTCGATGCGCATCGTTTCGACATTTCGGCGCGTAGAGATGCAACCATGGACCCGCAACAGCGACTCATGCTGGAACTGTGCTGGGAAGCCCTCGAAGACGCAGGGATCGTCCCGGAAAGAGTGAAAAACGGCCAGACCAGAGCCTTTGTCGGTACCATCTGGGACCACTATATGACTCTGGTTCACCAGCAGGGACTAAAGATAATTACGAACTCACTGGTCGCTGTCCACATGGCCTGCGAGAGCTTACGAAGAGGGGAATCCACACTCGCGCTCGCGGGCGGAGTGAATCTGAACACCATACCAGACGAGCCGGCAAACGGGCATGTCCGTGGCGAGGGAGGAGGCATGGTCGTACTCAAACCTCTCGCTCACGCCATGACCGACGGTGACTCGATCTACTGTGTAATCCGCGGCAGCGCAGTGAATAACTACGGTGCACGCGACAGCTTCAGTACGCCCAATCTCGAGGCACAGGAGGAGGTGCTCCGCCTCGCGTACGAGCGGGCCGGTATCAAGCCAGCCGATGTTCAGTATGTCGAACTACCCGATGTCGGTACAGTGCTAGACGACCCTATCGAGTTGACCGCTCTTGGTTCGACGCTCGGCACTGCGAGGACGACAGAATTTCCTTTGCTCGTGGGCTCGTCCAAGACCAACGTGGGACATTTAGAAGGAGCTGCGGGCATAGTTGGATTACTCAAAACCGTCCTCTGTATCAAGAACCGTGAGCTGCTCGCAACCCTCAATTTCGAGACACCTGAACTACAGGTACCATTTCACGGCTCGAATCTGCGCGTACAAGACGTTTCGGGTCCGTGGCCACGCATGGACCGACCGCTTGTAGCCGGCGTGAGCTCATTTGACATGGGCGGGACGAACTGCCATATCGTGCTGTCGGAAGCACTCCCTTCCGACGATGAGCGCGCAGAGCGGAAAGAGGTCTCTACCACCCAGTCAGCCGTGACAGGGCCGGTGGTGTGGGTGGTCTCGGGTCGGGAGCAGCAGGCGTTGGCGGATCAGGCAGGGCGGTTGGCGGAGCATGTGCGGGGCCGTCCCGAGCTGGGTGTGGCGGACGTGGCCCGTTCGTTGGTCACGTCCCGGGCGCTGTTCGAGCATCGGGGGGTGGTGATCAGCCGCGACCGTGACGGGCTGTTGGCCGGGTTGGACGCCCTCGCCGAGGGGAGGCCAGCCACGGGTGTGGTCCAAGGTGCAGCGCGGGACGGCGGCAAGGTGGCATTGGTGTTTCCTGGCCACGGGCCGCAATGGGCGGGGATGGCGTTAGCCCTACTGGACCACTCGGCGGTGTTCCGAGAACAGATGCACACGTGCGCTCGGGCGCTGGCTGCACATGTGGACTGGTCGTTGCCGGCGGTGCTGCGCGGTGACCCAGGCGCGCCGTCGCTGGAGCAGGTGGACGTAGCCCAACCCGCGCTGTTCGCGGTCATGGTGTCGCTCACCGAGCTGTGGCGCTCGGTCGGTGTCCTACCAGAGGCGGTAGTGGGCCACAGCACAGGCGAGATCGCCGCCGCATACGTGGCTGGTGGATTGTCGCTGGAGGACGCGGCTGCGGTGGTAGCGCTGAGCAGCCAGGCGTTGGTGAGCCTGACAGGTCGGGGCGCGATGGCCTCGGTATCGCTGGCCGCCGCACGGGTCGGCCCTCGACTGGACCGCTGGGAGGGCCGGCTGTCCATCGCCGCGGCGAACGGCCCTGACCTGACCGTGGTTTCGGGCGACCTGGACGCCCTGGACGAGCTGTTGGACGAACTGGAGGCGCACGAGATCCGCACCCGCAGGATCCCGGGTTACCACGCCGTGCATTCGCATCAGGTGGATGGCCTGCGTGAGCACGTGCTGGACACGCTGTCGAGCATCACCCCACGCTCGGGGCGGGTCCCGTTCTACTCCACGGTGACCGGGACGTTGTTGGACACCGCCGAACTGGACACTGCCTACTGGTACCGCAACATGCGCCAACCGGTGCGCTTCCAGCAAGCGGTCAGCCAACTGCTGGCGCGGGATCACCGGTTCTTCGTCGAGATCAGCTCACACCCAGTATTGACCATGGGGATACAGCAGGCTGTTGACGAGACGGGCGCCGACGCGGTGGTAGTGGGGTCGTTGCGCCGGCAAGACAGCGGGCCCGAGCGGTTTTTGGCGTCTGCGGCCGAGCTGTTCGTCAATGGCGGCGCGGTTGACTGGGCGGCAGCGCTGCCAGGCGGACGGCGCGTGGCCCTGCTCGCCTCTGTGTACCAACGGCAACGCGACTGGCGACACGCTCCTCCTGCCCAACCCGGGGAGCTGGCCGTCGAGGGGGGGTCGGCGGGACATCTCAAGCTGCTCGCCGAGCTAGGCCGAACCGCTGGCGAGCGCAAGCTGGCGGAACTGGTCGCCGTCGAGGTGGCGGTAGTGCTCGGCTGTCCCAGCCCTGACAGCCTCGAAGCCGGCCGAGAGTTCCGGGAGTTGGGGTTCGACTCGTTGACTGCGGTCGAACTGCGGAACCGGTTGGCTGGGGTGACCGGGTTGCGGCTGCCTGCCACGTTGATCTTCGACTATCCTACGCCGGCCAAGCTCGCCGCGTATCTCTACGCCCAACTGGTCGGCGCCCCAGCTGAGGTCACGGCCGTGGGTGGGACGGCATCTGACGACGAGCCGGTGGCGATCGTGGGGGTGGGGTGTCGGTTCCCCGGCGGGGTGGACAGCCTCGAGGGGTTGTGGGAACTCGTTGCCGCCAGGGTAGACGCGATCTTGCCGTTCCCCGACGACCGTGGCTGGGACCTGGAGCGGTTGTATAATCCTGACCCCGACCAACCAGGGACCAGTTATGTGCGTCATGGCGGGTTCCTGGATGATCCGGCCGCCTTCGATGCCGCGTTTTTCGGGGTCAGCCCGCGGGAGGCGTTGGCGATCGATCCGCAGCAGCGGCTGCTGCTGGAGACGTGTTGGGAAGCCATCGAGCGGGCTGGGATCAACCCGCAGTCGTTGGCCGGCAGCGACACCGGTGTCTACGCCGGCATCATCCACAACGAATACGCCGGCGGGGTGGCGCGGGGGCCTCACCAGCTGCAGGGTCATCTGCTGACCGGGACCACGGTCAGCGTGGCCTCCGGCCGTATCGCGTACACGTTGGGGCTACATGGGCCTGCGGTCAGCGTGGACACGGCCTGTTCGTCCTCGTTGGTGGCGTTGCACCTGGCGTGTCAGGCGTTGCGTCTGGGGGAGTGCTCGCTGGCCTTGGCCGGCGGGGTCACCGTGATGCCCAGCCCGGCGTTCTTCATAGAGTTTTCCCGTCAGGGCGGGCTGGCGCCGGACGGGCGTTGCAAGGCATTTTCCGCCGATGCGGACGGCACCGGCTGGGCCGAGGGTGTGGGCATGCTGTTGCTGGAGCGGCTGTGTGATGCCCGCCGCAACGGTCACCCGGTGCTGGCAGTCGTCCGCGGGTCGGCGGTCAACCAGGACGGGGCCAGCAACGGGCTGACCGCGCCGAACGGGCCGTCCCAACAGCGGGTGATCCGCCAAGCGCTGGCCAACGCCGGCCTGGAAGCCGGCCAGGTGGACGCGGTCGAGGCGCACGGCACCGGCACGGTCCTCGGTGACCCGATCGAGGCTCAGGCGTTGGCGGCGGTGTACGGTCAGAGCCGGGAAGGCGGGCGGCCGGTGTGGGTCGGGTCGCTGAAGTCCAACATCGGCCACGCCCAAGCCGCGGCCGGGGTGGGCGGGGTCATCAAGATGATCGCGGCGTTGCGCCACGAGCAGTTGCCTCCCACCCTGCACGCTGATACGCCGTCCCCGCACGTGGACTGGGCCGGCAGCGGCCTGGCCATGCTCACCGAGCCGGCGGCATGGCCGCAGACCGGCCAGCCGCGGCGGGCGGGGGGGTGCTCGTTCGGGATCAGCGGCACCAACGCCCACCTCATCCTCGAACAAGCCCCACCCCCCGAGCCTGTCCCCGCCAGTCAAGCCCAGCCCACCCCCGACACCGTGGAGCACTCTGGGCCAGGGGTGTGGGTGGTCTCCGCTCGCGACGAGCGGGCGTTGACGGCCCAGGCCGGGCGATTGGCTGAGCACGTGCGCGCCCGGCCGGAGTTGAGCATGGTGGACGTGGGTCATTCCTTGGTGGCCTCCCGGACGTTGTTCGAGCACCGCGCCGTCGTGATCGGCACCCACCGTGAGCGGATGCTGACCGGGCTCGACGCCCTGGCCGAGGGCAATCCGGCCGCCAACCTGGTCCACGGCCTGGCGAAAAGTGGACCGGGAGCCGGAGGTGGGGACAGGGTGGCAGTGTTGCTGCCCGGCCAAGGCGCCCAACAGCCGGGCATGGGCCGCCAGTTGTACGAGGCGTTCCCCGTATTCGCCGAAACGCTGGACCAGGTCTGCGCCCACCTCGACCACCACCTCGCCAGCCATGTCGACCGGTCGGTAGCACATGTCCTGTTCGCCGACGCGGGATCAACCCACGCACGCTTGTTGGACCAGACGGTGTTCACCCAGACGGGGCTGTTCGCGCTCGAGGTCGCGCTGTTCGAGTTGGTCGCGTGCTGGGGGCTTGCCCCCGACTTCTTGGTCGGCCACTCGATCGGCGAGCTGGCCGCAGCCTATCTCGCCGGGGTGTGGTCACTGCCCGACGCGTGCGCGCTGGTCGCCGCCCGCGCCCGACTGATGCAAACCCTACCCCCCGGCACGATGATCGCGATCGCGGCCACCCCCGACGAGGTCACCCCAACGCTGGCCGGCCGCGCTGACCAGGTCGCGATTGCTGCGGTCAACGGCCCCACCGCCACGGTGGTCTCCGGCGACGCCAACGCGATCGCCGAGGTGGCGGCCTCGTGGGAAACTCGAGGACGCAAGGTCACCCGGCTGCGGGTCGCGCACGCGTTTCACTCCCCCCACATCGATGCCATCTTGCCCCAGCTCCGCCAAGCCGCAGAAACGCTGACCTACCACCCGCCCAGGATCCCCATCGTCTCCAACCTCACCGGCCAACCCGCCAGCGCCGAAGACCTGTGCAGCCCCAACTACTGGGTTGCCCAGGCCCGCCACACCGTCCGCTTCGCTGACGCACTGGCCTGGCTCCACACCCAAAACGTCACCGCCTTCTTGGAACTGGGCCCCGGAGCCCAACTGAGCACCCTCGGCACGGACTGCCTCGAGGACCCCACCAGCACCGTGTTCGCCACGGGGCTGCGCCGCGGCCGCGATGAGCCGGCAACCCTTATCGGTGCAGCTGCGCAACTGTTCGTCCACGGCCACCACATCGACTGGGTGGCACTGCTGCCGAAGGGCCGGCGGGTAGACCTGCCCACCTACCCTTTCCAACACCACCGCTACTGGATCCACACTCCCACCACCGGGGCCGGGGACCTAACCGCAGCAGGAATCGGACTGGTGGAGCATCCGTTGTTGGGCGCGGCGGTGGGGTTGGCCCAAGACGACGGGGTGTTGTTGACCGGCCGGCTGTCAGTACAGACCCACCCCTGGCTGGCTGACCATGTGGTGGCGGGGGTGGTAGTGCTCCCGGGCACAGCGATGGTGGAGTTGGCCTTACGCGCGGGTGACCAAGTCGGCTGCGGCGTTGTCGAGGAGCTGATCTTGGAAGCGCCGCTAGTCCTGCCCGAGCAGGGCGCGATGGTGGTGCAGGTCGTTGCCGGAAGGCCGGATTCGACCGGCCGGCGGGGGTTGAGCGTGCACGCGCGCCCCGAGGGCGGTGACCACGACGCCTTGGAGGGGTGGACGCGGCATGCCATCGGCACGCTCGCCGCGGCCAGCCCAGCTCCGGAGGGTGGGACAGGGGGGGTGAACGTGTGGCCTCCGCCCGAGGCGGTACCGGTCGGGGTAGACGGAATGTATGAGCGTCTGGCGGAGCAGGGCCTGTGGTACGGGCCGGCGTTCCAAGGCCTGAGGCGAATGTGGCGGCAAGGCGAGGATGTGTTCGCCGAGGTCGCGTTACCTGCCCAGCTGGGGGCTGAGGCGGGGTCCTTCGGGCTGCACCCCGCGCTGCTCGACGCCGCCTTGCACCCGATCGGGTTGGTGCTACCCACCCGAGACGCCACACCGGGTGTGAGGTTGCCGTTCTCCTGGTCCGGGGTGTGCCTGTACGCGGGGGGCGCGTCGGTGTTGCGGGCGCGGTTGTGGCGGGTGTCCGCGGACGCGATGGGGTTGGCGGTCACCGACCCGACCGGCGCGCCGGTGCTTTCGGTCGAGTCGCTGGTCGTGCGGTCGCTGCCGACCGGAGGGTTGCAAGCCGCTGAGACGGACCCGGGATCGCTGTACGCACTCGAGTGGGCGGGCTTGCCGGTCCCCCCGCCCCACGTGCCGGTGGCTGATCAGTGGGTGGTTGTCGACCCTGGCGGGGATCGGCTGGGGTTGGCCGCAGGGTTGGGTGTGACCGCGTATTCCGACCTGGGTGACCTAGCCCGGGCGGGTGCTGCGCGGGGTTCGGTCCCTGAGGTGGTACTCGTTGTGTGCCTGTCGGATGGGCAGGCCCAGGAGGGAGTGGGTGCGGTTCATGCGCTGACGCAGGGGCTGTTGGCGCTGGTTCAAGCGTGGTTGGCTGAGGAGCGGTTCAATGCGTCACGGTTGGCGGTCGTTACTCGTGGCGCGGTGGCGGTGGGCGACGAGGGTGTGACCGATCTAGCCTGTGCGCCAGTTTGGGGGTTGGTGCGCTCGGCGCAGTCCGAGCATCCCGGCCGGTTTGTCTTGATCGACCTGGACGGCGGCGGAGGCGCTCTCGAGGCGTTGGTGTCAGCGGTGGCGTCAGGGCAGCCGCAAGCGCTGATACGTCAGCGGCAGGTGTTGACACCTGGCCTGTCCCGTCCGGCCGCTGCGGCGGTGTTGTCGCCACCGCCGGGGGTGTCGGCGTGGCGGTTGGACACCGCAAGCACCGGCGCGTTGGATAGCTTGTCGTTGGTCGCCTGCCCACAAGCGAGCGAGCCGCTGCAGGGCGGGCAGATCCGTGTGGCGATCGGCGCGGCAGGTGTCAATTTCCGTGACCTGCTCGTCGCGTTGGGGATGTACCCAGGCTGGGCGGTTTTGGGTGGTGAGGCTGCCGGGGTGATCGTCGAGGTCGGTCCTGGTGTGGCCGGACTGGCCGTGGGCGATCGGGTGATGGGCCTGGTGGCGGGCGCGTTTGGCCCGGTCGGGGTCACCGACCATCGACTGGTGATCCGCATCCCGGAGGGCTGGTCGTTCACTCAGGCCGCGTCGGTGCCGATCGTGTTCTTGACTGCCTATTACGGGCTGGTCGATCTGGCTGGATTACGGGCTGGCGAGTCGGTGCTGGTCCATGCTGCAGCGGGTGGGGTGGGCATGGCCGCGGTGCAACTGGCCCACCATCTCGGTGCCCAGGTCTTTGCTACCGCTAGCCCCGGCAAGTGGGGCACGCTTCACGAGCTGGGGATACCCACCGAGCGGATCGCCTCTTCGCGCGACCTGGAGTTCGAGCAGCGGATTATGGCCGCGACCGGTGGGCGTGGTGTCGACGTGGTCCTGAACTCCCTGACGGGAGCGTTCGTGGACGCGTCGTTGCGGCTGCTGGGTCCGGGCGGGCGGTTCGTCGAGATGGGCAAGATCGACCTGCGCGCTGCTTCGGAGGTCGCTGCTACCCATCCCGGTGTCGCCTATCAGGCGTTCGATCTGTTAGCGACAGACCCCGAACGCATCCAGGCGATGCTGGGCGAGATCGTCGCGCTGTTCGCACGAGGTGGGCTGGGTCCGTTGCCAGTCAGGGCTTGGGACGTTCGCCATGCCCCACATGCGCTGCGGTACATGAGGCAAGCTCGCCATGTGGGGAAGATCGTGCTCACCATCCCCTCGCCGCTGTCCCAGGGCACGGTGTTGGTGACAGGTGGGACTGGGGCGTTGGGCGCGCAGGTTGCTCGCCATCTGGTCGTCGGGCATGGTGTGACCCGGTTGGTGTTGGCCAGCCGCAGCGGGCTTCGAGCCGCGGGCTCGGGCGAGTTGGCCGCTGAGCTGGCCGGGTTGGGCGCCCACGTCCAGGTGGTGGCCTGTGACGTGAGCGACCCTGGTGCGCTGGGCGGGCTGATCGATCAGATCACCTCGCAGGGGCAGCTGGTCGGGGTGGTGCATGCCGCGGGCGTACTCGATGACGGCGTGATCGAGGCGTTGACGCCGGCGCGTCTGGACCGGGTGTTGGCGTCCAAGGCTGATGCCGCCTGGCATCTGCACGAGCTCACTCGAGATCTCGACCTGTCCCTGTTCGTGCTGTTCTCCTCGATCGCGGGTGTGCTCGGTAGCCCTGGCCAGGCCAACTATGCTGCCGCGAACGCCTTCCTCGACGCGCTGGCGGCCTACCGGCAGGCGCAAGGCCTACCCGCGATCTCACTGGCCTGGGGCCCGTGGGCCGGCCCGGGTATGGCTGCCGACCTGGGCCAGACC
>Ga0187894_10003218_pt1 | contig 18557 bp, 20 predicted proteins | sample GBC1701081metaG_FD_136650 | JGI IMG/M metagenome (GOLD analysis project Ga0187894, IMG submission 136650) | White microbial mat communities from a lava cave in the Kipuka Kanohina Cave System on the Island of Hawaii, USA - GBC170108-1 metaG ...
CAACGTCGACTCGGTCGACGCCTACCTCGAAAAGGTCAAGGCCGCCGGCGGCCGCGAGGTCAGCCCGAAGATCGAGATCCCCGGGATGGGCTACTACGCCTACGCCGGGGACACCGAGGGAAACGTCATCGGCCTCTGGCAGAACCTCTGATCCCGAGCCGGGAACGAGAAACGACCCGGGTCCCGGCCCTTGCGGGCGGGACCCGGGTCGTCGCTCAGAGCTGCGTAGGACTACTCGCCGACGGTGGGGGCGGTGGCCTGACGGCGGCGGGTGGCCGCGGCCACGCCACCGACGGCGACGACGGCGATGCCCACACCGGCGAGGGCCAGGCCGAGACCCGACGAGCCGGAGTCATCCGAGCTGACCGGGGCCGGGGTGCTGGCCGCGGTCGGTGCGGCCGGCGTGTCGAAGCCGCTCCAGACGTCGGCGGTGGCGACGGCAGGCGCCGGTGCCTCGACGGGCGCCGCGACGGGAGCGGCGGGGGTGGCCTCGACCACAGGCGCCGCGGCCGGTGCCGAAGGCGCGGCCACAGGGGCGGCCCGCCGGGCGGGGGCGACGGCGGGAGCCGGCGCGGCGGCCGGGGCCGCCGCAGCGACGACCGCAGGGGTGGTGGCGGCGGCGACGGCGGGTGCCGAGTCGGCCACCGCGGCCGGCGTGGCCGGGATCACGAGCTGGGGGGCCGGTGCGCTCACCGGACCGTTGTACGGGCCGACCTCCTGGGCCGTACACGCCCAGGCGAACGATCCCCCGGCGAGCACGGCCGCGGAAACCCCGGCCATGCCCAACAAACTGCGGCGCCCAATCGACATGGCACTCCCCCTCTTCGGGCGACGCGTCTGCGCGCCGCCAACGGTCAGTGCCGCCCATGATAGCCCCCGATGGGAGTACATGGTCAATAGCCAGTCTGACAATAGGTGCCGACGGTGTGACGGAGCGGCGACGGTCCCGACGCCGCTCCGGCCGGACTAGAAAGCTTTGCAGTGCTGAGCGTCATCTCCTACGACCCGCTGGTCCAGATCGAGCTGGGCCCGCTGTCGATCTCGCCCCACGGCATCGGCATCGCTCTCGGGTTCGTGGCCGGCACCCGGCTGATGATCCCGGTGGCGCAGCGCAACGGCTGGGACCTCGACAAGGTGTACGCCTGCGTCGTCCGGGCGGCCATCGGCTCCATCGTGGGCGCCCGCGCCGCGTACGTGCTCAACCACGTCAGCGACTTCGACTCGGTGGTGGACGTCTTCAAGGTGTGGGAGGGCGGCATCTCCCTGCTGGGCGGCTTCTTCGGCGCCATCCTGTTGGCGCTGCCGAAGGTGAAGAAGCACGGTCTGCCCTTCTGGAAGCTGATGGACGCCAGCGTGCCGGGCATGGCCCTCGGCGTCATCATCGGGCGCATCGGCGACCTCGTCATCGCCGACCACCTGGGTACGACGACGACGTTCTTCCTCGGTTACCGGTGCCCGCCCAGCTCCGTGGAGACGGGATCGCCGTGTGTGGCGGGGACCGTCGTCCACCAGACAGCCCTGTACGACCTGGTGCTCACCTGCGCGCTCCTAGCCGTGCTGCTCTGGCTGCGCCGCACCAGTGGCCGTCCCGAGCGCTACGCCGGGTTCGCCACCATGGTGTTCGGGGCCTGGTACGGCACCCAGCGGATCTTCGAGGACTTCCTGCGGGAGGACGTGCGCCGCTTCGGGCTCACCGGCAGCCAGATCACCGCCGGGCTCACCCTGGCGGTATGCCTGACCTGGCTGCTGGCGGTGCGCCGCACGCCGCGTTGGGGACGATGGGACGAACAAGCCGCTCCGGACCCCGCCGCCGCTCCCGCTGATCTTGTACCCGCTCTTCCGGAGGGGGCGGACGCCCCGCAGACCGACCCGCCACAGGAACAGGAGTGAACGCCATGGAGGTCCGGATCGGGGTCATCCACACCAACAAGGAGATCGAGGTGGAGCTGGCCGACGACGCCGACATCGACAAGCTCACCAAGGCCGTCGAGAAGGCCATCGCCGGTGTCGAGGCCGGGATGCTCTGGCTCACCGATCGCCGGGGCCGCCGGGTGGGGGTGCCGGCCAACCGGATCGCCTATGTGGAGATCGCCCGCGGCGAGGAGCGCCGGGTCGGCTTCGGCGCGCCGTAGCGGGCCCGCGCCGCGTGGAGGACCTGCTGGACCGCAAGCTCCTCTTCGTCACGGGCAAGGGCGGCGTCGGCAAGACCACCGTGGCCGCCTCGCTCGCCCTGCTCGCCGCCGAGCGGGGCCAGCGGACGCTCCTGTGCGAGGTCGACGCCAAGGGCGACCTGTCGGCGGTGCTGGAGACCGGCCCCACCAGCTTCAAGGAGCGCGAGGTCCAGCCCGGGCTGTTCGCCATGGCCATGGATACCGAGGCGTCGCTCAAGGAGTACCTGGCCCTCAACCTCAAGCTGCCGGTGGCGGCCCGCCTCGGGCCACTGGCCAAGATGTTCGAGTTCGTGGCCACCGCCGCCCCCGGCGTACGCGAGATCCTCACCGTCGGCAAGCTGGCCTACGAGGTGCGCCGGGGCCGGTGGGACCTCGTGGTCGCCGACGCCCCCGCCACCGGTCACGTGGTGGGCCAGCTGGCGGCCCCGCAGGCGATCAACGACCTCGTCCGCGTCGGTCTCATCCGCCAGCAGACGGGCTGGATGCTGGACATCCTGCGTGACCCGGCCCGCACCGGGATGGTGATCGTGGCCACCCCCGAGGAGATGCCCGTCCGTGAGACGGTGGACCTGGCGGCGCGACTGCGGGGCGAGACGATCGTGGACCTGGCCGCCATCGTGGTGAACCGGGTGCTGCCGGAGCTGTTCGGTCGGGGCGAGGAGGCCGTCTTCGAGGCGCTCGACCGGTCGCCGCACGTGGCGACCCTCGCCGATGCCACCGGCCCCGGCGCCGGTCCGGTCCTGGAGGCGGCCCGGCTGGCGGTGACGCTGAGGCGGACGCGGGCCGCCCACGTCGAGACCCTTCGTCAGGGCGTCGACCCCACGGTCCCGGTGTTGTACGCCCCGTACCTGTTCGCCCGGGCCCACGGCCTCCGCTCGACCCGCCAGGTGGCCGAGGCCCTGGCCGCCGAGCTCGGGTACTGAGCGATGGCGGGCCTGTCGCCGTCCCTGGAGCAGCTGCTGGCCGCCAAGGAGATCGTGGTGACGTGCGGCGCCGGCGGGGTCGGCAAGACGACCACGGCAGCCGCCCTGGCGGTCATGGCCGCCACCCGCCACGGGGGCAAGGTGCTGGTGCTCACCGTCGACCCGGCCCGGCGTCTGGCCGACGCGCTGGGCGTCGGCGCGCTCGGCAACCAGGCGGTGCGGGTCCCGGCCCGGTTGTTCCCGGCGGCCGGCCGCCGGCCGCCCAGGGGCGAGCTGTGGGCCGCCATGCTCGACACCAAGGCCAGCTGGGACGACCTCGTCGCCCGCCACGCGCCGGACCGGCGCACGGCGCGGCGCATCCTCGACAACGCCCTGTACGAGAACATCACCGGCCGGTTCGTCCAGAGCCACGAGTACATCGCCGTCGAGCGCCTCTACGACCTGCACTGCGACGGGAGGTTCGACCTCATCGTGGTGGACACGCCGCCGAGCCGGGACGCCCTGGACTTCCTGGAGGCCCCCGAGCGGATGGCCGACTTCTTCGCCAGCCGTTTCCTGCGGGTGCTGACCGCCCCCTACCGGTCCAGCGTGGCCGGGTTCGCGTCCAAGCCCTTCTTCACCGTGGCCGACCGGGTCCTCGGCTCGCAGTTCCTCCACGACATCACCGAGTTCTTCTCACTGTTCCAGACCATGGCCCCGGGTTTCGTCGAGCGGGCCACCGCCGTCAGCCGCCTGCTGCGGGAGAACCGCACCACCTACGTCGTGGTGAGCACCTTGGAGGCGTCGCCGCTCCACGAGGCCGGCTTCCTGGTGGGTTCCTTGCGGGGCAAGGGCTTTCACCTCGGTGCCGTGGTGCTCAACAAGGTGCTCCCGGCGTACCTGCTCGACGGGGAGGCGGCGGGAGCGGCGGCCAACATGGTCCGAGATGCCGACGTCCTCGCCGCCCGCCTGGCCGAGGCCGGAGCCGGCGAGGCGGCCCAGGTGGCGCGGGTGCTGACCGAGGTCGGCGAGAACTTCCTGCGCTTCCAGGTCGTGGCCCAGCGCGAGGCCGAGCACCGCGCCGAGCTCGGCGTCTCGTCGGACGTGGTGGCGACCGTGCCCTACTTCGAGACCGACATCCACGACCTGGACGGGCTCCTCCGCCTGGGCGAGCGGCTCTGGGCCGGGGACGCCGACCCGCCGCCCGCCGCCCGCCACTGAGGGCAGGGGACACCGGACCCTTACCATGGCGCCGGTGCTCGACTACCACGTCCATCTGTGGCCCCACGGGAAGCCGGCATCGCCGGTGACCGTCGGGCAGCTGGCTGCCCTCTGCGACCGGGCCGCCTCTGCCGGGGTGACGGAGCTCGCCGTCACCGAGCACCTCTTCCGCTTCGCCCAGGCAGACGCGGCGCTGGGCGGCTTCTGGGAGGACGACCCCTCACCGGTCCTTCGGGGTGCCATGGCCGCCTACTGGAGCGAGCACGCCACCGCCGACCTCGACGCGTACGTCGACGCGGTGGGCCGGGCCAAGGCGGCCGGACTGCCCGTGCTGCTCGGCCTGGAGGTCGACCATTACGCCGGGCGGATGGACAAGGTCGCCGCCGTGCTGGACGGCTATCCCTTCGACGTGCTGCTCGGGGCGGTGCACTGGCTCGGGGCCTGGGGCTTCGACAACTGGACCGCCCCCGCGTTCGGCGGCGAGTGGGACGCCCGCCGCACCGACGACGTGTGGGACGCGTACGCCGGGGCCGTCGAGGAGCTGGCGGCGGCCGGAGTGTGCGACGTCCTGGCCCACCCCGACCTGCCGAAGGTGGCCGGCCGGGCCGGGGTGCCCGCGCCGGAGGTGTACGACCGACTGGTCGAGGCGGTGGCGGCGGCAGGGCTGGCGGCCGAGGTGTCCTCCGCCGGGTGGCGCAAGCCGGTGGGCGAGCACTACCCGGCGCCCGATCTCCTGCAGCGGTTTCACCGGCGAGGCGTGCCGGTGACGACCGCCTCGGACGCCCACGTCCCGGCCCACGTCGGTCGCGACCTCGGCCGGGTCGTCGACCTGGTGGAGGCGGCCGGCTACCACGAGGTCACCGGCTTCGCCGGGCGGGCGCGCCGCCCGGTGGCGCTCCGCCGGGCCGGCTGAGGCCGTGGTGGTCAAGGCCGAGGGCGCCCCGGCCGACCAGGGCCAGGCCCACCTCCAACGTCTCATGGCGGTCTGGGGGATGCTGGCCGACCTCTCCTTCTCCGACCTGCTGCTGTTCGTCCCCCAGGACGCGGCGGGTGACGACGGCAGCCGCCGGTTCTTGATCGGCGGGCAGATGCGGCCGACGACCGGCCAGACCGTCCACCGTGACGATCTGGTCGGCCGGCTGATCGACGACGCGGACCGCCCACTGGTCGGGCGGGCGTGGCGCCTGGGCCAGATCGTCGAGGGAGAGGTCGCCGTGGACGGCCGTGGTGAACCGGCTCGCGCCCAGTGCATCCCGGTGCGCTGGAACGGCACGCTGCTCGCCGTTCTCACACGAGAGGCACCCATCGCGGTGGGCGGGCGACGACCGGGCGAGCTGGAGCGCGTGTACGTCGAGACGTTCGACCGCCTGGCCCGCATGATCATGCGGGGTGAGTTCCCCAACGAGGTGGAGGACGCGCCCACCGCCGAGTCGCCCCGCGTCGGCGACGGCATCCTGCTGCTCGACGCGTCCGGGCGGGTGGCCTACGCGTCGCCCAACGCGGTCAACGCCCTGCATCGCATGCGCATCTACTCCAACGTCGAGGGGCTGCGGCTGGACGAGATGGGTGTGGAGGAGACCGCCATCCAGAAGGCGTTCTTCCACGGCACGCCGGTGACCGAGGAGATCGAGCGGCAGCCCGACGTCATCGTGCTGCTCCGCTGCATCCCCCTGCTCGAACCGGGGACGGTGACGGGCGCGCTGGTGCTGCTGCGTGACGTGACCGACCTCCGCCGCCGGGACCGCCTCTTGGTGTCGAAGGACGCCACCATCCGCGAGGTCCACCACCGGGTGAAGAACAACCTTCAGACGATCGGTTCGCTCCTGCGCCTGCAGGCCCGGCGCCTGACCAGGGGCGACGACGCGTGGGTCGCACTGACCGACGCGGAGCGCCGCATCCGGTCGATCGCACTGGTGCACGAGATCTTGTCCCGCGACCCGAGCCAGCAGGTCCCGTTCACCGACATCATCGGCCCGCTGGTGCGGATGGCCCAGGAGGGGGTGCTGAGCCCGGAGCGGCCCGTGCGGTTCTCGGTGCTCGGGCGGGCCGGCGAGGTGCCGGCCGAACTGGCCACGCCGCTGGCCGTGGTGCTCACCGAGCTGCTCCAGAACGCGGTGGAGCACGCCTTCCCGTTCTCGGCCGAGGGGCCCGACGACCGCCGGGTGGAGGTCGTCCTGCACAACGACGGCGCCGTGCTGTCGGTGGCGGTGCGCGACAACGGCCTCGGGTTGCCCCCGGGCTTCACCATCGAGGCCGCCGACAGCCTCGGGCTGTCGATCGTGCGGGACCTGGTGACCGGCCAGCTCACCGGGTCGCTCGACATCCGCACCGACGGTGGCACCGTTGTCGAGCTGGCCGTGCCGATCGGGGCCGCTCGCCGCTGACCGAGCCGGGTCGTCCGGGCGCGGCTAGTAGGACGCGGCTAGTAGGACGCGGCGAGGCGCTGGCGCAGCAGCCAGGCCTTGCGGAGCTTGCGGCGCTCGTCCTCGGAGGTGCCGCCCCAGACGCCCGACTCCTGGTTGGTGGCGAGGGCGAACTCCAGACAGGCGACCTGGACGGGGCATCGCCGGCAGACGGCGCGGGCGGAGTCGATCTGGTCGACGGCGGGCCCGGTCGTCCCGACGGGGAAGAAGAGGTCCGGGTCGGTGTCCCGGCAGGATGCGCACTCACGCCAGTCCTGCACGTCCCACTCGACGGAGCGGCTCCACGTCAAGGCCACGGGTTCTCCTTCAGTTCCTGTCGACTGCTTGTGATTTCGTTCACATGATTCACCGCGTGCAGCGCGGCTCGGGCTGAATCGGTATGGGCAGGGTAACCCCTGCGGTCCGCGGTGGCAACAGGTTCTTGCAATGGTGCAGAAACCAGGCGAGGGGGGCGCCGGTCGCCAGCCAGGGGCTACGGCATCACCAGGTCCAGGCATTCGGGGTCGTGGGAGATCTGGATCCGGCTGGTTTCTCCGAGGAAGTCGCCGTCGACCTGGTGACCGATCGCCGCCGCGGCGTCGACGGTCAGCCGGTCGAGGCCGTCGCGCACCACGACGCCGGGCAACTCCCGCAAGCGGCGGCCGCCGGCGAGGGCCGAGCAGATGGCCGGCACGAGGGTGGCGGCGCCGAGGTCCCCGAACACGGCCACCGCCAGCGGGCGACCGAGACCTGCCTCGGGCGCGACGGTGAGCGGCCGCGGCCCCAGGTAGGTGTAGGGGTCGGAGTTCTGAACGATGGCGAAGCGACCGTCGATGGCCTCGTCCCCGGCATGGACCGTGAAGCTGGGATGGTCCGCGGTGCCCAACCAGGTGGCCAGTCCCGCGCCGGCGAAGGCCAGCGGCCCCACCCGGTGCTTGGCCCAGGAGTGCCGCTCGACCATCTCGATCACGCGGGCGTCGAAGCCGATGCCGGCGTGGAAGAGGAACCGCCGGTTCCCGACGGCCCCGAGACCCACCCTGCTGCGGGAACCCCGTGCCAGGGCGGCGAGCAGCACCTCGGTGGCCTGCTCGGTGCGGTTCGGGAAGCCGATCGTCCGGGCGAAGACGTTCGTCGAGCCGCCGGGGAGGGCGGCCAGCGCGGTGCCCGTGCCGACCAGGCCGTTGGCCACCTCGTTGGCGGTGCCGTCGCCGCCGAGGCTCACCACGACGTCGGCGCCCGCGGCCGCCGCCCGGGCGGCGAGGCCGGTGGCATCCCCACGGGCGGCCGTCTCGGCCACCACCACCTCGTGCTCCGCGCCCAGCGCATCGCTCACCACTGCCCGCAACCCGGCGACGCCGGTGGCCGCCGGGTTGACGACCAGCGTCAGGCGCACGTCACGGCGCCTGGCCCTCGCGGGCCGCTGATGTGCACGGAGCGGCGGCGCGGGCCGCTGACGTGCACGGAGCGGCGGCGCGGGCCGCTCATGGGCTCTCGGCGGCGGTGCGGAGCTGGGCCAGGCTGCGGGCCAGGAGGCGCGAGACGTGCATCTGGCTGATCCCGAGCCGGCTGGCGATCTCGGACTGGGTCAGGCCCCCGAAGAACCGTAGATGCAGGATGACCTGCTCACGTTGGGGGAGCGTGGCGAGAAGGGGCGACAGGGCGACGCGGTGCTCGGCGTCGGTCATGTTCGGGTCCTCGGCGCCCATGTGCGCGCCGAGGGTGTCGTTCTCGCCGGGGCCGGGCGCGTCGAGCGAGGCGAATCGGTAGGCCTGCCCGGCCTCGAGGGCTTCCAGCACCTCTTCCTCGGAAACCGCTGACTCGGCGGCCAGCTCGGCGATGGTGGGCGACCGCCCGAGGTCCTGGCTCAGCGTGCTGATGATCCCGCCGAGGCGGAGGTAGAGCTCCTGCAGGCGACGGGGGGCGCGGACGGCCCAGCCCTTGTCGCGGAAGTGCCGCTTCAGCTCACCGACGACGGTGTGGGTGGCATAGGTCGAGAACTCGACACCGCGCTCGGGGTCGAAGCGGTCCACTGCCTTCAAGAGGCCGACCGATGCCACCTGGACCAGATCGTCGAGCGCCTCCCCGCGGTTGCTGAACCGCCGGGCGAGGTACTCGGCCAGGCCGAGGTGGGCCTCCACGAGCTCGTCGCGCGTGGCGGGGTCCCTGGTCCTGGCGAACTCGGCGAACTTCCCCCGTAGCTCGTCCCGCCGGTTGGCGTCGAAGGTCATCGGGCGGCGGCTCAGCCCTGGCCGCGGTGCTTGCGGAGGCGGAAGCACGGTCGGCCTTCGTCGTTGCTGTACAACTCGAAGTCGTCCACGAGGGCGGGCAGGATCTGCTCGGAGAACGGGGCCAGCGTCCGGTGCCCGCCGTCGTCGTCGAAGTGGCCCACACCCTCGACCACCAGCGCCGAGCCGACCAGGGCATAGCTGAGGTCCACCCGGCCGGGCCGGGCGGCCGTGCCGATGAGGACGAAGCACAACTCGTCCAGGGCGAGACGCAGGTCCTCCACCTCGGCGTAGGTGAAGCCGAGGCGACTGGCCATGCCTGACGCGGTGACCCGGGCCAGCTGGACGAACTGAGGGTCGGCTGGAAGGGCCAGGCGCACCTCGTCTCGTTCCGCCACCGCGTCGTCTCCTCCTTCATCGGCGCCGCCTGCTGTCGGGCGACGCTATCCCAGGCGGTGCGGCTCCCCGTCGAGCTGGGAGTATCGGCTCGTGCACGTGGTCGTGTGCGTCAAGCCGATTCCCCCGGGAGCGCCGTCTCGACGGCTCAACCCCGTCGCGCTGACGCTCGACCGCACCGCCCCGCTCGTGATGGACGACGTCGACGCCCAGGGCGTGGAGCTGGCTCTGCAGCTGGCCGAGCGGGCCTCCGGGTGCCATGGACACTGCCGTGTCACGGCAGTGTCCATGGCACCCGAAGGTGCCCTGGCTTGTCTCCGCGGTGCCCTCGCGATGGGCGTCGGCGCCGGCGTCGTGGTCAGCGACGACGCGCTCGCCGGCTCCGACTCGCTGGTGACGGCCAAGGTGCTGGCCGCGGTGGCCCGCCGGCTCGCGCCTGACCTGATCGTCGCCGGGACCGAGTCCAGCGACGGCTACACCGGCACCATGCCGGCCCAGCTGGCGGAGCTCCTCGGCCTGCCGTCGGTGACCTTCGTCCGGGCGTTGGAGGTTCGCGACGGCGTGCTCGTCGCCGAGCGCCAAGGGGCCGACCGGGTGGACGAGGTGACGTGCCCGCTCCCTGCGCTGGTGACCGCCATGCCCGGCGTGCGGCAGCCCCGGTACCCGAGCTTCTCGGGCCTTCGCGCCTCTCGGTCGGCGCCGATCGAGGTGCTGTCGCTGGCCGAGCTCGGGCTGGCCGCGGCCCAGGTCGGTCCGGCCGGCTCCCGCCAGCGGGTCGTGGCGGTCCGGGCGGCGCCCGCCCGGCCACCCGGGGTGCAGGTTCTCGACGGTGGTGACGGCCACGTGCGGATCATCGAGGAGCTCGTCCGGTCCGGTGCCGTCGGCGTCTCGCCATCCCGAGGAAACAGCGGCCCGATTCGGGCCGCTGCTTCCTCGGGAGTGGACCGGGGCCCGACCGTCGGACCCGGAGAGGCCGGGCGCGGCTTCTCGCGGATCTGGGTGGTCACCGAGCCGGTGGAGGGGCGGCCCGGGGTCGCCGACCTCGACCTGCTCGACTGGGCCAGGGGAGCGGCCCAGGTCGTCGAGGCCGTCCATTGGGGGCCCGACGCCAGGGCCGCCGCACCCGCCCTCGGCGCCCACGGGGCGAGCCGCGTGCTGTCGGTCGGTGATCTCGGCGACGCCCTGCCGGGTGCGGCGGTGGCGGCCGCGCTGGCCGCCCGCGTCGCCGCCGGCCCGGTGCCCGACGCCGTGCTGTTCTCGCCGAGCCACGACCAGCGCGACATCGCCGGGCGACTGTCGGCCCGGCTCGACCGGCCGCTCCTCGCCAACGCGGTCGGGCTGACCGTCTGTGCCGGCGGCGACCTGGTCTGCGACCACGACCGATCCGGGGGACGCGAGCGCGTGTCGGCCGTGACGTCGGCCGGTCCGCCCTCACTGGTGCTCGTACGCCCTCGCTCGCTGCCCGTCACGCCCGGGCCAGCTGAGCGGCCCGGGCCGCCGGCGGAGGTGGTCGCGCTGCCGGTCCTGGCGGAGGCCGGAGCCTGGGTGGCGGCGGCCCAGGTCGTGCGGCGGGCACGGGCGGTCGACGGGTCGGTGACGCGCCTCGACGACGCAGCCGTGGTGGTGGCCGGCGGCCGGGGCGTCGGCTCCGCCGACCAGTTCGGCCTGGTGGCGGAGCTGGCCGCGCTCCTGGGTGGCGCCCCGGCGGCCACGCGTGCCGTAGTGGACGCGGGCTGGGCGCCATTCCCCCTGCTGGTCGGTCAGTCCGGCCGCACGGTGGCGCCCGAGGTCTACCTGGCCTTCGGGATCTCGGGGGCCGACCAGCACGTGGCGGGCATGGCCGGCGCCCGCACCATCGTCGCCGTCAACACCGACGCCGACGCGCCCATCATGGCGCTCGCCCACCTGGCCGTCGTCGGCGACGCCCCCGACATCCTGCGCCGCCTCGTCGCCCACGTCGCCGCCATCCGGGCCTCGCGTCCCCGGTAGGGGAGACCCTCGCCGCCTCCCGGCCCCAGCTACGCGAGCGCGCTGTCGGAGGCAGCCAGGGCCCAGGAGATGCCGCAGGCCGGGTCCTCGACGGCGAGGTGGAGGGACCAGCCGGTCGCTGGCTCGGCTGCGTCCCATGCGTACCAGCGCAGGCCGGCGGCGGCCGCGCCCAGTTGGTCGGGTGGGCATGGCCAGTCGTCGAGCCGCCCGGCCAGCGCGGCCAGCGCCCACCACGCCGCGAAGCGGCCCGTGGCCATGCCGCGGCGCCGCCCGTGGGCGCCGCCGCTGGCCCCGGCCCAGGCCAGCCAGGCCAACGCCGCCGCCGGGTCGAGCACGGCCATCCGGGCGGCCGGCGGGCCGAGGGCGGCCACCGCGGCGGCTGCGGGGCCGGCCACCGCCACCGCCTCGGCGCGCCCGTTGGAGTCCACGGTCCAGCCGGCGACGACGTCACGCAGGGCGCTGACGACCTCCTGGTCGGCAACGATCGGGGGCGCCGTGGGCAGTCTCACGCGGTGCAGCAGGGGTGCCGGGGGCGCCGGGAAGGCGGCCCGGTCGGCCTCGTAGGTCGCCACCGGGTAGGTCGGCTCCCAGGCCTGGAGGGTGAAGGGCAGCTCCAGCACCGCCCCCCCGGCTGTGGCCAACTGGTCCCCTGCGAGGTCCTCGCCCCGGATCACCCGCTCATGGGCGACCAGCGAGGTGGACGGTCCCGGTCGGAGCCGGACGGCCAGGTCGCCGAAGCTGTGGCGGGCCGCCGCCACCTCGGTCAGCGGCCCCCGGCTGAACCGGCCGGAACCCTCGACCAGGACCGATGCGGCCCACGGGCCGGGGGCATCAAGGGCAATGCGGTACTCGCCGTACGCCGCCGCCGGCCACAGCTGGCGGCCCCGCGCCGTGGCGCCGTGGCACCGGGAGATGAGCTCCATCAGGTCGTCCCACCATCGGGCGTCGCAGTAGCGGTCGATCAGGCGGGTCAACTCGTCCAGGTCGCCGCGGTCGATCGTCTCGGCGAGGTGGCGACCCTCCGTCACACCAGGACCACGGTCACACCAGGGGCCAGGGATAGCCGCGGGCGGCCTCGCCGGGATCGGGCAGCGCACCCAGCGCGAGGAGCGCGGTGGCCCGCCGGGACAGCGCATCACGCTCCTCGGGCAGCAGCAGCTCGTCGACCGGTCCCCGCCCGTCGCCGGCGGCCAGGCGGGCGATGTCGGCGAGCAGGGTCGGCGGGATCGGCTCGCCGGCGAAGTCCCAGATCACGGTGCGGAGCTTGGGATGGGCGTTGAAGCACAGGCCGTTGTCGATGGCCCAGATGTGCCCGCCGTCGTCGAGGAGGCAGTGGCCGCTCTTGCGGTCGGCGTTGTTGGCCAGCAGGTCGAACACCCCGATCGTGCGTAGTCCGTCGTGGTGCTCCGCCCGCTCCACGAGGGTGAAGTAGTGCTGCTCGAAGTCGGCCTCGACGAACCGTTGCAGCGAGCCGGGCCCGAAGGGGCCGTCGTCGCGCAGGACGGTCTCGGGGACGACGTCCCAGCCGAGGGCGGCCGACAGGCGGTGGGCCGCCACCTCCCGATCGGCCAGATGGCCGGGGAAGTCCCACAACGGGCGCTCGCCGCGGACGGGCTTGTAGACGGCCGGCGCGGCGGTGCCGTCCGCCTGCTCCACGGTCACCAGGAACGTGGCGTTGGAGCTCCACGGCATCCGCCCGGCCGGGACGATGGTCCCGGTCGTCAGCACCGTCAGAGCGTGGGCGGTCGGTGCCCGTTCGTCCGCGGGCACGTGTGCCCCGCCGGGTCGAGGGGGTAGCTGCAGAGCGGGCAGGGCGGGCGGCCCGACGCCACCAGCGTGGCGCCCCGGAGCACCAGGGCGGCCACCTGCTCGCGGGTTAATCCCAACCGGGCCGAGGCGGCGCCCGTGTCCTCGTCGGTGGTGGCCTCCTCGGCCACGAGCAGGAGCCGGTCGAGGACCTCGTCGTAGGAGGCACCCAGCGAGCCCACGACCCACGCCGGCTGCGCCGGTTCCTCGAGGTCCATGTCCACGGGCAGCCCGCCCGTTTCGGGCAGCTCGTTGAGCATGCGCCCGAGGTACGCCGACAGGGCGGCCACCTGCGTCTTCTCGAGCTTCAGCGTCATCGTCTGCATCCCGGTCCGGGCCTGGAGCAGGAACACACGTCGACCGGGCTCGCCCACCGCGCCGATCGTCACCTTGTCGATGTCGAGCAGTTCGAACGACTCGCTCACGGGAAGTCGCCGTCCACTTTCACGACGCCCGCAGCTCGGTCAGGGCACCCACCGTGTTGACGGCGAGGACCAGCGGGCCGCCCGTCCCGTAGGAGATGGCGGTGATGGAGCAGGGCGAGATCACCAGCCGCTGGAACAGGTCGAGGTGGGTGCCGGCGGCATCGGCCACGGCGGCCTTGATCGGGTCGGCGTGCGAAACCAGGACGATGGCACCGCCGGGGTGGGCTCCGGCCAGGCGCCGGGCGGTTGCCACCATGCGGGCCTGCATCTCGGCGAACGACTCGCCGCCAGGGAAGCGGAACCCACTCGGGTGGCGCTGCACGGTCTGCCATTCCGGGCGACGGCTGAGCACCTTCAGCGCGCCGCCGGTCCATTCGCCGAAGTCGCACTCCAGCAGGCCCCTGTCGGTCCGGACCGGCAAGTCGAGCCGGGACGCGATGGCCCGGGCGGTGTCACGGGCCCGCTCCAGCGGTGACGCGTAGACGGCGTCGACGCGCGCCAGCGCGGCCAGCCGTTCCCCGGCCGCCTCGGCCTGCGCCACACCCTCCGGCGCGAGGCGAAGGCCCTTGGCCCGGCCGGGAAGCACCTGGCCCGTCGTCGGCGTCCGCCCGTGGCGGACGAACAGGACGAGGCAGGGTGGCGGCGGCTTGGGGCGGGCGGGCACGTCCGGACCAAACTAGCGGCGTGCCCGCCGCCCCCGCCCTCGACCAGATCACCGCCGACGTGATCGCCTGCCGGCGGTGCCCTCGCCTGGTCGCGTGGCGCGAACACGTGGCGGCCGAGAAGCGTCCCTCCTCGTCCGGCGAGGTGTACTGGGGCCGCCCGGTGCCGGGGTTCGGCGACCCGGAGGCGGCGGTGCTGGTCGTCGGCCTGGCGCCGGCCGCGCATGGTGGCAACCGCACCGGCCGCGTCTTCACCGGCGACCGCTCGGGCGACTGGTTGTACCGCGCCCTGCACCGCGCCGGCTACGCGAACCAGCCGACCAGCGCCTCGGTGGGCGACGGCCTGGTTCTCTCGGGGGCCTACGTCGCCGCCGCAGTCCGCTGCGCCCCCCCGGCCAACCGGCCTACCCCTTCCGAGCGCGACGCCTGCCTCCCGTTCCTGGCGGCGGAGTGGGCCGCGCTCACCGAGGTGCGGGTCGTCGTCGCCCTCGGGCAGTTCGCGTACGAGGTCGTGGCGCGACTGGCCGGCCTCCGGCCGCGGCCGCGCTTCGGGCACGGCATCGAGGTGGCGCTGGGCGGCCGCCGCACGCTGGTGTGCTCGTACCACCCGAGCCAGCAGAACACCTTCACCGGCCGGCTCACCGAGGGGATGCTCGACGACGTCTTCGCCAGGGCTCGCCAGCTCACCTAGGGTTCCGCACGTGCCGCTCGACGAGGAACTGCTGGCCGACCTGCGGCGGACCAAGGCGGAGATCGACGGCCTGCAGGTTCGCCTCAAGGAACTGGTGGCCCAGCTCCAGCGCGAGGGTGCCACCGCGCCGGAGATCGCCGCCGCGCTCCGGGGCTAGGTGGCTGCCGCCGGCTTGGGCTTCTTGGCCTTCTTGGGCTTGGGCGGGGGGACGCCGATCTCGGGCCCGGACGACGCGCGGGCCGGCCACCGCCGCCGGCTGACGATCGACAGCTTGCGCAGCAGCTCGATGGCACCGGGATCGTCGTCACCGGGCCGGCCCTCGATGCTGCCGTCCTGCAGCATCTTGACGATGATCTCCCGCCCGATGTCGGTGCGGATGATGGTGAGGGTCCAGTCGTTGAACGCGCCGATCCCGCCGGTGGAGATGTCTGCGTGCTCGGCGGCGAAGTCGGGGCAGAGCTTGCAGCCCTCGCGGGTCCACGCGTGGCACTCCTTCAGGGGTACCTCGTGGTACCCGCCGTCACGGGTCCAGATCTGCATGACGCCCTTGACGTTCATCTTCACGATGTCCCTGCGGCGCAGCCCGTAGCGCGCCTCGAAGAGGTCCTCGAAGATGGCGTCGTCGAAGGTCTTCGAGCACAGCAGGCCGATGTTGAGGGCCAGCCGGCGGGCCGGCTTGCCGGCCTTGCGCAACGCCATGACCGGCGGCACCGAGGATTGGCAGCTCATGCCGACCAGGGCGAGCTTCTCCGCTCCGGCTGCGACGGCCGCCCCGTAGGCCATCGTGTTGGCGGAGTACGTGTAGCGGCTGCCGGCCGCGGCGAGCACCTCGTCCCGGGTCCGGGCCACGCCGGGCACCGCCTTCCACGACGTGCCGTCCCCCTCCAGGTACGACACCAGGGCGGCGTCGATGTAGCCGTGCTCGAGGGCCCACAGCAGGATGGCCGAGACCAGACCGCCGTCCTGGCCCTTCCGGTGGACCTCGGCGTTGGTGGCGCGGGCCAAGATGATGTCCTTGCTCACGCCGGCCATCTCGCCGGGGGCCCGTGTGCGGCCGAACAGGTGGGTGTCGATCTCGGGCTCCCAGCTCCGGAACCGCGGACAGGCCCGGGTGCACGACGTGCAGCCGCGTTGGCCGTGACCGCAGTCCCCGGGGCCGAACTCGGGCTCCAGATGCAAGGGCCGGTAGACGCCCTTGGCGTCGTCGTAGCCGAGGACGTCGTGGGGGCAGGCGACCACGCAGCCGGCGCACCCCGTGCACAGGCCGGACGTCACCACCTCGGCGAAGAGCTCCTTCCACTGCGACGTCCACCGCTCGGCCACCCGACGAGCGTACGGGGTCGGTAGCGTCTGCCGACATCCCGGAGCTACCCGAGGTCGAGGCGTACCGGGCCTTGGCCGACGCCGCCCTGCACCGTCGGATCGTCGGCGTCCACGCGCCGGACGCGTGGTACCTGAAAGGCGGCCTCGATGCCGACGCCGTCGCCGCCGCCCTGGTCGGCCGCCGGTTCGTCGCGGCCCGCCGCATCGGCAAGCTCCTGCTGCTCGACACCTCGTGCGGTGGTCCCGTCGTCGGGCTCCGGTTCGGCATGACCGGGCGGCTGGTGGTCGACGGGCGGGCCGGTGTGGACCGGCTCCTGTACGCCAGCGGCCTGGACGCCCCGGCCTGGGAGCGCTTCTCGGTGCTCTTCGCCGATGGCGCCCTGGTGATGCGAGACCCTCGCCGCCTCGGTGGTGTGCGCCTGGACCCCGCCGAGGAGGCGCTCGGCCCGGACGCCCTCGACATCACGCTGAGCAGGCTGCGGGCCGCGCTGGCCGGCGAGGCACCCCTGAAGGCCCGGCTGCTTGACCAGTCCCGCCTCGCCGGCATCGGCAACCTTCTGGCCGACGAGACGCTGTGGCGGGCCGGCCTCGATCCGCGCCGCCCGGCCATGTCGCTCGACGCGGCCGAGAGCCGGCGGCTCCATCGCCACCTCGTGGCGACGGTGCGGTCGCTGATCGAGCGGGGTGGCTCCCACACCGGCGATCTGATGGCGGCCCGGCGGCCAGGTGGGACCTGCCCCCGGGACGCCGCTCCACTGGCCCGCGCCACCGTCGGGGGCCGGACCACGTGGTGGTGCCCGGTCCACCAGCAGTAGTCGCGAGGTCTTCTCGGTAGGCTTCCCGGCGGTACCGGCAGGGCGCTGGGGGGTGAGGAACGGTGATGCACGACGGTCTCGCGGCAGCCGCCCTCGACGCCATGCCCGATGCCGTCCTGGTCGTCGATGGCGACGGGCGGGTGCGCTACGCCAACGGTGCACTCGCCCGCCTGTCCGGGAGGGCTGTCGCCGACCTTCTCGGGTCCGACGTGGACCACCTCCTTCCGGGCTGGCCCGGCCCGGCCGACGGCGATGCCAAGGACGCCACGACGCCGCTCGTTGCCCGAGGCGGGGACGGCGACGAGGTCGAGGTGGACGTCACCATCGCCTGGGCCATGCTCGAGAGCGCAGGCGGTCCTTCGGTGGTCGGGCGGGTCCGGCCGGCCGCCACGGGTGCGGCCTCGCCGGAACGATCCGTGCCGGCCCGACTCCTGCCGTTGCTGGCGGGCGCGTCGGTCCTGGAGGATGGGCCCAAGCTCCTGGGACTGTTGTGCGACACCCTCGCCTGGGACGTCTCGATGCTCTGGGTTCTCGACCGCGGTGCCGGGCGACTGCGACTCCAGGCCGTGTGGCCGCCGTCGGCCGAGCGGACCGGCCGACTGCCGGCCGCCAGCCGTCGCCGGGCCATGGCGGTGGGCGACGGGCTGCCCGGCCGGGTCTGGGCCCGCATGGCACCGTGCTGGGTCGCCGAAGCGGCATCCGACGACACCGTGGTGCGAGCCGCCGAGGCAGCCGCCGACGGCCTGGTGTCGGCCTTCGCATTCCCCGTCACCAACGGCGGTCGCTTCGTCGGCGTCGTCGAACTCTGGAGCCACCGGGCCCGGTCCGACGACGCCGCCGTGATGGAGGCCATGGTCCCGGTCGGTGCCGGGCTCGGCCAGCTGCTCGAACGCTGGCAGTCCGAAGCCGAGCAGGTGGTGCTCCACCAGCGGCTGGCCTTCCTGGCGGAGGCCTCGGCCATCCTCGCCTCCTCGCTCGATCTGGAGGACACGATGGGCCGGCTGGCCCGGCTCCTGGTGCCGGGGCTGGCCGACTGGTGGGCGGTCCACCTGCTCGAGCCCGGGGGGGAGCTGCGCCTCCTGGTGCTGGCCCATGCCGATCCGGCCCACCTGGCCATACTGGAGGTGCTGCTGGAGCGGTACCCCCCCGACGAGGGATCGAGTTTGTTGGCTGTGGCCCGCAGCGGCCAGCCGATCTTCCATCCGGACATGAGCGGCGACGCACTGAGCGCCGCCGCCCGCGACAGCGGGCATCTGGCCCTGCTCCGTGAGCTCGATCTCCAGTCCGCCCTCCTGCTGCCGCTGACGGCGCACGCGCGCCAGCTGGGCGTGCTCTCGCTGGGCACCGAGTCGGGTCGGCACATCTCACCCGCCGACCGTTCGTTGGCCGAGGAGTTGGCCCGCCGGGTGGCGCAGGCCGTCGACAACGCGCGCCTGTACCGGGAGACCCGGGCCGCCAGCGACGCGCTCCGGTTCCAGGCGGCGCTCCTGACCACCCAGGCCGAAGCCGGGATCGAGGGGATGCTGGTC
>Ga0187894_10003219_pt1 | contig 18550 bp, 14 predicted proteins | sample GBC1701081metaG_FD_136650 | JGI IMG/M metagenome (GOLD analysis project Ga0187894, IMG submission 136650) | White microbial mat communities from a lava cave in the Kipuka Kanohina Cave System on the Island of Hawaii, USA - GBC170108-1 metaG ...
CAACAAGCTTTGATTCTTTTCCGCAGTCTTGGTCACTATTCTCCTTAAGCCACCAACGGAAACCCTGCGATTACCAATACCGTGATGAAAACCGTCAGCGCGTTAAAATGCCAATAAAGCCCGACAACGGATATGTCCAGATCGTATCGTGCGGTCATGCGTCCCGCCAGTCGACGCGCCAGACAGTAAAGCTGCATGATCACGCCCACGCCGCTCTGAAACACCGTCCAGATGACCAATATCCAAACCGTTGCGGGATAAACGCTGCTCGTCGGGTCGAGGCCGGTTATCCACGGCCCTGCAAGCAGTGCCGCTCCGCCCGCGATCGATAAAGCGACGGCGGCAAGCAACGCCGAGTAAAATCCTGCAGCCCAGTCACGCTTATTCCATCTGCGCGCCAGCAGCGTCATCGCCCATCCGACGAGCAACAGCACGCCGCCCGTCACCGGCCAAAAGACGCCCGGGCCCGTCAAAGGATCAGGCACAAAATTTTCATGGATCGTCCAGTAGAAAAAGTAGCCAAAGACCAGACAGATGTATGCCGTCAGCACGGCCAGCATCGTTATGAACATTCCCCACCAACTGACCGATTGCGATCCGGAAACATAGATCGGCAGCGTCAGCCCGAGACCCACGTCCTTTTCATCCTTTTCGGGAATTATGGCCGTTCCGGTCCACAGCCAGTACATGATGACGAAAGTCGCAACGACAAGACTGGCAACCGCCGGAGTCCACCAATGAAATGTGCCGAGGATGAAGAATCCGCCCAACGTCAGCGCGGCGAGCAATGTGATAAAGCCAGGCCCAGGCAGCCGCAGACATTGTTCCGGCTTTGCGTCGATAACCGAGGTGACGATGGTTTCGCGCTTTCCCTCTTCGGCATCGGGCAGATAAAACCGGCCTTCGTCTATATCGCGTAAGATATTCTCCTGATCCCACAGCGGATACCGGCTGTCAATCTCCGGAATGGAACGAATGCCCCAGGGCTTGCCCGGCATCTTCTGCACCCACTCGAGCGTCCCGGCTTCCCACGGATTGCGCTCGGCGTTGGGCTCCTTGCCCTTCGGACGCAAAAGGTCCCAAAAAATTATCGCAATACCGGACGCCAGAATAAATGCCCCGATCGTTGTGACGAGATTGAGCGTGTCAAATCCCAGGCCCTCAGGGTATGTGAAGACGCGGCGCGGCATTCCCCGGAGGCCTGTCAGATGCATAGGCAGAAAGGCGATATTAAAACCGATAAAGGTCACCCAGAACGCGATCTTTCCCAGTTTGTCCGAGAGCTTTTTGCCTCCGATGAGCGGATAGAAATAATAGCAGCCGGCGAAGATCGGAAACAGAGCGCCGCCTATCAGCACGTAATGAAAATGCCCGACGACGAAGAACGTGTCGTGCGCCTGAAAGTCGAACGGGGCGATCGCAACCATCACGCCGGTCAGTCCGCCCAGTACAAAAATGACAAGGCTGCCGAATGCAAAAAGCATCGGCACGGAACTCACGACGCGTCCCGCGGCAAGCGTCGCGATAAAGCAAAAGATCTGTACACCCGTCGGGATCGCGACCGCCTCGGACGCCGCTGAAAAGAGCCCCAGCGAGATACCGGGCAGCCCGGTCGTAAACATATGATGCACCCAGAGCCCGAAGCTCAGAAATCCCGTTCCGATGGCGGCCAGCACGATCCAGCTGTACCCGACGATCGGCCGGCGAGCGAACGTAGGAACGATCATCGCGATCAGCGCGACCGACGGCAGAAAGATGATGTAAACCTCAGGATGTCCGAACAGCCAGAACAAATGCTGCCAAAGCAGCGGATCGCCGCCGCCCGCCGGATTAAAGAACGGCCACCCAAAGGCCCGCTCGACCTCGAGCAACAGGCTTCCCGCGATAAGCGGAGGGAAGGCGAACAGTATCATCACTGACGCGACCAGAACGTACCAAACGTAGAGCGGGATCAGATTGATCCGCATACCTGGCGGGCGGGTCTTGAGCGAACCGATGATCATTTCGACGGCGGCCGCTATCGCCGCGATCTCGATAAATGAAAAGCCGAGCAGCCACATATCCGCGCCGATGCCGGGCTGATAGTTCGAGGTCAACGGCGGGTACATGAACCACCCGCCGCGCGGCGCGGCGTCGAATAAAATGGAACCGCTCAAAAACAACCCGCCCAGCAAAAAGCACCAGAAACCGAACGCCGACAGCCGCGGAAACGGCAGGTCGCGAGCACCCAGCATCTGGGGCAGAAACAAAACGGCGATCGCCTCAAAAATGGGGATCGCGAATAAAAACATCATTACCGACCCGTGAACGGTAAAGGTCTGGTTGTATGTTTCGGCTGAAAGAAAGTCGTTGTTGGGGCGCGAAAGCTGTATCCGCATCAAGAGCGCCAGCACGCCGCCGAAGAGCAGAAAGAAAAGGGTCATCCCTGTGTACCAAAGGCCGACCACCTCGTTGTTGACCGCCGAGAAATAGCGCCACCCAGTCGGGATCTTCCATGTGCGCAGAAGTCTCTCCTCTTGAGCGCGCTGTACATCAAGCGGCGGCGCGTGGGCGAGCGGCTCCGCGTCTTTTTGTGTTGACGCGATGGCTTTTTGCTCTTCACTCATTCGAGACTCTCCAGGTATGCGGCAAGTGCCTGCAACTCCTCGGCCGTCAAAGGATGAAACGGCGGCATCAGAACGCCGGGCTTTATCTTGTCCGTGTGAGCGATCCAGCGATGAAAATTTTCAGGATCGTTGGCAAGCGTTCCGGCCGCTATGCTGCGGCGGCTGCCGACATGCGTCAGGTCGGGGCCGACTACGCCGCTCGCCGGAGTTCCGCGTAACGTGTGACATGCGTTGCAGCCGGTCGCGAGAAACAACTCCTGCCCGCGAAGGGCAAGCGGCTCGGCCGGCGCTGTGGCGGGACTTGCCTGCCGCTCGAGCCATCGCCGGAACTCGTCCCGCTCCTCGACCACAACTCGAAACGCCATCAACGCATGCGACGTTCCGCAATATTCGGCGCAGGCTCCGCGAAATTCGCCGGTTCTTGTCGGCATCAGCGTGAGATAGGTTGTACGGCCCGGGATCATGTCAACTTTGCCCGCCAGCGAAGGGATCCAGAACGAGTGGATGACGTCGGTGCTGTCTAGCTGAAACTGCACGGGCTCGCCAACCGGCAGCCGAATCTCGTTGGCTAAAACAACCTCGCCGCCGTTCGGCATTTGATAACGAACGCGCCACCACCATTGCTCGCCCGTGACGTGGATCTTCAAGCTCCCTTCGGGTGGAGGAGCCAGCAGCACCGGTATCGGCTTCAGCCCGTAAAGGAGCAGAACACCCAAAACGATTGTCGGAAGAAGCGCGCCGCCGCCGATGATCAGCAGCCGTGTCCTGCGCAGCGAATGCTTCTCGGGCGGTGTTTTCGCCGCCCACAACGCAAGCGCGATGACGGCGAGCCAGACCACAACCGCACCCGCCGTCATTACCCAAAAGATGTCAGCCATCCACGCCGCTTCGCGCCCCGCCGGATCAAGCGCCGATTGAACGCCGCTGCAGCCGGAAGCCCCGACAACCGCAAAGCCGGCGTTGATAAACCTCGCTAAAGCAAGCAGCCGCTGAAAGAATTTGGTGGCTGGTTTTTCGATCTTCATTCCCCTTTTTCGGAGGCGTGAGCATTAATCCAGGTAAACGGACAGTAATGTAAATAGCGCGAAGCTGCCAACAAATACCGCGGTCGCGATCCGCGCGTCAATGCCCTCATGCGCTTCCGGTATCATCTCCTCCACAACGACCGTGATCAGAATGCCCGCTGTGAAACCCAGCAATAAAAGCTTCATGATCTCGGCCTGGCCTCTCACCAGCCAGTAACCAAGTGTTGCCCCGACAAAGACGACGCCGGAGAGCGAAAGCGTCAGCGCCAGCCGCCTTTTGGCGGACATTCCTTTACGCTCGAATGCAGCGATCGTCGCAAATCCGGCCGGTAGATTACCAGCCACCTGACCCAGAGCGAGCAGCAAACCTAATCCAAACGAAATGGTGGAGCCCGCCCCGATCATTGCGCCGTCGCTGAACAGGTCAACCGCTACGCCAAAAAAGATCGCCAGGGATGCCGCGCTGACCTCTGTGGTGCGGGTGAGGCTCTTAACCAGATCGATCGAATAGTCGATAAGAATAAAGAAGCCGCCGCCCGCAACGAAGGCTGCGATGACCATCCATGGTCTATCCGCCTGCAATACTCTCGGCAGTAGTTCGACGCTGATGACGGCCAGAGCCACGCCGGCGGCCGAATGCAATGCGAGACCCAAAGTCCTTTGCGAAACATCGGACACCACGGCGATCATTCCGCCGAGCAGGTTTCCCGCGGCTGGCATCAAGACAAGGGCCAAGACCTTTAAAAACTCATCCACCGGTTCTTCATTGCAGGAAATAGAGCACCGTCATGCTGACGACATAGATCGTTAGTACCGTAAGCGAATCCAGACCTCCGCGGAGAATGCTCTTATCGCGACGCTCGATCAGTCCGATCATATAAACGACCGTTAGCACTATGCTCACGCCCGCAAGAAACACTGCCGGCCTGCCTACTAACGACAACACCGGGTCGCCCTGATATGCGACGTCGGCGACAAAGAGCAGAGTGGTATCGACGGCGTTGCTGCCGAAAATGTTCGATATTGCCATGCTGGCTGCGCCTAGTTTCACTGCACCGATCGTCGTAGATAGTTCCGGCAGCGAGGTTGAGAGCGCCAGGAGAGTGGCCCCGACAAATGTCGCAGCGATGCCTGTCTGTTCACCGATTGCCTCGGCTAAACGAGTTAGCGCAACTCCCGCTATCAAGATCACTATTGCGGCTCCGGCGTACCGCAGGCTAACGGCCGCCATCGAACGACCGTCCCCCTTTGTTGTCGAGGTTGCTTCCTTGTCATCTTCGAGATAGCTGATCTCCGCCGACTCCGCATCCGGAACGTCTATTGGCCGCCACTTTTCGTTTGCCTCATAATGCTTTAGCAAGAAGAGAGAGAGCAGATAAACAACGAAGATCAACGAGGTCCATAGTCCAACCCCTAAGACAGGTAGATCGCCGATCGTAGCTCCGATGATGGTAATGACCAGGATCACTACCAGCAGGTTCCCTTGCAAGAGCAGGGTCGGACGAGGCGTGAAGTAGGTTAGAGCCCCCTTGACCGCGACGATATCAGCAATCGCGATCAGGGCAGTTTGCATGGCAACGCCTCCCAAAAGATTCCCGGCCGCAAGCGAAGCGTTGCCGGAAACGGCGGCGGTGATCGTCGTGGTAAGCTCAGGCAGGGAAGTGGCGAGAGCCAAAAGGATAAGCCCGGCAAAAGCCTCTCCGATCCGGGTTCGCTCAGCAATGATATCGGCGTACCCGGCCAGCCGGGTTCCCGCTAGCCATACGATTGCAGAAATTGCGGCGAATAAGCCGATATTGAACAAAACGGAGAATTCATTGAAATCTATCAGCACCCAGAAATTTCTGTCGAACCGAATCGCCGGGAACCGAAAAACTCTGGATCGTGAGCGTGAACTAACCTAGCGAACGGCCGTTTCGGTCAACTTGTTGTAAAACAAAGATGTAAGCCTAAAATCCTAATGCCTCGGCACGGCGTCTTCTGTAACCCAGAATACGAAGCGAAAAGGCGCGTTCTTTAACGCTGGTCATGCGCGACCGGAGGTAAAACAACAGAAGAGTGAGCCTACAGGCATTCAGGATCGTTGCCCTTTCGCCGACACTGGAAGAATAGGTTTGAGAGGGTTGCGAGACATTGGATCTACGCGCTCAAAGACGTTACCACCAAATGAGCAAAAAACATCTCGGTCTTTATTGCTCTGAGTTTGTGTTTCGCTGGAGTCATCGTAAAATGACCGTGGCGAAATGCTTTCCAGTTCTACCGCTAAACGCTTAACTTATAAATAGATACAAGGTGCTCAGGGATCGGCTCTGGAGACCTTTTATCGCAGCGCGACAAAAGGGCAAACCGCAATGACCGCAACCTTGAACATAATAAATGTGCCGCCTGTCGAAATTGCCATAGGGACAATTCCAGAAGGCAAGAGGATTGATTTCCTTACCGGCAAGGCCGTTCATGAGGCCCTGACTCTAAACGTTAATCAGCGGCGCACAATAAACGTTCTAGTAAAAGTCGGCTCGATCTGTGCGATGATTCAAGTAACCAATGAGCCGTCGATGATGGGAAACCCGTCGTTGGGAATCGCAAGAATGAGACTAGGGCAATTACCTAAATGTTAACGGATGAATAAGGCTGAGTTGAATAACCTTAAAACGCCATGTCTGATCCTGGATGTCGAACGCGTCCGTCAGAATGCCGATCGTATATCCGAGATCGCAAAGCGAAACAACGTCCGGCTGCGGCCTCATATAAAGACGCACAAATGTGTCGAGGTCGCTCGGATCGAGACTGCCGGGCATGACGGCGGCGTGACGACATCGACGCTCGCCGAGGTGCGTGCGTTTGCAAAGGAGGAATTTGACGATTTTACGTACGCCGTTCCGATCGAGCCGGGAAAATTTGGCGAGGCGATAGAGATCGTCAAAGGCGGCGTCAAGTTGAACGTAATAACCGACGACGTGGAGACGACACATTTGCTGGATAACGCCTGCGGGGATTCAGGCGTCGAAATGAGCGTTTTCCTGAAAGTCGATTCCGGCTATCACCGATGCGGCGTCGAGCCTGACACGGAAGCTGCGATGGCGATTCCGAGGAAAATATCGGAAGCTGCGCATCTTCATTTCGCCGGCATTCTTACTCACGCGGGACATTCATATCACGCCCGGTCAAAGAATGAGATTCTCGGCATCGCAGAGCGCGAGCGTGACGTGATGGTCGAGCTTTCGACGCGGCTGCGGAGCGATGGAATCGAAGTGCCGACGGTGAGCATCGGCTCAACGCCGACGATAAACCATATAGATAATCTCGAAGGTATTGACGAAGTGCGGCCCGGAAACTACATTTTCTTCGACGCGTTTCAGGCGACACTCGGAAGCTGTGAACTTAGCGATTGTGCCCTGACGGTTTTGACGGCTGTCACGCACCGAAGCCGTGAACGTAAAAACGTGATCGTGGATGCCGGTGCGATCGCACTCTCGAAAGACCGCGGTCCGGTCGAATTCGACGCGGCGTGCGGCTATGGCCGCGTTCTTGACGCGGATGGGAGCGATCTGAACCTGCGGGTCGATTCGGTCTCGCAGGAACACGGCGTTTTGAAGGTCGATAATGACGATCTGTTGGAAAGCCTTAAGGTCGGCACGCGGCTGCGCATTCTGGCGAATCACTCGTGCCTTTCGGCTGCGCAGCATAACCATTTCAATGTATTAGAAGACGGAAAGATCGTGGACAAGTGGAAAATTCATCGTGGCTGGTAAATATTATAAGATCGATATTTGCCGCATTGTTTTCATGGCCCACCTGAGCTTGCCGAATGTCCACGCGCGCGTGACTGCCGCGGTGCGCGCAAACGCGAATTCATTCCAAATCTTTACTGTCTGACTGTTAGATATACGGTTCGTCCGCCGCGCGAAATCAGGACGAGGATCGGGTTGTTGCCCGAGGCATTCAGCGCCGCCTGCACGGCGTCGATCGAACCGACCGGCTGGCGGTTGATTTCGAGGATCACGTCGCCGCGCGCAATGCCCGCTTCGGCGGCCGGCCCGGATTGGTTTACGTCGGTCACGACCAAACCTTCTGCGCCTGAAGCCAGATTCAGCCGCTTTGCCATTTCGGGCGTCACGGGTTGCAGGCTCAAGCCGAGTTTGCCGCTTTGATTTTGCGGGTTATTCTCGCCGTTCTGGTTGCTTTGGTCGCGGTTTGGGTTTGCGGCATTCTCGGTCTCAAGCTCGTCTAGTTTTGCCTTAACTTCGATCTGATTACCGTCCCTCAAAAGCGTGAGCCTTATCTCGGTGCCCGGCACCGTTCCGGCTATCTTGTTGCGAAGCACGTTGCTGTCTTCAATTCGTTCGCCGTCGATTGCCGTGATTACGTCGCCGCGTTGAACGCCGGCTTTGGCGGCGGCGCTGTTCGGTTGAACTTCATTTATCAACACCCCCGACTGTTCGGAAATTTTGAATTCTCTGGCAAGCTCACTCGTAAGATTTTGTATACCGACGCCGAGCCGTCCACGCCGAACGCGGCCGTTTTCGACCAATTGCTGCATTACGGATCTTGCCATATTCGACGGAATCGCAAATCCGATGCCGATGTTGCCGCCTGATCCGCCCGCGAGTATCTGCGAATTGACGCCGATCAATTCGCCTGTGAGGTTGACGAGCGCTCCGCCGGAATTGCCGCGATTTATCGGCGCGTCCGTCTGTAGAAAATCTTCAAAGCTGCCGTCGCTCAAGCCCGTGCGTCGGCCCTTAGCAGATATAATTCCGGCGGTGACCGATTGCCCGATGCCGAGCGGGTTGCCGATAGCAAGAACGATGTCGCCGACGCGAACCTGGTCGGAATTGCCAAGCGTAAGAAACGGCATGTTCTGGGCTTCGATCTTTAGAACGGCGAGGTCGCTGGGCTGATCCGAACCGACGAGCTTCGCTTCGAATTCTTTGTTGTCCGCAAGCCGCACCGTAATCCTGTCGGCTCCGTCAACGACGTGGTTGTTGGTCAGAATCGTGCCGTCGGCACTGACGATGACGCCGGAGCCCATTCCGCGTTCAACGCGCGGCTGGTTTTGTCGCGGAATGCGAAACTGTCGGAAGAAATCGTCTTCCGGCTGCGTTCCCGGCAGCTGCGATTGCCGGTTCTTGCTCTCGGCTTCGATCCGCACGACGGCCGGGGCCGTTCTTTGCACGACGTCGGCGTAAGATGTTCTCGTGCCGTCGACCACAACCGGAGCGGGCGGCCCGGCAGGCTGATTCTGCGGCGCCGGAGCGTCGTACCTTCCAAAAAGACCGCAGCCGGAAAGTGAAAAAACCGAAAGCAAACCAAAAATCAATAAAAGCCGTTTCATAAAAATCAAATTTCTCCAGATAAACTATAACCAATTCTAAACTATCCCGAAATCAGAGCAAAAATTGTTCAACATTATACGTTAACCGGCTGATAGAAGTTCGACAGGATCTTGTTATGCGCCATAACTTTCGGAGCGCTTTCGCGGAAGATGTATGCGAGAGATTTGTAAACGAGCTTTGCGCAGAGGAACGCTGGCGAATCGTAATTTTCGAAGTACGAGTACTCGACGAGATCCATGCCGACTATGCGTTTCTTTTCAGCGATGCGTCGTATAAGGGCCAGCGTTTCGTACCAGCCAAGTCCGCCCGGCTCGGGCGTGCCGGTCGTCGGAACGATGCTCGGATCAAGGCCGTCGATGTCTATGGTGAGATAGACTTCATCTGAAAGGGAATCAACGGCGGCATCGATCCAGTCGGTTCGTCCGGCGATGTCTTTCGCCCAAAAAAGTTTTGTCGGCAATCCTTCCTTTAGCGAACGTGCTTCGTCACCGGAGATCGAACGGATGCCGACCTGCACCGACGGAATGCGAAGGTCTTTTACAACGCGGGCCATTATCGACGCGTGCGAATGCGGCGTGCCGTCGTAGGTGTCGCGAAGGTCGGCGTGCGCGTCGATCTGCAGCACGCTGAAGTTGGGAAATTTTTCCGCGTGTGCTTTTATTATCGGTGCCGAAACGGAATGCTCACCGCCGAGCATGCAGATGAATTTGTCGGATTCGAGCAGCTCCTTCGTCCGCTCATAAAGCCCTTTCATCATCGTCTCCGGAGTAGAAAGCGGCTTGAATTCTTCCAGCGTGTGTATGCCGAGCTTGTAAACTTCCGAATCGGTTTCTTCCTCGTAAAGCTCCATGTTGCGCGAAGCGTCGACGATCGCCATTGCACCCGCGCCCGTTCCGGTGCCGTAGGAAACCGTGCCCTCGTAGGAAATCGGCCAGATTAGAATTCGCGCGGCGTCGAATGAAGAATATTCCTCTTCATCGATGCCGCCGAAGTTCATTGGAAGCTGTGCGGATTCGGACATGGCTAAAATTCAAAACTCGAAATGCAAAATGGAAAATAAAAACCTTACAGTCTTAATTTTCTATTTTCCATTTTACACTTTGAATTTTTAAGGGACGTCGATCGACATCGAGCTGCCGGAAAAGCTAAAGTTCGGCTTCTTGCGGCCTTTCAGAAACTTCGCCGCTGTTTGCGTTAAGGCGGTGACGATCATCGGCAGGGCGATCGACGGATCGCAATCAACAGAAGCCGTCGTCGCGCCCTTGTGCAGCCTGCCGAACGTGCTTATATGATCTCCTTCATACGCAGGCGTGCGGATTCCGAGTGGGATCGGATCGGTGGAAATCGAAATTGCATATTTGTGTCCGCGCGGCGTGGTTCGCGTGATGTACGATGTAATCTCCGCAAGATTGACCATCTTCTGGCCGCCGGAGTTGCCTAGCGAAATGATCGCCGAGTTTCGCGTCTTTTGCGCGATCTGCATCAGCTCCATCGTGTCCTCGGTCATGTCGAACATCATGTGCAGCTTTTTCTCAAACCGCGAACGGGCGATGCCGACCGCTAGCTCCGAGCCGAGCAGGTCCGGGCAGAACAGCGGAATCCTGGCTTTGTATGCAGATGTGACAATACCATCCTCGAATGCTATCTCCGCAAGCTCGCGTCCCATCACGTGCAAAAATTCACGCATCGAATAGGGCCGCGTCAGGTCGAGCTGGTTGACGACGCTGCCGATCCATTCGTCGGCTTCCTGAAATTCCTCGCGATTCCATATCACGTCGCCCACGCGCATCACGTCGTTCGACGCCAGGTCTTCATCCGTCATGCTCGGGTGCGCCTGGTAATGATTTCGCCCGAGCGATTCGTGGATGTCGTGAAAAAGCACCGAGCCGGACATCACCAGCACGTCCACGAAACGGTTTTTTATCACCCAGGAGATAAGGCGGCGCATTCCGGACGTAATTAGATTTCCGGTGCCGCACATGTAAATCGTGGAATTATCATCCATCATGTCCAGCCAGATGCGGTGCGCCTCGGCCATCTGCCGAGCGCCAAAACCGGCTCCTTCCATTTTTTCGAGCAGTCCCGCGATAGACCGATCTCGGTCGATAGGAACCGGTTTCGTGGGAACCGTTAAAAATTTCGAAGCCTTCGTTTTCTTTTGTGCAACCATTAATTTCTCCAAATAAATGTTTAAAAGTGCAAAAGTTTAAAAGTGAAAAAGTTAAGAACCATTACGAATCTGATATAGCTTTCGAGTGGTTTTGTATTGAGCCGCTTAGGAATTTTGCTTTTTCACGCATCGTGGAAAGTTCCGTTTGATTTATGTATCCGATCGAGAATGCAACGTACAACTGACTTCTAATTTCTCCTGCAGAGCCTTTCGCAATATTTAGAAAGTTCAGATATTCCTTGCGCGACCGCCGTTCAAAACCTTCGGCGATGTGCTCGAAATTGAAACCGACGCATCCCGCATTTGATTTTTTAAACCGAAGTCCGTCTTCAAGCCTCTCGGTCAGCAAGTAAATGTCTTTGGCGAATTCCACTGCCTTTTGCCAAATAAACAAATCCTCAAAACATTCGATCTTTTTCTTCACTTTTTCACTTTTTCACCTTTACCCTTTTTCACTTTGTTATGCCGTTCGGCATCAAGTACGTATAGCTTTCGGCCTGATTCTCATAAAACTCGATCAGCGCGTTTCCTTCCTTCGTCGAAAGCTCGCCGTCCTTTATTCTTTTCATTACCTGCCTTCGGAATTGATCGTGTAATCGATCGGAATCGAACCGAACGGTCGAGAGCATGTCTGAGAGGGTAGCTCCATTGATGACTTTCTTGATAATGTGGCCGTCTTCACCGATAAAAATATGCGCTTCGTGGGGCACGCCGAACAGGTTGTGATTATTGCCCATCACTTCCTGATATGCTCCGACGAGCATCATTGCGAGGTAATACGGCTCGTTCGGCTCCAATTTGTGCAGTTCAAGAACGGGCTTAACATCGTGCAGATCGACAAACTTATCGACTATTCCATCTGAATCGCACGTTATGTCACATAGTGTAGCATATTCCGTCGGCTTTTTGTTGAGCTTATGTATTGGAACGATTGGAAATAGCTGTTCGAGCGCCCAATTGTCCGGCATCGAGCGGAAAACCGAAAAATTCGCCAGATATTTTGCGCACATCAGGCGGCGAAGATCGTCGAACTCCTCGGAGACGTATTTTTTCTGCTGTGCAAACTGATCAGCTTTTTCGCAAACGTCCCAGAAAAGCACCTCGCCTTTGCCCTTGTCTTCCAGCGTGATCAGGCCGAGGTTGAACATCGTGAAAAGCTCTTCGCGGTGCTCGAGGGCATCGTGGTAATACTCACGATAGTTTTTCGCATTGAGCGTTTCGCGCAGATCGTAAAGCTCGCGGACGACCTGCGGGTCGTCGCGGCCCATTGTCATCGGCACGCGGTCTTCGACGACGGTTTCGATCTCTTCCTGAACGTTTGTAACAAGTATTGCGTGATAAGCGGAAAGATAACGGCCCGATTCCTGAATGATCGTCGGGTGCGGAACATTCTCGTCGTCGCATACGGTTTTGATCACGTAGATCACGTCGTTCGCAAATTCGCGTGCGTTGTAATTTGCCGAAGATTCGAACGACGTTCGCGAGCCGTCGTAATCCACGGCCATGCCACCGCCGACATCGAGATATTCGATCGGCACGCCCATTTGCCTGATCTTGGCGTAGGTTCGTGCGGCCTCTTTCATCGCGTTCTTGATTCGCTTGATGTCGGTGAGTTGCGAGCCGATGTGAAAGTGCAGCAGCTTGAGCATGTCCAGACGGCCCGCTTCCTGAAGCTGGCGGATCACGTCGAGAATTTCTGTCGTCGTCAGCCCGAACTTTGCCGCTTCGCCGCCGGATTTTTCCCACTTGCCGGAGCCTTTCGAATATAGCTTTACGCGAACACCGACCATCGGCAGCTTCGTTTCCGGATTTTCCGTTGTGAATTCCTCGGCAAGCGCGAGCGTATGGTCGAGTTCGCTCATTTTCTCGATTACGATGACGACATTTTTGCCCGCGCCGGCGCCGGCAAAAGCAAGGCGCACGAAATCGCGATCTTTGAACCCGTTGAGCACGAGCAGGCTTTCGTCAGATTGTTCCATCGCTAAAGCGGCGTATAACTCCGCCTTCGAACCTGCCTCGAGGCCAAAATGATAACGCGAGCCTTCACGAAGATACTCCTCGATGACGGCGCGGTTTTGATTCACCTTCATCGGGTAAACGCAAAGATGGCCGCCTTCGTACTCGAATTCTTTTATCGATTTGCGAAACGCAGTTTGAAGCTTTCTTATTTGCCCGAAAAGAAGCTGTGGAAATCTTAAAAGCACGGGAGTATCGATCCCGCGTTTTCTGAGATCGTCGATTATCTCCTTAACGTCGGCAGTGAGGTTCTCGTTTTCCGGCGAATAGACAATGAGGTTTCCCTTTCGGTTCACGCCGAAATAACCTGCGCCCCAGTTCTCTATACCGTAAAGCTCTGTTGTTTGTTCAATGACCGAACTCAAACTTTTTCGTCTCCGACCCGTTCAGATTTCAAATCCGAAAACAAACGCAAAACTGAAAGGATAGTAAAAATGAACCGCAGTTGGCAATAGGGGTTTTATACGCAGGAATTTACGGGAAGTTCCTGGCTTTCTTTCGCGGGTTTTTATGGCACAGCCTTTGCCCTTGACGTGGCTGAGCACGGCTTGCTTAGCAACAAAAGGTTGATTTCAAGCCGCTAAAACGGGACTTTCGACAATGAATAACGCGCTCGGAGGCCGTTGGATGTCAAAAAGTGGTGCCATAAACTGTCACCGGAAAGTCTAAAGCGAGGCTAAGTTGTTATGAATAAAAGGAATCATGAAGGCTTTTCTATAATCGAACTACTTATCGTAGTGGTCATCGCCGGTATTATTGCCGCCCTCGCAGTCCCGGCTCTTCAGAAGGGAATTAGAGCCGCCGAAAATGGAACCACGTTCGCAACGATGCGTACGATAGCCTCCGCGCAGGTCAACTGCTACTCACAGAGGGCGCGTTTTTGTCGTTTGGACGAGCTTCAGGGAATGCTGTCGAACGGATTGGGAACGACCGCCGGCGACACCGTCGTTCGCGGACGTTATATTTTTGAGATGACTCCGATAAGACCGGACGACGCTGAACTGGCCACCGAATACACTATCACCGCCACGCGCAGCGTTTCCGACGACGTGCAGTACAAGTACGAGTTGAACCAAACGGGTGAGATCGTTCAAATCTTGCCGGCTCCGCCGTCAACCCCGTAATTCAAATTGCATAAATCACCTGCCTTATCATCAAATTCTCCCACTCATAATTAAATGAATTCGTTGAATGTATTTGAAGACTTGATCGGCGAGCTGAAGGATGAAAATCTGCTCGAAGACACGGTTATCGATCTGAAGAGAAATACCGGCGGAGAAACCGCAAAAAAACTGACGGGGGAATCTGCGCCTGCGGGCAATTTTGCATTTTTGGACCCGACGGTTGATGACGAACAGAAAGTAAGTTTCGAAACATACTCCGAAACGCCCGACATAATAAAACCAGTTGACGAGCGCGAATTTTTTCAAAAGCGCGCAATGGAAGAAGTCTCGAGTCTGCAAATGGTCGAGCACGTGCTTGCCGGCGTAGAGCGCGAGCATATGAAGGTGCCGGCGGCGCCCTACGACGACCTCAATGTAAAGAAGGCCCTTCACAAATTCATGCAGGTTTCCGACGACGTAGAGGCTGAAGCGCACGCCGAGGCCGAGTTCGATCTAATGCAGGAAACGCAGAGCTGGCACGCCGCTCTTTCTGCGAGAGACAAGAATGTATCGGTCGCAAATATAAGACGCTTTTGCGAAAACTCGCGTCCCCCGTTGAGCTCGCAGGCGCTCATGGCCCTGGCGCGGTTCTACCGCAACTCACCGTTCAACGAAGATGTGCGGGGCAAGTTTGATTTCGTTATCACGCGGCTTTTCTCGAAGGAAGTGGGAGAAGAAAGGCGCAGATTGCTTTTCGGCCGGATCGAAATGATCGGCCATATCAAAACGCTATACTCTAACTGGTCGAGCATCACGTACCACTCGCCCCAGGAAGACAAGATCGATATCGATCTGGCCGTGCAGCGGTTCGACGATCTCGCACGGCATTTCGATTCGCTCGAAAAATTTGATGACCTGCTCAACGCTGGTGTTTTTCACAGCATTCGTGCTTACAAGGAAGAATGCGGCGAGATGTTTTACGTCGCCGAAGTGACCGCCGCCGCGGTCGACTGCAACATTCGACTCGGAAACAAGTACGTCGATCTAATTTTCAAGGAAAGGCACGAAAGCTGCGGCGCGCAGCTAGAGGAAAAATACGGATACGATTTCGATCTGGAAGCCTCGACCGCTGCGGGAAAAACTTTACTGCTGGCCGAACTTCTTCGCGACGGGCCGGAAGGCAGGCAGGCTGATGCGTCCCAGGTGCCTGACTTCGAACAGGAGGCGAACGACGTCGCACGAAGACCGACCGTCGTTTCGCAGCCGGCCCGGAAAGAGGAAAAGCGGTCCATCATTTTCGGCGTCAACCGCTGGTTGGTGCTGGTTACGGTGGTTGTGCCGATTCTCAGCGGTGGTGTTTACTTTTGGGCGGATAAATTCGCTGGGCGGGATTCGTCGGTGACGGTCGCAACGACGCTCGACCTCGAAGGGACCGATCTCAAAGCACACCTCCGCGAAATAAGACTGAGCCGAAACACAGCTTACGGCATAACGCAGCCGTCGTGGGACGCTCTCGGTCAAGAGGAAAAAAAGGAATTTCTCAAGAAGACTTTTGCGTTTATCCAAACGAAGGGAATGACCAAAGTAAACTTTTTGAACTACAAAGGTCGTTCCGTCGCCTTCGCATCAAAAGACCGAATCGAGATCGTCGGCGCAAATTAACGTCGAAGCAAAGCATGCAGCTTGAATTCAAGAAAAGCCCGCATCGACCGTGCGGGCTTTTCCGTTACTTTCATTCCAATTTTTGGTGGGCTGTGATGCAGTTTGAATGCGAATCTCCAAACCTTCACTCGTACCGCAGGCATTCTATCGGGTCGAGCCGTGCGGCTTTGCGTGCCGGGAGCACGCCGAAAAGAAGCCCGACGCCGACCGACACGGAAGCCGAGAGAAGAATCATCCAAAGCTCGACCTTTGCGGGCATTGAGGGAATAAGCAACATCAACAGATTGCTGATACCTATGGCGAGGACGATGCCGATTACGCCGCCGAAAAATGTGAGCGTCATCGCTTCGAGCAAAAATTGAAAAACGATGGCCGAGCGGGTCGCCCCGATGGCTTTGCGAATGCCGATCTCTTTCGTCCGCTCGGTCACGGAAACGAGCATAATATTCATCACGCCGATACCGCCGACCAAAAGGCCGAGACACGAGATGGCGATGGCCACCAGACCGACGCCGCCGATGATTCCGTCAAACTGCTCGATGAACGCATCGGCTGTTTTTATGTCAAAGTTGCTGGGCTCGCCGTACTTGACCTCGCGCCGCTGGCGCATCACCGATTCGATCTCGGAGACCGCATCGGTTAGCTGTCCTTGCTTGCCTTGAACGATCATCAGGAGAAAGTCACGAAGCGGAGCGACTTTTCGCGACGTTCGATACGGCATAAACACCTTTCGGTCTTCCTCGTTCTCGCCGAAGAATCCGGAATTCCGCTTTTCGATCACGCCAACGATTTCCCACGTGTCGCCGTTCATCCGGACCACTTTGCCGATCGGCGATCCGTTCTGATTCGGAAAAAGTGCTTCGCGTGCATCAACGCCGATCACCAAAACATTCCGACGCTGAAAATTATCAGCCTCCGTCAGCCAACGTCCCTCGCGAATCGAAAGATTTGAGATGCGGTCGTAATTCGTCGTTACGCCGTCGCAATTTGCCCAACGGTAGTTTCGGCCCTCGTACTTCATGTTGTCGTCAAAGCTCGGGCCGAAGTTGCCGATGCCGGGATTTACCAACGCGATGTCCTCTATTGCGGTCGATTGACCTAAGAGAGCATTCGCGTCGGCGTCGGTCAGCGGCTTACGGTTGCGCTCGTCCCGATTGTTGCTCGCTCCGCCCATCGAAAGGTGAAAGACGTAAATGTTGTTCGTCCCGAATTCTTCAACCATTGAAACGATGCCCTGCCGCATTCCGGTCAAGATAGACGCAACCACGATTGCCGTCACGATCCCGACGACAATGCCGAGGATCGTGAGCGTCGAGCGAAACTTGTGCGCGGCGATGCTGTCAAACGCCATCTTGACGACTTCGATGGGTAATGATGCGGATAGTTTCATAAAACGCTTTCACCGCCGAGACGCCGAGAAAACTTAACAGGATTCACAGGATAAACAGGATAAACAGGATGCCTTTGCGCTAGTCAAAAATTCGCTTTTTATATCCTGCGTTTCCTCTCGCATCCTGTTTGAATCTTCCTCTGCGTCTCTGCGTCTCGGCGGTGAAAATTACGTTTGGGTAAGCGCAACGATCGGGTCTAACCTCGCCGCCTTCCACGCCGGATACAGACCCGCGATAATCCCAATGACGCTGGACACAAGGATAGACACGACTATGTAAAACGCCTCGATCGTCATCGTCATTTCCAGTGCCATGCCGACAAGATAAGTAGCGACGAACGAGAGCATCAATCCGAAAATTCCGCCCACGACGCACAGCAGCGCCGATTCGATCAAAAACTGCAGGAGAATTTGCTTTCGCGTAGCACCGAGTGCTTTGCGCAGGCCGACCTCGAACGTCCGCTCGGTGACCGAGACGAGCATGATGTTCATCACCACAATGCCTCCGACCACCAAAATGATCGCGGTTATCGGAAGCACCACAACGGCAATCGCTCCCGTTATCTCGTCCATCTGTGAACCGAACTCATCGACGTTCACCAACCCGAAGGTGTCCTCTTCACTGCCTACCAGTTGACGCCGGTTGCGAAGCAGAAGCCTCGCTTCCTCGATTGCCGCCCTGAAGGTCTCGGCATCGGCCCCTTTGCCATGAACCTGCAGGTTGTTTGAACGCGTGAAAATCTGACTTGCGATCGCGATCGGAATATAAATGTGCCTGTCCTGCGAATCGCCAAAGAAAGAACCGCGTTTGTCTTCTATGCCGATAATGCGAAGCGGTACGCCGCGAACTTTGATCTCCTGGCCGATCGCCGAACCGTTAGGAAAAAATTTGTCCTTTACGTCGGAGCCGATCACGCAAACGTTTGATATCCGCGTCGATTCGTCGTCGGTCATAAAGCGGCCGTCAAGGATCGTTTTATCTTCTATATCCACCATGTTGGCCGTAACGCCCATGACGCGCACGGACGGCATCTCGACGCCGTCCTTGCTGATGTCCGTGCCGCCGTTAACCTGCGCGCCGACCTCGGAACAGTTCTGGCAGTTTGCTTTGATGTACTCGTACTCTTCCCAGGTGAGGTCCTTGTTTCGCCGGTTGCGGCGCTCGAATTCCTCATCCGACATACGCCCTATCGACGCCATTCGCGTAATCATGAAATGATTTGAGCCGAGGATCTTCGACGC
>Ga0187894_10003221_pt1 | contig 18549 bp, 16 predicted proteins | sample GBC1701081metaG_FD_136650 | JGI IMG/M metagenome (GOLD analysis project Ga0187894, IMG submission 136650) | White microbial mat communities from a lava cave in the Kipuka Kanohina Cave System on the Island of Hawaii, USA - GBC170108-1 metaG ...
CTCCTCTCGGCGCTGCGCGCCGCCGTGGTTGGGCTACGCCGCTCCGGTGGATCGCGCTCCTCTCGGCGCTGCGCGCCGCCGTGGTTGGGCTACGCCGCTCCGGTGGATCGCGCTCCTCTCGGCACCGCGCCACCGTGGTTGGCGATTGTAGCGGGGTGGCGCGGGGCAACTCAAGCGCGACGGCCGGCCCAGCGGCGAGGGCGCGACTCAGCGAGCGCCTGCCGAAACCACCTCGAGCCTATCGCGGACCAGCGCGCCGATCCGCGCGGGATGCAGGTCCCGTGTGACGTCGTCGCGCGCGCGCACGCCGACCCGCTGCGCCTCGTCGCGGTGCTCGTACACCTGGCGCATCAGCGTCGCCGCATGGGCGACGTCCGGTTCCGCCCAATGCCAGCCCTTGCGGTAGGGGCCGACCGATTGAGGCAGCTCGACGAGTCGATGCGACACGACGTAGCTGTTGTCGCGGGTCATGAAATCCATGTTGCCGCCGTAGCCGGTGGCGATGACGGGCTTGCCGTGCGCCATCGCCTCGATCAACGTGAGCCCGAAGCCCTCCGAGCGGTGAAGCGACACGTAGCAGTCGCAATCGGCCATGACCTGGTCGAGCGCGCTGCGGCGCATCACGCCGTCGAGGATGCGGACGTTGAGGCCCTCGCTTGCCTCGCGCATCGACGCCATCTCACGGGAGCCCGTGCCCCCGGCCGTCTTGATGACGAGGAACGCCTCGCGCTCGCGTGCCACGCTCTGCTTGAACGCCGCGATCAAGGCGAGCGGGTTCTTCCGTTCGAAGACCGCGTGAAAGTGAAACACGAAGAGGAAGACGAAGGCGTGGTCGGGCACGCTGGCCGCGGCGCGCCATCCCTGAGGGCTGTGGGTGCGGGGCCCATCGGGCCCCGGGACGACCATACGTTGCTCGGGGCTGATCGCGTGTCGCTCGGGGTTGATCGTATGAGGGATGCGCGTGACAGGGACCGGGGACCAGGGCGCGACCGCGTCATGGACGAAGCGCGTCGGCACCCAGATCTCGTCGAAGTAGCGAAACCGTGAGAGCCACTCGGCCGGCACCTCCGGCATCTCCCAGACCCAGTAGCCGATGTTGTAGCGGTGCCAGAAGTAGCGGCGTCCGACCCGATGAGCGAACGCATCGACTTCCGGGGCGTTCACCCAGACGACGTTGAAGCGGTACGGATTGTCGCGGGAGACGGGCGCGCCTGGCGTCTCGCCGTTCTCGAGATCGGGATGATGGACGTCGTTGAGCGCGCAGGGAACGCCGGCGGCTCGAAGCGCTCGGGCGCGGAGCCGGGCGGACTCCCCGAGCCCGTTCTCTCCGGAAAGGTAACCGGCGAGGTTCACGCCAAAGGGCTGCTCGAGGTAGCCCGTGTCCGAGCGCGCTCTCGACACCCACGTGGTGTCGTCCAGGAGTCTTGGAACCCAGAGCCAGAACCGGACCAGGCGCCAGAGGAATCGGGTCCAGCCGTAGGCTCGGCGGTAGCGAGTGCCGCGGCGAATCGCCGACGCCAGCCTGCCGTCCGCTGGTATGGTGGCGTCGGTCATTCGAACCAGCGGCGCTCCGGACGCCCGCAGCCAGGATGGGCCACCGGGGCACTATACTCGGTCTCCCTCGTGGTTCGAGAATTCCGGAGGTCCGCGTGTCCAGGGTCCTGATCGTCGGGGCAGGGGTCGTTGGCGAGGCGGCAGGCGCAAGCCTGGAGGCGATCGGTCACACGGTGGCCTATCACGATGTCGACTTGGCCCACCTCGACGAACTGGGAAGGCGCGGCCGTACGACGTGCCTGGACCTCTCCGGATGCGCGTCCCATCCGCCCGAGCTGATCTTCATCTGCGTCGACACGCCAAATGCCAACGGCGCGGCGGATCTGTCGCGACTCGACGCCGCGTGCCGCAGTCTCGGGCCCGTGCTGGCCGCTGCCGCCGAGTACCCGCGAAGCACCGGCCCGGGGCGCGAGTACCCGCTGGTGACCGTGAAGTCCACGATCCTGCCAGGAACCACCGAACGGTGCGTCGTCCCGTGGCTCGAGCAGGCATCGGGCCGCAAGGCGGGCGTGGACTTCGGCGTCTGCTACTGGCCCGAGTTCCTGCGCCACGCCACGGCGGAAGCGGACGCGCGCGAGCCGTGGATCGTCGTGATCGGGCGAGCAGAAGCGCGGTCAGAGAGGCAGCTGCTCGCGGCCCTCGACCCGCTCGTCCGCCGAGGCGCAACGCGTGTCCCGGTCCAGGTGACAGACTACGTGACTGCGGAGGCGGCAAAGTACGCGAGCAACCTGTTCAACGCGACAAAGATCTCGTTCGCGAACGAGATGTGGAGGGCGTGCCGGAAGCTCGGCGTCGACGGGAACCGAGTGATGGCAATAGTGTCGGGAGCAGCGGAGGGCATGTGGAATCCTCGGTATGGAATCGAGGGAGGCCGCCCGTACAGCGGAGGGTGCCTGCCGAAGGACGTGCAGGCGTTCCTGGCGTTGGCGAAGACAGCCGGACTGGCGATGCCACTGCTCGAAGCGGTCAGGAGGGTCAACGACGAGGTGGTAGGCTCCGATTCCAGCCAGCCGCTGAAGTCCTAGAGCCGAGGACTCCTACTCGAAGTGTCGGCCTTGGCCTCACACCTGTGAAGCAACCCGCTTGGTCAGCTCGCCGATGATGATCCCTCGAGCAGGCTCGCCGAACTCATCCACCGGAACGCCGAGAGCGGCTCCGATTCTGGAATAGAGACGGTCGCCGGCCTGATAGCTGCGGGACCTCGCCCTGCCTACGGGGCGCAGGAGACCGGCGGCCACGGTGGCGGCAAGGTCGTTGGTGGCCGTTGCGACGCTCACGTCGGCGAGTGGCCGATAGTAGCGCGGTGTAACGGCCCGCCCGAAGAACGCATCCCATACTGCGTTGGCGACACGGGGCTCGAGTCCAGCGGCGCTGACCGCCTCCTCCACCGCCGTCCAGATTCGCTGCTGTACGCGCTCCCTCAGGTCGAGCGCCCTGACTTGATGCAGCTGCGCCTCCAGGTGAGCGCGGATGAACGGTGTGACGTTCGCATCGGGGTCGAACGCGGCACCGAGACAGCGGAAGCTCGCATAGTAGTCGGACAGATGTCGTCCCCACCATTCCTCGAGCGAGGTGAACTCCGGGAGCTTGAATCCCCCGCGATACATTGCCAGCGAAGCGATGACGCGAGCAGCGCGACCGTTTCCGTCCGTGAATGGATGAATAGCGGCCACGGCCGCGTGGATCCACGCAGCCCCGATGGCGGGATGCTCGAGACCTCGCTCGACGATGGCGCAGGCGCGGTCGACCAGTTCGGGGACATCCCCGTCAGCTGGCGGCTCGAACACGAGCTGGCCGGTGCGGTTGTCGATGAGATGCGCCGGGCCCCTTCGGAAGCGTCCCGCGCCAGCGGCCCAGTTTCCGGCAAGGACCCGGTCGTGGAGGCCGACGAGCAGCTCTCGACCCCATGAGAAGGCTCTGTCATCCGCCCGACGCAGAACGAAGCTCATCGCGTCGCGGTACCCACGAACGAGCGCGGCATCTTCCTCCCGCGTCTGGGCGGGACGGTCGCCGGCCAGGATGTGGTGGACTTCCTCGACCGTTACCGGGACGCCTTCCATCGACGTCGAAGCCGCGACGGCTTCGGCCTCGAGGTCTCGGCGGAGCCGGCCAGCCCATGATCGAGGTATCGGGCCTCGGTAGTCGAGTCGCGTCCTCCAACGGTCCAGTTCCCGCACCAGGTCGTCTAGAAGCTTTGCGTCGTAAGGGAACACCACATAGGATTATACATCGAATCAGCTAGTCGATTAGCTGTGTGTGCTAAACACCTGCGAGATCGAGCGCTCCCTTGGCCACTGCCTCCCTCGGGGGGTGCCTGCGGGCTATCCCTTAACCGACCCCGCCACGAGGCCCTCCACCATCCACCTGTGGATGAACACGTACAGCGCCACGACCGGGATCGTCGTGATCACCGACGCGGCCATCAGCTGGCCCCAGTGGAACACGTCTCCGTAGATCAATAGATTCAGGCCCACCGGGACCGTGATCGACTTCTCGTCCTGGATGAACACCAGTGCGTAGAGGAACTCGTTCCAGGACAGCGTGAACGCGAAGATCGCCGAGGCCACGAGCCCCGGCGCGGCCAGGGGCAGGAGCACGCGCAGGAAGGCCGTCGCGCGCGAGGCGCCGTCGATCAGCGCCGCCTCTTCTAGCTCGTCGGGCAGGGCCTTGAAGAATCCGATGAGCAGCCACGTGCAGAACGGCACCGTGAACGTCGGATAGGCGAGGAACAGCGCCGAGAGGTGATTCGTCGCGCCCAGCTCCGCCAGCACGCGATAGAGCGGGATGAACAGGAGGGCCGGCGGCACGAGGTACAGGATCAGGATGAGGCTCGCCACCGACTCGCGCCCCGGGAAGCGGAGGCGCGCCACGGCGTACCCGCCGAGGCTCGCCACGACGGTCGTGGTCGCCGTCACCACGAGCGCCGTCACCAGGCTGTTGCGGAGCCACAGCGGAAAGCGCGTCTCCGTCCAGAGACCGACGTAGTTCTCCCAGGTGAACGGCTTCGGCACGTAGATGCTGACGGCGAACTGGATCTGCTCGTAGGTCTTGAACGACATGCTGGCGATCCACCAGAACGGCACGAGGATCACCAGCAGGAAGAGCACGAGGCCCGCCCCCGTCAGAAGGGCCACTGGACGGCGCATCACCGAGACCCCCGCAAGAGATAGCGGCTGATGAGCGCGATGCCGATCACGAGGAGTGGCACCGCGAAGATCGAGATCGTGACACCCCGGCCCCAGCGGAGCTGGTTGAACGCGACCTCGTACGAGTACGTGGCGAAGACCTGCGTGGCGGTTCCGGGTCCGCCCCGGGTCATCACGTAGATGATGTTGAAGTCGTTGATGGTGAGGATGAAGCTGAGCAGCGTCGTGACGATGATCACGTGCTTGAGGCCGGGCAGCGTGATGTGCCAGAAGCGGCGGCCTGCGCTGGCGCCGTCGACGGAGGCGGCCTCGTAGAGCTCTCTGGGGATGCTCTGCATGCCGGCCAGGAACGACACGCCGAAGAACGGAAACGCGCGCCACCAGTTGGCCACGACCACGGCGGCCATGGCGCCGGCCGGCGTCGCCATGAAGGCGATGGGTCTGTTCAGGAGGCCCATGTCGAGCAGCACGCTGTTGAAGAAGCCGCGGCCGGGGAATGCGTCGAACATCCACCGCCAGGTCAGCGCGATGATGACCGTGGACGTGATCCACGGCAGCAGGAAGAGGCCGCGGAAGAAGTTGCGGCCCCGGACCAGGTTGTCGAGCACGAGCGCCATCGCGAGGCCCGTGACGACCTTGAGGGCGACCGAGGCGACGGTGAAGACGAGGCTGTTCTTGACGACCTCGTGGAACGTGTCGTCGGCGATCAGATAGGCGTAGTTCCGCAGGCCAACGAAGCGCTCTGGATAGCCGACCAGCTTGTCGGTGAGCGAGAGCCAGATCGCCCGGTAGAAGGGATAGATGATGAGCCCGACGACCAGGATGAACAGCGGCAGCAGGAACAGCAGGGCGGTGCCGGCCTCCCGGCGGCGCGCGCGCCCCCACGAGGGAGCGCGGCGCCGGACCGCCGGGACGCCGGCCGTGCGACCGACGGCCACGTCAAGCTGACGCGCGCGGTCCTAACCGCGCAGCGTGTCGTAGACGTCCTTGATCTTCTTGTCCTCCCAGTCGATGGCCTGGTCCACCGACCACTTGTCGACGATCACCTTGGCCGGCGCGTCGGTCAGCACGTTGGTCGCCTGCACCTCGGCCGCCGCCGCCGTCACGGGCCCCGGCCAGCCGGTGCCGACGAACCACTCCGCCGCGCGCCCGAAGTTCCGGTAGTTCTCGTTCTTGTTGAAGTAGTCCTTGGACGCCGCGCGGGCCTTGTCGAGCACGGGCGCGAACTGACCGTAGGAGTCCTTCATCACTGCCAGCGTCTCCTCCGGCGAGAGGAGGTGCGCGATGAGGCTCATCGCTGCCTCGGGGTCCTTGCTGTTCTTGAAGATCCCCATGCTCATCGCGATGGCCCACATCCGCCGGCCGTCAGGTCCTGCAGGGTGCGGGAGCGCCACCGAGTTGGCGAGCGCCTCCTCGCGCGTCTTCTTCTCCTTCGCGTCGGTGGCCTTGGTCAGCGCGTTCTCGAGCGCGAACGTGATGCTGGGGCCGTTCGACGTCTGCGCGATGTTCTTCGCGATGAAGTTCTCGTTGTTGCCCGAGCCGGTCCACGTGAGGCAGTCGGGAGGCTGGATCCCGTCCTTGTAGATGTCCGTGGCCCACTTCATGACCTGCTGCATCTGCGGCGTCTTGATCGACTTGTACTTGCCGTCCTTGCCGGCCCATCCCGCGCCGTAGGAGTACATGAGGCTCTGCATCACGCCGTAGCCGTCGGCGGTGCGATTCCAGCTCTGCCCCATGCCGTAGAAGTTGTCCTTGGGCCGGTTCAGCGCCTGGGCCGCCTGCTTCGCCTCCTCGAAGGTGGTGGGTAGCTTCACCTTGGCCTTGTCGAACACGTCGCGCCAGACGTACCAGAACGCGGCCATGACGTACCACGGGATCGCGTACGTCTTGCCGTCGATCACCGTGACCGGCGCGACGTTGGCGGGCGGCTTGCCGACCTCGCCCTCGATCTGCTTCGCGAAGCTCGTCAGGTCGAGGAGCTGGCCCATGCCGGCGAAGCGCGCCGGGGCGCCCGTCTCGAGCTGGGCCACGTCGGGCGTGCTCTTGTTCTCGATGGCCGCCACGTACTTCGTCTGCATGTCCTCGAACGTGAAGTACTCGACGGTGACGCTCGCGCCGTGCTTGGCGCCCCAGCGCGCGGCGCTCGCCTCGATGGCCTTGTTCGTGGGCTCGACGTACGTCTTGAGAATCCACATGCGCAGGCTCGTGCCCTTCTTGACGGCGGGCGCGGCCGGCCGCGGCAGCGCGAGCAGGGCCGAGGTCCCGAGAGCGCCGGCGAGGAGCTTGCGGCGAGTGACGTGGCGATGAAGCATGGTGTCCCTCCTGATCGTCGTTGATCGCGGCCAGGCGGCCGGAAGTCGTCCTCGCGTCATTCGAGGCGCGCCCCGAATGTCGAGCAACGGCGTGAGCGTGTCAAGCGCGATCGACCCTCAGCGCCATCCACCGTCAGCGCGTTTCAGCGGCCGACGCCCGATCCGCGGTCGATGCCGCGCGCGGGGCCAGGCCGATCGCGTCAGCGCTTCTCCGCGGGCGTGGCCGTCGCCGGCCCCATGCCCCAGACCTGGATGATCGTCTCCTCGCCCTTGGCGCCGTCGTAGTGGATTTTGCCGCCGTAGTGGATGACGTAGCTTCCGGCCGGCGCGGGCACGGTGTTGTCCGGATCGAACTTCTCGCCCGTGCCCATCCACCACGTGCCGGACAGCACCGCGAAGAAGCGATCGTTCGGGTGAAAGTGCGGCCGGCTCATGTTGCCGGGCAGCCACTTGATGCGCACCACGTACGGCCCCGGCTTCGACGGATCGCCGAAGAGGACCGCTTGCTCGGCAGTCCCCGCGGCGTTCCTGACCCACTTGATGTCGGACGGCGTCGTGAAGTCCACGGCCGTGCGATCGATCTCGGGCGCAGGACTGACGGGCGCGGCCAGCATCGTGACGAGGATCGCGAGGGCGAACGGCGTGGTGCGCGCGATCATGCGATCTCCTTCGTCCGGCACGCGTCGGTTCGCGATCGTGCCGTCGTCGATCACCGTGACCAGTTCACGGGGACGATGGCCTCGGCAACCTGCGGGTTCGGTACGGCTGAACGTGTTGGGCGCCCTCACTCTACACCGGCGCCGGCGGCGTCGCAGGTGCACGACCCATCACGCCCGTCCGCGTGTGACCGGTGTCTGATCGCGACGTGGCGTTCTATCGGGAACAGGGGTACGTGGTGGTGCCGGGCGTGCTCCACCCGTTCGCATGCCCCTTCCGCCGGCGATGCACCAGGGCTCGATCTACGAGAACCAGACGGACGCGTCGCGGCGCTACTTCGCGGTCACGCCGGAGTCGGGCTAGGGGCTGCGCCTACTCCGTCGTTTCGCGGCCGATCATCCGCAGCGCGGCTCTCGTGCCGGGCAGCGCCGCCGGCAGCACGACGATCGCCACCGCGAGCGCGATGAACGTCGTCGCGAGCGGCCGCGTCAGCAAGATGTCGAAGCTGCCGCGCGAGAGTAGCAGGGACTGGCGGATCGACTCCTCGGCCATGCGTCCCAGCACGAACGCCAGCACCAATGGCGCCGCCTCGAAGCCGAACTTCTTCATCAGATAGCCCACCACGGCGAAGACGAGCATCACGACGATGTCCCACATGTTGCCGGACTCGCTGTACACGCCGATGACGCAGAAGAGCAGGATCAGTGGAAAGAGGATGCCGTAGGGCACGCGCAGGAGCTGGACCCAGAGCCCGATCAGCGGCAGGTTCAGCACGAGCAGGATGATGTTGCCGACGTACATGCTCGCGACGACGCCCCAGAACATCTCGGGCCGCTCGCGGATCATCAGCGGGCCGGGCTGCACGCCGTGGATCAGGAACGCGCCCAGCAGCACGGCCATGACGACGTTGGGCGCGATGCCAAGCGTGAGCAGCGGGATCATCGCGCCGCCGGTCGCGGCATTGTTCGCGGACTCCGGCCCGGCCACGCCCTCGATCATGCCCGTGCCGAAGCGCTCGGGATGCTTCGACACCCGTCGCTCGAGCGCATAGGAGATGAAGGTCGGGATGATGGCGCCGATGCCGGGCAAGATGCCGAGCAGGAACCCGAGGGCGCTGCCGCGGGCGATCGGGGCGGCGGAGCGCTTCCAGTCCTCGCGCGTGGGCAGGAGGCCGGTCACCCGCGTGAGGAACACATCCTGCTTGATGCCCTTCTCGATGTTCAGGAGCACCTCGCTGATGCCGAAGAGCCCCATGATCATCGGGACGAGCCCGATGCCGTCGGCCAGCGTGAGGCTGCCGAACGTGAAGCGCGGCGTGGCCGTGATGGGATCGAGTCCCACGGTGCCGAGCAGCATGCCGGCGAGGGCCATGGCCACCGCGCGGAGCTTCGAGCCCGCGGAGAGGTAGGTGACCATGGTGAAGCCGAGCAGCAGGAGGCCGAAGATCTCCGGCGGACCGAAGGAGAGCGCGACCTTCGTGAGCGGCGGCGCGAGCAGCATGATGCCCACGACGCTCACGGTGCCCGCGAGGAAGGATCCGAACGCGGCGATGCCGAGCGCGGGACCCGCGCGGCCCTGTCGCGCCATCTGGTAGCCGTCGAGGCAGGTCACGACCGAGGCCGCCTCGCCCGGCAGATTCACGAGGATCGACGTCGTCGATCCGCCGTACATCGCGCCGTAGTAGATGCCCGCCATCATGATGACCGAGGCGGCGGGCGACATGGCATAGGTCACCGGAAGGAGGAGCGACATCGTCGCGACGGGGCCGATGCCCGGCAGGACGCCGATCAGCGTGCCGACGAACACCCCGACGAAGCACGCGAGCAGATTGCCGGGGGCGAGCGCCACGCCCAGGCCGTAGAGAAGCCCACCCGCGATGTCCACTGCGCCGCGATCTCAGAGGCCCCAGGGGCCCGGCGGCAGGCGGACCTGGAGCCACATCTTGAAGACGACGTACGTGGCGATCGACGTGAGCATCGAGGCCGGGACGGCGACCACCCATCGCTGGCGCTCGAGGACGCGAAAGAAGAAGAGGACCAATCCGGCCGTGGACACGACGAACCCGGCGGGCTCGAGCGCAAACGCGTAGAGCGTCATCGCCGCGAGCGTGGCCAGCACCTTCCACTTCGCGCCGCCTTCCTCGGGATGGCGGTCTGTGCCGGCGCCGCCGTCGAGCTGGCCGACCCCGGACGCGCGAAGCGCGATCACCAGCAGGACGAGCGAGACGGCCGCGAAGCTCACCGCCAGCGCGAGCGGGAAGAAGCCAGGGCCAGGCACGGCCACCGTTCCGAATCGAAGGCGGCGCGCCTCGTTGATGGCCAGGACGCCGGCGACGGCGAGAACGGCCGGCGGCCACGCGTCGCGCCGCACTTACTTGCCGACGTTCAGCTTCTTCGCCACGCGCGACACGAGGTCCTGCTCGCGCTCGATCAGCTTCTTCGTGGATTCGGGATCGTGATGCTCGGCGACGAGGCCGGCCTTGTCGAGGGCCGCCAGGACGGTCGGATCCTTCATGGTCTTGTCGAGCGCCTGTGACAGCCGCTCCACGACGGCCGCCGGGGTCTTGGCCGGCGCGTAGATCTCCATCCACGTGCTGAGCGACGCCTCCGGATGGCCCTTCTCGGTCAGCGTCGGCACGTTCGGCAGCGCCGCCAGCCGCTTCGACGCGCTCGTGACCAGGATCGCGAGGTCGCCCGACTTGACTACCGAGATCATGGCGGACAGCGAGGCGGAGCCTGTCTGCACGTGGCCGCCGAGCACCGCGTTCTTGACCGGGCCCGAGCCGCCGAATGGCACGTGCGTCATGTCGATGCCGTACGCCTGCTTCACCAGCTCCATCGTGAAGAAGCTGTTGGTGCCGAGCCCGGCCGTGCCGTACGTCACCTTGCCGGGGTTCCGCCGTGCGTGCTCCACCAGTTCCTCGAGCGTCTTCCACGGCGCGTCGCGCTTGACGAGCACGACGCCGGAGTCGAAGGCGAACGCGCCGATCGGCGCGAAGTCCGTGGTCTTGTAGGGCACGTCCGGCTGCGTGGCGAGCAGCACGGTCAGCGTGGAGCGCACGCTGGCGGCCAGCATGTAGCCGTCGGGCTTGGCCTTCGCCACCTGGTCCATGCCGATGGCGCCGCCGCCCCCCGCCTTGTTGATCAGCACGACAGGCACGCCCAGGTTTGCGGAGAGCTGCGGCTGGATCAGACGGATGGCGATGTCGGTGGGTCCGCCGGGCGCGAACGGAATGATGAACTCGACGGGCCGGCTCGGGAAGGCCTGGGCCAGGGCTGTCGCTGGAACGAGGAGAACAGCGCCGAGGATCAGCGCCAGGAATCGGATGGCCATGGTGCGTTCGCTCCTTGGGTCAGGGTTGATCTCGCCCGCCGGGTTCATCGGCGCATTCTCTCCACGGGGTAGCTCGGAAGGACCCCGGAGGGCCCTTCTACTCGCTCAGCGGAAACGACCACGGGCTCATCTCGGCTGCGGTTCGCCCCAGCGGGTCCCATTCGGGCAGGCGCGCCCAGACCTCCTCGCCCGCCTCTTGCGCGCCCTGGCGAAGCGCGGCGAGATCGACTCCGGGGATCACGCGGTCGCGCATTCGCACGACCCCGTCGACGACGACCGTCTCGACGTCGTCGCCGATGCCGCACTCGACCAGGCTCTTGATCGGGTCGCGCACGGGGCCGTAGCGGAGCGTGCCGCCACCCGTCAGATCGATGACCACGATGTCGGCGCGGGCGCCCGGCGCGAGCCGCCCGAGGTCATCGCGGCCGAGCGCGCGAGCGCCACCCAGCGTGGCGGCCTCGAACACCTCGGCGGCCGACGCGGCCGAGAGGTCGCGGCTCATCACCTTGCCGAAGTAGGATGCCGTGCGCATCTGCATGATGAGGTCGCGCGGATAGGTGTCGGTGCCGAGCGCCACGTTGACGCCGGCGGCCCGATAGCGCGCCCAGGAGTCGAGCGTGCGCGCGCGCCGGGCGATGTTGACCGGGCAATGCGACACGGTGACGCCGTGGCGCCCCATCAGCTCGACGTCGTGGCCGCCCGAGTAGGGCAGCCGCGGATTCTCCGCGACGAGGTTGCCGTGGCCGATGGTGAGGTCCGGCCCGAGCAGTCCGAGCGACTCCATCAGCTCGATCGGCGTCATCCGGTGCTCGACGACGATCTCGTAGAACTCGATCACGCTGTAGGCGGCGTGGGTGACGATGGGCAGGCGGAGCTCGTCGGCGGCGGCCCGTGTCGCTCGGAGCAGGTCGAGGCTGCACGTCTCCACCTCGCGCGGCGCGAGGAGCCCGCGCACGCGGCCGCCCGCGCTGCCGTCGGCGGCCTTGATGAAGTCGAGCGCCGCCTCGAACTCTCGCCGCCCCGCCGCCTCGTCGACGACGCGCTTGAGCCGTCCCCGCTCGCCGCCGACCCAGCGGCCCGAGTCGTACCCCGCGCCGAGATATGCGCGGATGCCGAGGCGTTCGACCTCGGGCAGCAGCGCTTCCTGCACGCGGCGCTGGCTGCCGAATTCCATGAACGTCGTGACGCCGTTTCGCAGCAGCTCGGCGACGGTGAAGGTGGCGTGGAGCGCTGTGCCGGTCTCCGCGCCGGGCGCATCGGGCCGGAGGTAGCGCGGGTCGCCGCCCACCCGCGTGCCCTCGCGCGGGACGCTGATGTCGAGGAACGGCTGGCCGAAGTAGTCGGGCCGCCCGACGTCGGTGATCAGCCGGTGTGACGCCCGATGGCCCGAGTGCACGTGCGTGTCGATGAAGCCGGGCACGACGAGCTTGCCGCGTGCGTCGATGACGAGGTCGGCGGCGCCGTCGAAGCGATGGCCCACGTGGACGATGCGTCCGTCCTCCCACGCCACGACACCGTCGCGGATCAGCGTGTGGGTGCGGCCGGCGAAGCCGACCACCCAGCCGCCCTGGATCAGGCCGCGCAAGGGTCGCGCGAACCCTTCAGCCGAGCTTGGCGTAGCCGGCGGCGTCGGCCGCCCGCTCGCGCTCGAGGAAGATCTCGAACACCTCCGGCTGGACTCGCACGAAGCGCGAGATCAGCAGCTCGTCGAGCGTGCCGGCCATGTCTCGCGCCTCGTGGACGGTCGTGAGCGCCCCGGCGACGCGGTCGCGCGTGGCGGCGTCGATCTCCGGCGAGGCGACGAGGGGTGGCGCCGGCGCGGGCAGCGTGGTGGCGATGATCCGGAGCCGCGCGACGAGGTCCGGGTCGTGACGGCGGAGCAGGTCGAGGCCGTACCCATCGACCGCGGCCACGTCGGCGCGCCCGTCGAGGACGGCGTCGATGACCGGCCGCTGCCGGATGAACGGGCCGATCACCGTCGAGAAGAGCTGCGGGCGATCCGGCGTGCGATAGGACAGCAGGTGGAAGCGGGGCGCATTGTAGCCCGAGTGGGAGTGCTCTGTGGAGTACGCGATCGTGCTGCCGAACGTGTCCGGGAGCGTTGTGAAGGCACTGTCGGCTCGGACGATGAAGTCGGAGACGTAGTCGGGGCGCCCGCCGAAGCGCGGAGGCGAGGGGACAGGCGCGGCGAGCAGGTGTGGACGACTCTCCCGGAGCGCCCACGGATAGCCGCACATGAACACGCAGCCCATGTCGGGCCGCGCCCAGAGATCGTCGAGGGATGCGGGCTCGGTCGCCGGGTTCAGCACGTCGAGTGGCACGCCGGAGCGCTCGCGCACCCACCCGAGCAAGCGACCCCACGCGGCCAAGAGCGACGGCGACCACGAGTACATCCGGGCCGAGGCAATCATCGCGACCACGCTCATCTGCCTGCGAGGAACGACTTCGCCTGGACGAGCTCGCGGCGGCTGGCGTCGGCGGACGCCGCGACCGTCACCAGGCGCGTGTAGTAGCTCTTCGCCGTCTCGCGGTCGCCGGCCAGCTCGGCAGCGCGCCCGGCGCCGTGCAGCGACTTGAACCGGGCAGGGGCGAGCTTGAGAGACGCCTCGTACTCGCGCATCGCCTCGGCCGGTCGCCCGAGGTCGACCAGAAGGTCACCGTACAGCTCGCGCGCGGTCGCGATGGGCCCCGGCGTGATGTTGTGCTTCTCGGTCGTGGCCTCGAGCTCGACCGCCGAGCGCATCAGGCGAAGCGCCTCGTCGCTCTTGCCCTCGGCGCGCGCGACCCACGCCGCGGCCGCCCGCCGCTGGATGTCCACCTGCTCGGCCCAGTACGCGTTCTTGGCCTGCTGGAGCGCGTCGCGAAGCGCGGCGAGCTTCTCGGCGTCGGCCCTCGCCTGCGAGACCTTGCCCGTCCGGGCCGCGCCGATCGCGCGCGCGAAAAAGATCATGGACTCCGTGTGCGGGAAGCGATTCGGCCTCGGCTCGATGGCGGCCGCCTCCTGCCACTGCCCCCGCTCCATCGCCCAGCGCGCTTCCATGGCAGCGATGGCGAAGTGCGCGGTGGGCCGCCCCGATTCGACCTTGCGCGCGGCGAGGTCGGCCATGATGGCGCGGGCCTCGTCGAGCACCTTCTTCGTCTCGCCGTCCTGTCCCTGCTGGAGGTAGGCATAGACGAGGTAGTCGAGCGCGTGCATGTGGTCGTCCGGATTGCCGCGGCTCTTCTCGGCGGCGGCCGCGGCGATGTTGCCCTGGATCGTCTCCGGCCACATGCCGAGCAGCACGAAGATGTGCGACGGCATGTGAAGGGCGTGCGGGACCGTGGGCGCGAACTTGTCGTAGCGGCGGGCCGCGTCGAGCCCGCGCGTGGCGAGCGCCGGATAGTCGTAGCCGTGGATGACGTAGTGGGCGGCGCCGGGGTGATCGGGCTCGGCGGCCATGACCTTCTCGGCCATCTCGGCCGACTTCCGCTGCTTCGCGTAGGTCTTGTCGTGCGGCTCCGCCGTCGCCTGGAGCGCGAGCGCGTAGAAGACCATGGCCTCGCGGTCCTGCGGATAGCGCGCGTACACTTGCTCCATGGCCTTCTCGTAGGCGAGCGCCCGCGTGCGGTGGTCGAGCTTGTCGTAATCCTTGTAGAAAGCCTCCGCGGCGGCGATCCAGTCGCGCTCGCGCTCTGTCTTGGCGCCGACGGCCTTGGCCTTCTCGACCGCCTCCCAGCCACGCTTGAGCGCCGGCGGCCCCGGCGGCGACCAGATCTGGTACCAGCCGCTCATCGCGATGCCCCAGTACGCCATCGCGCAATCGGGATCGGCCTGGGTCACGGCGGTGAACGCCTTGATCGACTCGAGGTACCAGAACGAGTGCAGGAGCGCGACGGCGCGCTCGAACGGCTTCTGCACGAGCGGGCGGCAGGAGACCGGGAACGTGACCGATCCGATCCGTTCATCCGAGGTCTGCGCCGACGGGGCCGGAAGGAGCACGAATGCCATCGCCAGGATCGCCGCGATCGGTCTCGTCATCTCTGCCTCCAGCGTGCGCAGGAGCGCCAGCGATCAACCATGGCGGGATACTGCCCCGTGGCAGAAGCGCCGTCAAGGAGTCGAGGGCCGTCGATGTCCCACCTCGGTCGGTGATCGCAGTAAGGACACTCGAGTGTTGACCAACTCGTAGCGATCGTCTAGGATCGCGGCCACTTTTTCCCGAGTGGTGGGAGTCAGTGGTCCCCGCGACGTGGGCTCTAGCCCCGGAGGAGTCGTGGGAAGAAAGGAGTTCGCATGAGGTTATGGCCGATGGTCTCGCGCGACCGCACAGCTCTCGATGCGTTGGTCCTGATCGGCCTGATCGGTGCGCTGTCAGGCTGCAGCATGCCGTTTCCCGTGTACAGCGTCTCGGGGAAGAACGTGGCGAGTCTCCGGTCGATGTCGAAGCCGATCAAGCTCGGACAATTCGCGGGTGATCAAAAGAGCGTGTCCTGCCGGTTGCAGCCAATCAGTCCAGAGGATGGCTCGACGTTCGCATCCTACATTCGCAATGCGTTCAATGAAGAGATGATCATCGCCGGCGTGAATGCGGGAGACGGCGCCCCGGAGTTGCGCGGGACGTTGAAGAATATCGACGTCGATTGCGGCATCATCTCGGCGTCGTGGATCATCGAGATGGAGTTCTCGGTCGGGGATCGAGCGCCCTTCACCGTCAAGACCGTTCGCGAGTTCGACGGGAACTACTTCGGCCAGGTGGTGTTCTCGCGTGCCTACACTGCGTTCGTTCCGTCCGTGCAGGCGTTCGTGAACGACGCGTTGAATCATCCATCCTTGCAGGCCGCGGCGGGCGGGGTGCGGTAGTAGGGGGTTACTCCCTGCGGAGAGTCACCGCACTCCAACCCTCGACGCCGTCCGCTCCCATCTATTCCTGAGGGCGCCGCGCCTAATATTCGCCGAGCAGGCGATCGACCATTCCCTTCGACGACGTCCAGTCGTACGACCGGAACATCCGGCGGTTCACCACGGGCTGGGCGGCCGAGTAGAACATCTCGTACTGGAGCTGCCGGCCGCCGAACTCGGTGCCGATGAAGTCCCAGACGAGCTTGAGGAGCTTCACGCGCTCGCGCGCCGACGTCACCGTCGACTGGTAGTAGCGCTCCGTGATGGCGCGCGTGTCCTCCGAGACGAAGGCGAGCTCCGACGACGGCAGGGCCTGGAAGGCGCCGCCCGCCAGCTCGCGCACAGTCCTGTACAGGTCGACGATGTACCGGCGCTGCAGGCTCATGCCTGCATAGATGTACTGCGGATGCGGCCGCGCGTAGCCCTCGCTGATCAGCGGGAAGCGCTCGGCCGCCTTGACCAGCGCGTCGAACGCGGCGCACAGGGCGGCGATGTCGCCGCCGAGGATCGCCTGGGTCCCTTGATCTCCCTGGCCGTGTCCGACCTCCACGAGCTTCATCGCGAGGCCGGCCAGGAACTCGAGCTTCACGCCGAAGCGCACGAGCGACTGGAAGTTGGCCGTCGTGTGCGCGGGCGCCTCGTGGAACTGCGCGGTCACTAGCTCCACGTTCTTGTAGACGAAGACGTGCTCCCAGGGCACGAAGACGTCGTCGAAGACGACGGTGGTGTCGACCTCGTCGAAGCGCGAGGAGAGCGGGTAGTCGTACACGCTGGTGGCCAGCGTGGCGTACGTCCGCCTGGGCAGGAGGCGCAGGCCCTCCGCGTTGACCGGCAGCACGAACGAGATGGCGTAGTCCTCGTCGCCCGGCACGAGCGGCGTGATGTAGCTCACGAAGAGCCAGTCGGCCATGGTCACCGACGTGGCGATCGAGTGCGCGCCGCGGACGACGATGCCGGCGTCTGTCTCCTTGAGGACGCCCGTGTGCAGCAACGGCTCCGGGTGCTTGTGCGCCGGCGTCGAGCGGTCGATCTGGGGCGGCACGATCGCGTAGCTCACGTAGAGGTCCTCGTCGCGCGCCTTCTCGTGAAAGCGCACGACGTTGTCGCCGAACTGCTGCCCGCCTCGATCGAAGAGATGGCGCCAGCCGGCGAAGCCCGTGAGCACCGAGGCCACGTGATCGGGCGTGCGCCCCATGAGCCCGTACGAGCCCTCGGCCCAGAAGCGGTGGACGGCGCGGCGGCGGCCGAGGTCCTCGGCGGAACGGGGGATGAGCCACATCGCGCCGATGCGGCGACCCGTGGCGGGATCGACACAGGTGGTGACGTCCTCGGCGGTGCGGGCCGCCTCGTAGCGCTCGGCCACGCGGCGAACCGACTCCGCGAACGCCGGGTGGCTCGTCACGTCGGCGACGCGCTCGCCGTCGAGGAAGACGGCGCGCCCGTCCTTCAGGCTCGCGACGTAGTCGGCGGCCCGGCGCATGGCGAGACTCTCGCACACGCGCCGGGCGCCGGGCAAGCAGGCGCTACTTCTTGACCTCGACGGCGCCCTTCATGTTCGGGTGCAGCGCGCAGGTGTAGTTGTAGACCCCCGGATCCTTGAATGTGAGCGTCGCGCTCTGGCCCTTGACCAGGATGTCGGTCTTGAGCGGCTGGCCCGCCACCGTCACCTGATGCGGCGAGAGGTCGGTGTTCGTCCAGGTCACGCTCTTGCCGGGCTCGATCGTGATGCCCGCCGGGCCGAAGGTGAACGCCCCGATGCTCACGGGAATGCTGCCAGGCGGCACCGCCGCCGCCGTCATGATCTCCGCGCGCCCGGCCATGGGGAGATAGGAGATGACGAAGTCGCTGGCATCGTGGGGTTTGTGGCACTGGAAGCACGCCTTGTAGTTCGCCTTGTCGTTGAACTTTCCGTCAGCGCCGAAGACGGCGTATTCCCACTCGCCGTTGCGCAGGTCAGCCGGGTACTCGCTGCCCCAGCCCGCGCGCTTCTCCATCACCGCGTAGGCGATGAGGTCTCCCTTCTGGAAGCGCCCCTTGGCGTCCTTGACGGGATTGCCCTGCGCGTCGACGACGGCCTTGTACTGGATCAGGGTGAGCACGGTGCCTTGCGGCAGGGGCTTGCCGGCCTTGGCGGCGGCGACAGCGGCCGCGGGAGCGTACAGCTCGCGATACTGCTTGACGTCGTACCGGTCGGCCACCTGGTAGAGCACGCCGTCCTTGAAGTTCGTCGGGAAGGCCACCTTGTCGGCGCCGGCGTGGGTTCGCGCCGTCCAGATCGAGACGGCGAGGCCAGCGACGCCGAGGGCGAGGGCTCCGGCGAGGATGCGGCTGCGTTGATTCATGGGCGCCTCCTTGGTCGTAGCGTTGCGTGTTCGGCTGTTGGCCGACCCCGCGATGTGGGGTGACGGAGTCGGGCGGGTGGTCGCTCCATTACAGCCTCTACGTGGACCGCGCCCCCTTTGGATTGGCGGTCGACTGGATTTTCGGTTGACTGGATTTTCGGTTGACGCCTCAACCCGCGACGGCGCCCGGAGGTTCCCGGCCCGGCGCGGGGCCGCCCTCATTCCCTGGTCGCGGACAGCTCGTGAACGTACGGCGGCTCCGCTGTCGGCCCGTCTCCGGCCACCGTCGTCCGGTGCATCACCCGCTGGTATCGCGCGCTGTCCCA
>Ga0187894_10003222_pt1 | contig 18545 bp, 19 predicted proteins | sample GBC1701081metaG_FD_136650 | JGI IMG/M metagenome (GOLD analysis project Ga0187894, IMG submission 136650) | White microbial mat communities from a lava cave in the Kipuka Kanohina Cave System on the Island of Hawaii, USA - GBC170108-1 metaG ...
GAGATCACCGATGTCTTCATGATCGCCGAATCGAAGAGATTGCCGCGCAGCACGGCGAAGCCGGCTTCCTTCAGCATCGGCTTGTCGTACGACATGATGACATCGTTATCGACCGGCTTGGCGGTCTTGAGGTTCTCGGCCACGGTCTTGCCCGACACGGTGAGCACATCGCCATGCGCCTTGCCCTTGCGCAGCAGCTCCGCCATCACCGTCGGCACGCCGCCGGCCCGGTGGAACGCCTCGCCCAGATACTTGCCTGCCGGCATGCAGTTGACCAGCAGCGGGATGTCATAGCCGATCTTGTCCCAGTCCCCCGTTTCCAGCGTAACGCCCATATGGCGTGCAATGGCGTTGATATGCGGCGGGCAGTTGGTCGAGGCGCCCAGCGCGCTCGCCGCCACGATCGCATTCTCGAACGCCTTGCGGGTCAGGATCTTCGATGGCCGCAGATCCTCCCACACCATGTCGACGATGCGCCGCCCGGTCTCGTAGGCCATCTGACCGCGTTCCTTATATGGCCCGGGGATGGCGGCGCAGCCCGGCAGCGACATGCCCAGCGCCTCGGCCATGCTGTTCATCGACAGCGCCGTGCCCATGGTGTTGCAGTGCCCGACGCTCGGCGCCGACGAGGCCACCATCTCGATGAACTGGTCCATGTTGATGCGGCCAGCGGCGAGTTCCTGGCGTGCGAACCACACGATCGTGCCGGATCCCGCCAGCCCGCCGGCGAAATGCCCGTCCAGCATCGGCCCACCCGACAGGACGATGGCTGGCAGGTCTACGGTCGCCGCCGCCATCAGCATCGCCGGTGTGGTCTTGTCGCAGCCCGTCGTCAACACCACGCCGTCGAAGAAGTAGCCGTACAGCGACTCCACGGCGCTGAGATAGGCAAGGTTGCGATCGAGCGCCGCCGTCGGGCGCTTGCCCGACTCCTGGATCGGGTGCACGGGAAACTCGATCGGGATACCGCCGCTGTCACGGATGCCGTCGCGGATGCGCCAAGCGAGATCCAGGTGATGCCGGTTGCATGGCGACAGGTCGCTGCCGGTCTGGGCGATACCGATGATCGGCTTGCCGCTACGCAGCTCGGCCAAGGTCAGGCCGAAATTCATATAGCGCTCGAGGTAGAGCGCCGTCATCGTCGGGTCGCTCTTGCTGTCGAACCACTCGCGGCTGCGCAGCTTAGAGGGATCTTTTCCGTTCTTGGCCATAGCTTCCTCCTGAACTCGACAGACCTATTACCGCATATCACGCCACGGGCGTCAGCAGCTTGCGGTGCGCGAACCAGGATTTCAGGTTATCGACCACGAGCTGGCCCATGGCGCTGCGGGTCTCGATGGTGCCGCTGGCGACATGGGGTTGCAGGACAACGTTGTCCATGCCGATCAGCGCCGCTGGCACGTTCGGCTCATCGGCGTAGACATCCAGCGCCGCCGCGCCGAGTGTGCCGCCGGCCAGCGCCGCCGCCAGTGCCGCCTCGTCGACCACCGAGCCGCGTGCCACGTTGACCAGTGTGCCCTTGGCGCCCAGCGCCTTGAGCACGTCAGCATCGATCAGACCGGCCGTCTCGGCCCCGCCCTTGCACGTCAGCACAAGGTAATCGACGTCGGCCGCCAGCCGAACCAGATCGCCGACGTAGCGGTACGGCAGGCTGGGCTTGGGCCTGGGCCCGTACCAGGCCACATCCATGCCGAAGGCAAGACACAGCGTCGCGAACGCCTGACCGATATGCCCGAGGCCCACGATCCCGACCTTCTTGCCGCGCACGCGATGGGTCAGCGGATACTGGTCCTTGCCGTCACGCTTGTAGTCCCCACGCCGCACGTAGGCGTCGGCCTGTGGGATGCACCGGGCGCTGGCCAAGAGCAACGCCATGGCGAAGTCGGCCACTTCGGCGGTCAGCACATCGGGCGTGTTGGAGACGACAATACCGCGTTGGCGGCAGGCTGCCAGATCGATGGCATCGGTACCGACGCCATAGGACGCTACGACCTCGAGCCTGGGCAGCCGCTCGATCAGATCGGCCTTCAGCCCCGTAGCGCCGGTCGTCGCCGCGCCCTGCACGCGATCGGCAACCGCCGCCACGAATGCATCGCGACTCGCCGCCTGCCACAGTCGATGCACGATGAAGTCCACATCGAGCGCTGCCATCGCACTATCGATCAACGGCACCGCCAGCATGATCTCGGGTTTCGTCACGTTTATCTTCCTCCGCTTGCAGGAACCCTAACCCGTTAACGCGCGTTGATAGGGGCGCTCCGCAGCAGCCGCCGCCACACCAAGGCCACAGTTTGGCCACGGCGGCGCTGCTCCCGCGGCGCACAGAATCGGATGTCGGACGCCCGCCGTCCACTGCTTCCCGGAGGTAGCGTATGCCCATCTCTCTGACTCGACGCGCCGGCATCTGTGCGATCGGCGCCGCGTTGCTGAGCGTTACGGTGGGACCCGCCGTCGCCAGCGATGCGGCCGATGTCGTCAAGAACGGCGCCAACCGCATGCTGCAAGTGCTCAAGTCCGGCGCATCGGACGCCGAGCGGCGGGCAACCCTCACGGAACTGATGACACAGTCCTTCGACCTGCAGAGCTTCGGCCGCAACGTCCTGGGTCGTCACTGGAACGCCGCCACGCCTGAGCAACGACAGCGATTCTTGGCGGCGTTCCAGAAGTCGGAAGTCAATACGTACGCCGACCGCTTCAAGCAGTACAGCGGCCAGACACTGCAGGTCGGCAAGGTCACGTCCAACGGCAACGCGCAGCTGGTCGAGAGCCAGATCGTGCAGCCCAACGACCCGCCGATCCGGATCGTCTGGGAAGTGCAGAACGGCCGCATCACCGACGTGACAGTCGAGGGCGTCAGCATGGCCGTCACACGCCGCGCCGATTTCAACGCCTACATCCAGAAAAACGGCATCGACGGCCTCATCGCCGAGCTGGAGCGCCGAGCCGGTTCGTAAACTCACCGCTTTTCCTGCGCGCGCACCCGTTCGCGGTGCATGATGAAGAGGCCACTGGCCACGATCAAGGCAGCGCCCGACAGCATCCGCCAGTCGGGCGCATCGCGGAAGAACAGCCAGCCGAAGGCCACGCCCCAGACGATCTGCGTATAATGGAACGGCATCACCACCGACGCCGGCGATAGCGCGAGCGACCGGTTGATGAGCACATGGCCGCCGGTCGAGACCACCCCCATCAGTGCGATCAGCAGCATCGTGACAAGCGACACCGGCTGCCACACGAACGGCGCCACCAGGGCACTCGCCAGCAGCGTGCCACCGACATGCCAGGCGATCATCGGCACCGGCCCTGACTCGCGCAGCAGGCGTGTCAGCAGGATCACACCGCTATAGACCACACCACCGGCCAGCGCGCAGAGATGGGCCACTGAGAGCCCCGTACCCGACGGTTTCACCACCAGCAGCACACCGAAGAAGCCGACCACCACGGCGAGCCAGCGCCGCCAGCCAACCTGCTCGCCCAGCAGCGGCACGGCCAGCGCCGTGGCGATGATCGGCGTGGCCTGGTAGATGGTGAGCGTGTCGGCCAAGGGAATCTGCCACACGGCCGTGTAGAACAGTGCCAGCTCGGTAACGATCAGCACGCAGCGCAGCACGTGGAGCCAGACTCGCGGCACGCGCGTGACAGCAAACCAGCCATAGGCGTGCACCTTGGGCGCGATCACCGCCAGCGCCCCGACATTGCGGATCAGCAGGAGCTGCGCCACCGGACAGAGCGCGGCGAGGTACTTGGCCAGCGCATCGTTGGCCGAAAAGACGAACATCGCCGCCAGCATGAAGGGAATGCCGGCCGACGACGTCGTCAACGCAAGGGTACTGGGCACGCTATAGTCCTCGTGAAACGCGATGCCGATAGCGATCGTTGACTGCGTATGCCACCAAAGGCCCGTCCCATGCCATCCCCTGCCCTCGTCTGCCTCGGCGAACCGATGATCGAGTTCAACCACACCGACCCGCATGAGCCGCGCTGGCTGCAAGGCTTCGGCGGCGACACCTCCAACGCCGCTATCGCCGCCGCCCGGCAGGGAGTGTCCGTGGGCTATGTCACGGCTCTGGGGCAGGATCATTTCGGCGACCGCTTCATTGACCTTTGGCAGCGTGAGAATGTCGACTGCGCGCGCGTGATCCGCCGCGACGATGCGCATACCGCGGTCTATTTCGTGACCCACGATGCGCACGGCCATCAGTTCCACTATCTGCGCGCCGGCTCGGCCGCGAGCCGCCTCGGGCCGGGTGATCTGCCAAGCGACTATCTCGCCGGCACCCGCATCCTGCATCTCTCGGGCATCAGCCAGGCCATTTCGGCGGCGGCGCGCGATGCCGGCTTCGCGGCGATCGACATCGTGAAAGCCGCCGGCGGCCGGGTGTCCTACGACACCAACCTGCGGCTGAAACTGTGGCCGCTCGACCAGGCCCGCGACGTCATCCACGCCGCGATCGCTCGCGCTGACATCGCGCTGCCCAGCTTCGATGACGCTACCCATCTCACCGGGCTTTCCGAACCCGATGCCATCGTCGACTTCTACCTGCGCCTGGGCCCGCCGATCGTGGCACTGAAGCTGGGCAAGGACGGTGCGCTGGTGGCGACGCCACATGGACGGCAACGAATCGCCGCGCGGCGCGTCAAGGCTGTCGACGCCACCGGTGCCGGCGACACCTTCGCGGGCGCGTTCCTGGCGCAACTGCTGGACGGCAGCGATCCTGTTGCTGCCGCCCGGTGGGCCAACGCCGCGGCCGCGCTCAAGACCACGGGCTTCGGCGCCATCGCCCCCATGCCCAGCCGCGCGGCAGTCGAGGCGTTTCTGGTAGCGCCATCACCCTAGTGGATCTCTTTTTCTCGCGCTTGCTTTCCCGCGATCAAGCTGTACAGTTGACTGGACAACTTGATCGGATGCCGCATGTCCCTTGTCCAGCGGACACATGGAGCGACGCTCTATCGCCAAATCGCCGATGCCTTGCGCCAGCGGATCGCCGGTCTCGCGCCGGGCCAGCGGCTACCCAGCGAACCTCGGCTGGCCATGGATTGGGGCGTCAGCCGCTTCACGGTCACCAAGGCCGTCCAGCAGCTGGTCGATGAAGGGCTGATCACGCGGCGCCAAGGCAGCGGCACGTTCGTTGCGGAACCGCCGCTGCGTCGCACGCCGGGCTACCTGCTCAGTTTCACGGAGGCCATCGAAGCCGCGGGCCACAAGGCCACGCATCGGTTGCTGGCGTTCGAACCGACAGCATGGCACGACCGCCTGCCCCATCCGCGCGACGTGCCCCTGCTTCTTCTCGACCGCTTGAGATTTGTCGACGGCGTGGCGGTGGCGCGGCATCGCTCCGTCCTGGCGGCCGATCTTGCCGCCGCGACCGGCCTGACATCCACTATCGCCACCGCCGCGACATTCTCGCTTTACCGGTTCTTGGGTGAACACGGTCGTTCCGTCCACAGCGCGACCGAGCGGCTGGTGGCCTGCATGGCATCATCAGATGATCGCAAGCTTCTGGGCCTCCGGCGCAATGCCGTCGTGGTGGCCGTGACCCGCCACACCTACGCAGCCGATGGAACGCTGCTGGACGCCGTCAGCGCGATCTACGACGCGCGCCGGTATTCCTACGAAGCACGCCTTGTACGACAGAACAACGCGCCATCAGCACGGGAGGATGACAATGATCAGGTCATGGGTGACCAGCATCAGCACTTGGGCCTTCGCCTTGATCTTGGGGATCGGCAGCGCCAGCGCCGATGACAAGCTGGCCGCGCTTGTCATTGCCCAGGGCGGCCTGGGCGATCAATCCTACAACGACCTCGCCTATGCCGGTTTCCAGCGCGCCCTGAAAGAGACGGGCATGAAGGGACGACCGGTGGAGTCCAAGGACGTGGTGGCCCAGGCCACCGACATCCTGCGCCGCGCGTCGGATGCCGGCTTCGGGCTGATCGTCGATCTGGAGTATGCCCACGGCCAGGCCATGCTCGACGTGGCCAAGGACTATCCCAACACGCGGTACGTGATTCTCAATCAGGTGCGCCAGGCCCCCAACATCGCCTCTGTCCTCTTCCAGGAGCAGGAAGGCTCGTACCTCGCCGGCATGCTGGCGGCTCTGGTCACCACCGACACGTCGATCAAGGGCATCAATGCGCAGCCGATCATCGGCGTGATCGGCGGCACCAAGTCGACCGGCATCGACAAGTTCATCGTCGGCTACATCCAGGGCGCCAAGGCCGTCGATCCGAAGATCGAGGTGAAGGTGGCCTACGCCAACACCTTCGGTGATCCCGCCGTTGGCCTGCAGATGGCCAAGGCGATGTTCGAGCAAGGCGCCGATATCGTCTATCAGGTTGCCGGCGGTACCGGGATGGGTGTCATCCAGGCCGCCAAGGGCGCCGGCCGGTATGCCATCGGTGTCGATTCCGACCAGGATGGCGTCGCGCCGGGCGCGGTTCTCGCCAGCATGATCAAGCGGACCGATGTCGCGGTCGAGACGCTGGTGAAGAACTACGCCGTCGGCAAGTTCGACGGTGGCAAGGTCGTGACGTTCGGCCTCAAGGAGAACGGTGTCGGCTTGTCCGATATGAAGCACACCAAGAGCTTGATTCCGGCCGCGATCCTGCAGCGCGTCGATGCGGCGCGGCACGACATCCTGTCCGGCAAGATCAAGGTGTGGAACGTTGTGGAGCAAGGCTACCCCGACTTCTTCAAATAGACCTATGGCAGGCCCGTCAGTCCCCGTGGCCCGGCTCGAGGCGCGCGGCATCAGCCGGCGCTTCGGTGCCGTCATCGCCAACGACTCGATCGACATGCGCATCGAGCGCGGCACCGTGCACGCGATCATCGGCGGCAACGGTGCCGGAAAATCGACGTTGATGCGCATCCTGCACGGTATGAACCGGCCGGACGCCGGCACCGTCCTTGTCGACGGCACGCCGACGTCGTTCTCAGGCCCGGCGGCAGCCTTCGCACACGGCATCGGCATGGTTCACCAGGAATTCATGCTGGTACCCGGCCTCACTCTCTTGGAGAACCTCGTCCTGGCGCACGAGCCGACCGACCGCTTCGGCCGGATCGACGTCGCCGCGGCACGGGCCGCCGCCGACGCGCTCGCGCGCCAGGCCGGTGTCAGCCTCGACTGGGATATGAAGATCGAGGACGCGCCGATCCATGTGCGCCAGATCCTCGAGATCCTGCGCCTGCTGTACCGTGGCGCCGATGCCCTCATCCTCGACGAGCCGACGGCCGTCCTGGCGCCGGCACAGGTGAAGGACCTCATCGCGCTCCTGAGAAAACTCCGCGATGAGGGCTGCACGGTCGTTTTCGTCAGCCACAAGCTCGATGAAATCCTGGCCGTCGCCGACACCGTGACAGTCCTGCGCAACGGCAAGGTGGTGGCGACAAAGCCGGTCGCACAGACGACCAAGGCAATGCTGGCAGAAATGATGATCGGGCAAGTCCTTGCCAGCCCGGCCGCGCGCCCCAGCACGCCTGGCACGCCGGTCCTCGAGGTGGCTCACGTGACGGCGCGCGATGGTCGCGGCCATGTCCGTGTTTCGGACCTCAGCATGACCGTGCGCGCCGGCGAGATCGTGGGCATCGCCGGTGTGGCCGGTAACGGCCAGGACGAGCTGGCCGCTGCCGTGACGGGCCTGGGTGCCGTCGACGCCGGGATGATCCGGATTGCCGGCCACGACGCCACGCACCGGCCACTCTCTGGCCGGCGCCCTCTCGGCCTGGGCTATCTCAGCCCGGATCGCGCCGGCGAAGGCTTGTGCCTGACGGCCTCCATCGCCGAGAATACGATCGCGAGCCATCATTGTCGCCCCGCGTTCTGCCGCCATGGCATCCTGAAGCGCGGCGCGATCACCCGGCATGTCGAGTCCCTGCTGGATCGCTACGGTGTGAGGCGCGCTTCGGCTCATCTGCCTATCGCCAGCCTCTCGGGCGGCAACCAGCAGCGCGTGGCCGTGGCGCGTGAACTCGACGGCAATCCCTCGGTCCTCGTCGCCTGCCAGCCGACGCGCGGCGTCGATATCCATGGGATTGCGTTCATCCATCAATGCCTGCTCGACTTCCGCGATCGCGGCGGTGCCGTCCTGTTGGTGTCGGAGGAACTCGACGAGGTGGTCGCCCTCTCCGATCGCATCCTTGTTCTTTACGGCGGCCGCCTCACGGGCGAGGTGGCGCGGGGTTCCAGCGGCATTGACGAGATCGGCCGCATGATGCTGGGCGGCGGTCGACCATCATGACCAGCGCGGTGTCCCCATCAGGCGGCATCTGGCAGCCGGCGGCGGCGATGGCAGCGCCGTTTCTGGCCGCGCTCGCCATGGCCGGCGTCCTGCTGGCGATCGCGGGCCACAATCCGTTCGATGTCTACGGCCTGCTCGCCGTCGAGTCGTTCGGCAACGTCAAGCGCATCACGGCGACGCTGGCAGCCGCCACGCCGCTCATGCTCACGGGTCTTGCCATTGCCGTCGCGTTTCGCGCCGGCTTCTTCAATGTCGGCGTCGAGGGCTGCGTCTATGTCGGCGGTCTCGCGGCTGCGTTCGTCGGCTTCACGGGCACGGCCTTGCCCGCCGCCGTTCTTCTCCCCGTCAGCCTCGCGGCCGGCCTTGTGGCCGGATCGCTCTGGATGCTGATTCCCGGCGTCCTGAAGGCCCGGCTCGGCGTCGATGAGGTGGTGACCACGTTGATGTTCAACTTCATCGCCATCAGCCTGGCCGCCTATCTCGTGAACGGCCCCCTGCTGGCGCCCGGTTCCGCCAATTCCGCCACGCCGATGGTGGCCGAGGCGGCGCGACTGCCGCGGCTCGCGCCGCCGTCGACCTTGAACGCCGGCTTCCTCATCGCTGTTGCCCTTCTCGTGCTCTACGGCCTGTGGGGACGCCACACGGCGTTGGGCTTTGAGACGCGCCTGGCCGGCTTGAACGCCCGCTTCGCTGCCGCGTCCGGCATCAATGTCCCCTTGCTCGTCGTCAAGATGATGCTGTTGTCCGGCGCCATCGGTGGCCTCGCCGGCGCTGTCCATGCGCTGGGCAATGTCGGCCGCTTCGTGACCGGCTTCTCGCCGGGCTACGGCTTCACCGGAATCGCCGTGGCGCTGCTGGGGCGCAACTCGGCTGTCGGCATCTTCCTGGCCGCGGTATTCTTCGGTGCGCTGGCAACCGCCGGTGCCACGATCCAGCTGTTCAGCGACGTGCCGATCGAGATCGTCAGCGTCGTGCAGGGCATGGTGATGATCTTCGCCGTCGCCCGGTTCGGCTGGCCGTGGTTGCGGCGGAGGATCGCGTCGTGATCGACCATGTCATCCATGCCGCGGTCCTGATGACGACGCCCGTGCTGCTGGCCGCGCTCGGTGGCCTGGTCAACCGGATCGCGGGACTGGTCAACATCGGCCTCGACTCGATGATGCTGGCAGGCGCCCTGGTCGGTTTGATCGTGGCCGCATACACCGGGAGCTGGATGACTGCCCTCGCCGCTGCCGCCGTTGCCGGCGGCGTTCTCGGTTTGCTGATGTCGCTGGCCATCACACGTCTGAACGCCAACGAGATCATCGTCGGCCTGGGCTTCACGATCGCCGTCGCCGGCCTGGTCCGCTTCTTTCTGAAATCGGCCTACGGCAGTTCCGGTACGCTCAGCCTGCCCGATGTGGCACAGCTGCCGCGGATCACCATTTCCGTCGTGGCCGACATCCCGGTCGTGGGCGCCGTGCTGTCAGGTCATGATCCGCTGACCTGGGCGGCCTGGCTGATGGTGCCGCTGACGGCCTGGTTCCTGGCACGGACCCGAACCGGCCTGAGGCTTCGGGCCGCGGGCGGCGCGCCACAGGCAGCCCGGGCGCTGGGCCTCGATCCGCTGGTGCTACGCGACGCCGCGACAGTGTTCGCCGGCCTGATGGCGGGCCTCGGCGGCGCCTATCTCTCCATCGGCGTCGTCGGCATCTTCAACGAAGGCATCACCGCGGGCCGCGGCTTCATCGCGCTGGCCGCCTTCTACTTCGGCAACAACGGACCGTGGCCGACGGCGCTGTGCGCACTGCTGTTCGGCCTGTTCGATGCGCTGCAGATCCGCCTGCAAGGGCATGGCGTGCCGACTGAGATCGTGCAAACCCTGCCGTACGTAATGGTCGTGGTGGTGCTGACGGCGATGGCACACACGGTCCGGCGGCGGCGGGCCAAGGGAGGTTGACCATGGCGGACGATGGCAAGACCGCACTGATCCTGGTCGATGTGATCAACTCGTTCTTCGAGCCTGGCCAGCCCAACTACTACCCCGGTGTGGAGGCGGTCATCGCGCCGATGCAGGCGCTGCTCACCGCCGCGCGAGCCGGCGGCGCCATTGTCGTGCATGCCGTCGAACGCCACCGCGCCGGGTTTGCCGACTTCGAGTGGCAGAAGCTGCCGGTCCATCACCTCGATGGCGATCGCGATGCCGATTTCTTCGGCGACTTCCGACCGCTGGGTGCCAACGAGACCGTGGTCCACAAGCGCCGCTTCAGCGCCTTCTTCGCCACCGACCTCGCGCTCTTCCTGCAGGAACAGAAGGTCACGCGTGTCGTGATCGCCGGCGTGAAGACGAATGTCTGCATTCGCGCAACGGCGCAGGACGCCTTCGCCCACGGCCTCGAACCGGTGATCGTGCGCGAGGCCACCAACTCCAACCGGCCGCATCTGGCGGCCGCCTCGCTGGAGGATATCGAGCGCTACATGGGCCGCGTCGTGTCCCTAGAGGATGCCATCGGGATGCTGTCGTGACTCGCATTGCGATCACGGGCTATGCCAGCCTCGACCATGTGGCCCTGCTCGACGGCACGCCGCGCGCGGGCCGGACCACGACCATCATCAACCGACCGACCGACGCCTGGCCCCGCCTTGGCGGCAGCCCGGCCTATGTCGCGGCGGCGCTCGTGGACAGCGGCATCACCGATGCTTTGCCGGTGAGCTGGGTCGGCGATGACGAGCCCGGACGATCCTATCGGGCGCAGCTCCAAGCCAAAGGCATTGCGAGCGACGGACTGCACGTGGTCGCCGGCGCCCGGACCCCCGTCGCCGTTCTTGCCTACGAACCCGATGGCGGCTGCATCTGCCTCTACCATCCCGGCATGCCGCCAGGCCTGGGGCTCGCCGACAGCCAGCGCGCATTGATCGCTCAGGCCGACTGGGTGTGCATCACCATCGGCCCACCGGAAGCGACCGATGCCGTACTCGATGCGATACGGCCGGACGCGCGCCTGGCCTGGATCGTCAAGGGCGATCCACGGGCCATGTCGGGCCTGCGCGCGACGCGCCTCGCCACGCGTGCCGACCTGATCTGCTACAGCCATGCCGAAGGCGCCTTCCTGAAGGAGGTGTTGGGTGACGGCACGCAGCGGCAAGACCAGGTCCGGATCGAGACTCGCGGTGCAGCCGGCGCCGCCCTGACGCGCAACGGCCGCACGACAGTGGTTGCAACGACACCCGTCGCAGTGCGCGACCCTACTGGGGCCGGAGACACGTTTGCCGGCGGTGTGCTTGCGGCGCTGGCGCAAGGGCAGTCGGACCCGGCGGCGATCGTCGACGCCGGCCACCTCGCCGCGCGGCGACTGCTCGAGGCGCGCCGCGCCCGTGAAACAGAAGGCGTATGACCATGACAAGAGCAGGACAGGTGGCCACCGCCTGGTACATCGGCGCCCGGCGCGAGGCGGTCGGCGATGCCGCCATCCTGGTCGGCGATCCGGCACGCATCGACCGCATTGCCGATCATCTGACCGCGGTCGACTTCCTGCCCGAGAGTCGCGGCCTGCGCACGATCACCGGCCTGCGCGGCGGGCGGCGGATCACCGTGTCGGCGTTCGGCATGGGGGCGCCGATCGCCACCATCGTTCTGCACGAGCTGGCGGCGCTGGGCGTGCGCACATTCCTGCGCATCGGAACGGCGATGGCCATGCCACCGGTAACGCTCGGCGACTTTGTCCTGGCCGACGGCGCGCTGCGCGCCGAGGGAACGTCGGTGACCTATGCACCGCTGGGGTTCCCGGCAGTCGCCGACTTCGACCTCAACACCGTGCTGCGCGCCCGCCTGCGCCAGGCACAACGGCCCTGGCATGCCGGCATCTTCGCCACCCATGACGGCTTCTACACCGAGATGTTCGTCATCTCGGGCGAACGCCGGGCGATGGCCGACACGCTGAAGGACACCGTCGAGCAGCTGGGGCTGATCGGCATCGACATGGAGACGTCGGCCCTGCTGACCGCGGCGCGCGTGCTGGGCGTGCGGGCATCGACACTGTGCATCGCCACGGTCGATGCGCGGACCCAGGAGAAGATCGACGGCGCGGCCATGGCCCGCGCCGAAACCGACCTCTTCGAGGTCGCCCTCGACGCGCTGGCGGCGCCGTCGGCCTGGTAGCGGGACGCAAGCGATGACATCCGTGATCGACCAGTACTTTTCGCAGCTGACGGAGCGCCTGCAGACCGTGCGCAAGACGCAGGCCGATGCGATCGATGCCGCCGCGGCGCTGTGCGCCCGGAGCATCGCTGCCGGCAAGCTCGTCTTCACGTTCGGCACCGGCCATGGCGCCCTGCCGGCACTGGAAACCTTTCCGCGCACGGGCACCATCGTCGGCTTCCGGCCCATCGTCGAAAGCACGATGATTTCGTTCCACCATGTCTGGGGCGACATGGGTGCCCGTCAGTACCGCTTCATCCATGCCCAGGAGGGCTACGGCAAGGCGATCCTGCGCTCGCACCAGATCGACCCCGACGACACGATGATCCTGTTCTCGCACTCCGGGATCAACGCGGTGATCCTGGACATCGCCCTCGACTGCAAGGAGCGCGACCTCAAGCTGGTCGGCGTCACGTCGCTGGCGCACTCCTCGCGCACGGCATCGCGTCACTCCTCGGGCCGGCGGCTGTTCGAGGTGGCCGATGTCGTCATTGACACCGGCGTCGGGCTCGCCGATGCCACGCTTCACATCGATGGCCTGGAGCACCCGGTTGGTGCCAGTTCCACCAGCCTGACGATCGCCATTGCCCACGCCATCGTCGCGGCGACGGCGGCCAAACTGGTCGACCAGGGCATTACGCCGCACGTGATGGTCAACCCCAACACGGCCGGCAAGGACGCCGCGAACCGGCAGAACGATGCGAACTACGAGGAACTGTGGCGGCGCCTGAAGGCACGTTGAGCGCCTGAACTACTCCGCCGGATGGATGACCTGCCGCGGCCGGAACGTCGCCAGGATGGCGCGTGCCAGGCGGCCGGCGACCGCGATCTGCTGGCCGAGCCAGCCCTTGCCGTTGTCGGCGTCGGCTTCGGCGGTGTCGACGCCGGTCGGACGGCGTTTGTAGTCGTAGACCGCGGTGCCGAACAGCAGGTCCCAGATCGGCAGCACGGCGCCGAAGTTGCTGTCATGGATGTGTGGTTCGGCGGCGCTGGCGCGCGCGTGGTGCGTGCGGTGGAACCAGGGATCGACCAGCACCTTGTCGAGCATGCGGCCGAAGCCGAAGCGCACATTGGCGTGCGACAGGCTCTCGACCATCCGGCTCAGCAACAACAGCACCACGTACTGGCCAGGCTGCACGCCGATCAGCAGCGCCACCACGGCGAAATAGACCGACGCCAGGAGGTCATCGATCAGATGGTTGCGGTCGTCGGACCAGCAGGTCACCTGCCGCTGGCTGTGGTGCAGGCTGTGCAGCGCCCACCACCACGGGAATGCGTGCTGCATGCGGTGCAGCCAGTAACCGGCGAAGTCGTAGAGCAGGAAATAGGTCGCAAACAGCAGCAGCGGCTTGTCGCGCAGCCACGGCACGCTCTGCTCGACGGTGGGCAGCACCAGGTCATAGTCGCGCACCAGGTCCTGCAGCCAGTCGTTGACCGGGTACAGCACGATAAAGACGACAAAAGGCAGCACGCCGAGCTTGCTCAGCAGGGTGTAGACGATGTCGACCCGCGCCAGCTTGCGATCGGGCCACTGTTCAGCCGGCGCCAGCCGCTCCAGCGGCCGGAAGACCAGGAGGATGACCGCGATCTGGACGACGCCCAGCATCAGCGTCTCGACGACGAACGGCGCATCCTCGAAGAACGTCATGTAGCCGAACCGGAACAGCAGCGGATGCACCGCCGTTTCCAGGATCCAGCTCTGGACATCGACCCAGATATCGACCAGTCCCTGCATCGTCACAATCCCGCACACGCTACGCTGCGGTGCACCTTGGCACGATTGACTGACGCCAGCTTGTCCATCAGGCCGCGGTCAGCGTCAACGGAACAGCGGTGCCAGGATCTTGGGCAGGAGGTCCGGCAACGATGCCTTGGGCGTCTGCGCCGTCTTGTCGTCGGTCGGCTCCGGCGGCGGCGCCACCGAGCGCGACACGGTGTGCGGGCCGTTGATGTAGATGCCGTGCGGAGAGCGGCCGACATTGACCGTGCCCACGACCTGCTTGGTGGCCAGATCGATCGCCGTCACCTTGCGGCGCCAGCGCTGGGTCACCCAGATTTGCTTGCCGTCGGGTGTGAAATCGAGATCGTCGGGCCCTCCCGGCGCTCGGATGGTGTCGACGACCTCCAGCTTCGTGGTGTCGAACAGCGAGATCGTGCCATCGAGCCGGTTGGTCACCAGCACCCGGGTTTCGTCATTGGGCATGCGGAAAATGTTGTGGGCGCCCCGGCCGGTCACCACCCACTTCACGACCCGCTTCTGCGCCAGGTCAACCACTGCGACGGCGTCCTCGCCGGTCAGGCCGACCAGCACCCGCTTGCCGTCGGGCACGACGTACAGCCCCGCCGGCGCCTCGCCGACATCGGCCGTCCACGCCACCTCCTGGGTCGCCAGATCGATCGCGACCAGCTGGTTGGAGCCCTGCATGGTGACCAGCACCTGGGCGTTGTCGCGGGTGAACGCCATGTGGCTGGGCAGGGTGTGCAGCGGCAGCCGCTTGACCAGCTTGAATTCCTTGGCCTCGTAGATGTCGACGTGATTCATGCGGTAAGCCGCGGTCACGAACCATTTGCCGTCAGGGCTGAAGCCGAGCTGATAGGGATCGAGGATGTTGCGCACCCGGCGGCGGGTTTCGCCGGTGATCGGATCGAGGAAGGTGAGCTCGTTGGTCGTGGTCGAGCCGATCACCAGTTCCTTGCCGTCGGGCGTCAGCATCAGGTGGTGCGGCTCGCGACCGATGGAACGCTTGTCGACCTCCTTCATCGTCTGACGATCGACGATGCTGAGCGACGCTTCATCGGAATTGAGGACGACCACCAGTTGGGGTGAGGCTGCGGCCGGCGTCGCGATGGCGAGGCCGACGGTCAAGGCTACAGCCGCCAGGCACCGCCCGGTGGAAAAACTGCTCATCGTATAGAGCGGTCCACTCCGCACGCGCCGGAACCCCGCCGACGCCAACCTGAACGCTACATTGCATTTCCGGCCGCATCGCGCCAGCACCGAACCGACATTGATGGGGGATTGAGCCATTTTTTTGGTCGATGTGGCGCCGCCGTCACACTGGGGCAGACCGCCGCAGGTCGCGGGCGGCGCGCGCCAACGCCGCGATGCGGTCCCAGTCGCCGGCCCGCACCGCTGTCGCCGGCACCGGCCAGGAGCCGCCGACGCAGGCCACATTGGCCAGCGCCAGGTAATCGGGCGCCTTCGCTGCATCGATGCCGCCCGTCGGACAGAACCGCAAATCGGGCAGCGGCGCCTGCAGCGCTCGCAGGAAGCCCACGCCGCCGCAGCTTTCGGCCGGGAAAAACTTCAGGGCGCGATAGCCGCGCTCGGCCAGCGCCATGGCCTCCGAGACGCTCGCGATGCCCGGCAGGTAGGGTAGCGCCGAATCGCTGGCGGCCGCCAGCAGCGCCGTCGTGTGGCCAGGACTGACGGCAAAACAGGCCCCTGCCCGCTCGGCTGTAACAAACTGCGCCGGCTCGATAACGGTGCCGACGCCCACCAGCGCACCCGGCACCTCGCCGGTGATGGCGCGCACCGCCTCCAGCGCCCCCGCCGTGCGCAACGTCACCTCGAGGACCGGCAAGCCGCCGGCGACCAGCGCACGCGCCACCGGCACCCCGTCGGCCGCGCCGTCCAGGGTGAGCACGGGGATGATGGGGGCGTGCCCCAGCAGGTCGCCGATCTTTTCCACAGATCCGCCTCAGATGCTCCAGCCGCCGTCGATCACGTGGGTGGTCCCGGTGGTGAAGGCGCTCTCGTCGCTGGCCAGGTACACCGCCAACGCCGCGACTTCGTTGGGCGTTCCGAAGCGGCCGGTGGGCTGGCGGGCGCGGAACATCGAGGCGTCGCCGCCCAGCGCCGAGATGCGGTCGTCGAGCGACGGGGTCTGCACCGTGCCCGGGCAAATCGCATTGCAACGCACGTTGTTCTTCACGAAGTCGACCGCCACCGACTTGGTCAACCCGACGATGGCGGCCTTGGTGGTGCCGTAGATGAAGCGCAGCGGCGCGCCTTTGTGCGAGGACGCTGCCGACGCGATGTTGATGATCGAGCCGCCGCCCTTGGCGACCATGCCGGGCAGGAAAGCCTGGATGGTCCAGAACATGCTGCGCACGTTGAGGTCGAAGGCGAAGCGCCACTCATCGTCGGTGGCCTCCAGCACCGTGCCGTGATGCACGAAGCCGGCGCAGTTGAAGAGGACGTCGATCGGCCCGACGCGGGCCGCCAGGGCACCGATCGCCGCCTTGTCCAGGACGTCGAGCTTTTCGGCGTGGATGCCGGCGGCGCCGGCCAGCGCCGGGATGAGCTTGCCGTCATTGACGTCGGTCGCCCAGACCTCGGCACCCTCGCGCGCGAAAGCATGTGCGGTCGCCTCGCCGATCCCCTGCGCCGCTGCCGTGACGAGGCAGCGCTTTCCCTTCAGACGCATATCGAACTGTCCCCCACTCTGGCGCCTCAGGCGCTCTTGAAGTCCGGCAGGCGCTTCTCGGCCCACGCCTTGACGCCTTCCTTGAAATCGGCGGTCTTGCGGGTCCATTCCTGCTCGACCAGCTCACGCTCGGTCGCCGCCTCGATGGCGTCAGCAAGACCCCGCCGCACGGTTTCGCGCGTCGACATCACCGCCAGCGGCGCCGACTGGGCGATCTCGGTCGCGAGCGCCACGGCGGCCGGCCGCACCTCGGCCAGCGGCACCAGCTGATCGGCCAGTCCCAGAGCCACTGCCTCTTCGCCGGTGACACGGCGACCCGTATAGAAAAGCAGGTTGGCTTTCTGATGGCCGATCAGGCGCGGCAGGGTGCAGGTGAGCCCGAAGCCGGGATGGAAGCCCAGGCGGTTGAAGTTGGCGCTGAAGCGGCCCTCGGCGCAGGTGACGCGAAAATCGGCAACCAGCGCCAAGCCCAGCCCGCCGCCGATGGCGGCACCCTGGATCGCGCCCACGATCGGTTTCTTGGTGCGGAACAGGCGGATGGCTTCCTTGTAGAGATGCTTGCCGCTCTCACCCGCTCCACCCGTGGCCGGGCGGTTGGCAAAGTCGGCGCCGGCGCAGAACGACTTGCCGTCGGCGCACAGCACGACGGCGCGGCACTGGCTGTCGCGGTCGAAAGCCTCGAAGGCATCACCGATCTGGTTGATGAGCGCATTGTCGAAGTAGTTGTGCGGCGGGCGTCGGATCTCGACCATGCCGACATGGCCCGACAGGCTGACACCGATATCCTTGTACGTCACATGCGCGTCCATGAGCGCCCTCCGTTCACATTCCTGTTGCGGCCGCGACCTTAGCACGCCCGCTGACTCGAAAAAGGGATGCATGTCATCGCTTCGTCCGTTAAGGACATTGCAGGTTCCCGCGTATGGAAGTCTCGATATGGCCGAGGGTGAGTCCCGTATCCTGCAACTGGCGCCGGGCGACAACGTCGCCGTGGCAATCCGCGAGATCGAGGCCGGCGACGTGGTGAAGATCCATGGCCGCGAGATCCCGATGCCGCAGACCCTGCAGGTCGGTCACAAATTTGCCGCCCGCCGCATCGAAGCCGGCGAGACCATCGTGAAGTACGGCACACCGATCGGGCGAGCCACTGCCGACATCGCCGCCGGCGAGCATCTGCACGCGCAGAACGTTGCCGAGGAGCCCGGCTCCACGCCGCGGCGTGAGCGCCAACCGGAACGCCAGGAGACAACGGACGAAGAGGCATGAGCAGCAGCGCCGCCATAAGAAATGACAACTGACAAAAAGGGAGGACCATCATGATTCGCCGGACATTCACTGCGTCGGCCGCCGCCATGGTCCTGCTGCCCGCCGCGGGCCGCGCCGCCGACACGGTCAGCGGCCGCTACGTGGGCAACGGCAAGGACGTGCGCCTCGGCTTTGTCAGTGCCTATGTCCGCGAGGGCATGTCGGGCAAGTCGGCGGTCGTCGTCGTGATGACTGAGAAGGACCATTCCGCGTCGAAAAAGCCGGACTTCGATGCCGACTTCGGCAAGTTCGGCAGCGCGCTCACGATCTCTCTCCACCGGCCCGACGGCGGCGTCTTCGCCTGCCAGGTGGCGCACCAGGGGCTCAAGCGCTCGCCTGTGTCCGTGGTGGGCACGATCAAGGCCGAGGGCGTGAGCTTCGCCGACGATCGCATC
>Ga0187894_10003223_pt1 | contig 18544 bp, 13 predicted proteins | sample GBC1701081metaG_FD_136650 | JGI IMG/M metagenome (GOLD analysis project Ga0187894, IMG submission 136650) | White microbial mat communities from a lava cave in the Kipuka Kanohina Cave System on the Island of Hawaii, USA - GBC170108-1 metaG ...
GGTTTCGCGACGCCGATCACGCCGCAGGCCAGGCGTCCTCCGGCGTTGCCTGTCGGCTGAGTCTTCAGGTCATCGGGGTTGGCGTGAGCGATCATGCCGCGACCGATGATCGAGCCGGGGCCGCTCATTTTCATCACCGGATCGTTGAATTCGAGGTGAGCCACTCCGTCCTGATTGGCTTCGATGTTGCCCAGATCGCCCGCGTGACGCTGCGCGGCATCGGGCGCCGCGTGCGGCGCGCCCGCCGGATTGAAATGCCCGCCGGCGGCCGAGCCGTCCTTCGAGCTGCAATCGCCCCACTCGTGGATGTGGAAGCCATGCTTACCCGGGGTGAGGCCTTCAATGTGCGCCACGACTTTGACATTGGCGCCTGCCTGGGTGAAGGTCACCGTGCCGCGAACCTTGCTACCTTCGGTCGGGTGGAGCACGGCGACGGCTTTTGTAACTTCCGAATGCGCCGAATGTTGAGCTACTGCCCGAAGACCGGCCCACAAAACCAGTAGGCTCGCGACAACAGCGAAGGTCAACCTCAAAGTGTTATTTTTCAAAACCAACTCTCCCTTCTTGATTTGGAAGAGAGAGTACGGAACAAACAGAAAATCTGACAAGTTTCGTAAGCCGGATAATAGTTCAGTTCACCGCAGAGGCGCAGAGATCGCTGAGGAAACGCAGAGAGAGAAAAAGAGAGGTCTCTCCGCTCTTCTCTGCGTTTCCTCAGCGATCTCTGCGCCTCTGCGGTGAACTGAACTATTATCTACCCTCGACTTCCTATGAAACATGCCGAAAATTCCAAAGAGTCTCAGCCCTTTTCCGTCTGTTCCGTACTCTCTCTTAATTTCATCACCGGAAGCTCAATTTGTAACTGAGCTTAGTATTATTGAGTGAATTTTGCGAAACGAGTTCTGAAATCAGCCGAATCCATTCCGCCGGCTTTAGCCAGCTTTTCGATCCAGACCTCGTCGGTAAAATCTTTCGGCCCGAGGCGAACCATGTAATCGCGCGCGACCTGATAGCTTTCACTCGTAACGTCAACGCTTCGCAGCTTGCCGCGCCCTGTCGCCGGGTCAATCACCGCGGCAAAAGCCACGGGGCTGAATTCACCGTCCTGCATCGTGATCATCGCGCCCGAACCGCCGGCCATCAGATAGGTGACTGCCGCATAACCGAGATCGCGCGCGTGTTCGGCATCGTAGGGGATAGCCGGGGCACAGCGCAATTCGTAGCCGATGGTCTTGTCAACGATGGTTGCTTTGACGCCGCGTTTCTCGAGGCGTGACTGAACCTCGCTTTTGACCTTGCGGCCCAGGTCTATCTCGGCCACGCGAATGTGGCCCTGCGCGTCGCGATCGACGTCCTGCAGTTCGGTGACCTCTTCGGCGCTGAAGCGCTCGGACAACGCCTCGGAGAGCAGGATCACGCCGTAGTCTTTGCCCATTGCGCGGCGTTTGATGACCGTGCCCTCGACGATGTCGCAGATGTCGGCCAGACGGATCGCCGGCTGCGGGAACTCTTCGGGCCCGAATTCCTCCGGCCCGAATTCCTCCGGCCCGAATTCCTCCGGCCCGAATTCCTCCGGGATGATCGTGCAGGTCGCGCTCGCCGCGGCGCCGATGCCCAGCGTCAAATGACCCGTCGGCCGCCCCATCGTCACGCCGATGAACCAACGCCCGGTCGTCTTCGCGTCCTCCATCAGGCTGTTGACGATACCGACGCCGACCTGGCGCGCGGTCTCATATCCGAGCGTGGTCAGGGACGCGGGCAGCGGCAGATCGTTATCAATGCTCTTCGGAATCTGCACGACTTTGATCGCGCCGTCTGATCGGTGTTCGATGGCGGCCGCGCTTGCGACCATATCGTCGCCTCCCACCGCGACCAGCGCTTCGATTCCCAGTTTTTTCAACGCCGCTATCGAGTTGTCCAACATCTGCCGGTCGTGCGCGACATCGGTTCGCGAAGTCCCCAGAATCGAGCCACCGTCCAGGTGGATGCGTGACACTTCGTCAACCGTCAGCTCGTGTTGTTCGTCCGTGTAACGCTCGGCCAGCCATTCGAACCCTTCGTGAAATCCGATCGGCGTACACCCGAGTCTGATCGCCTCCAACGCGACGGCGGAGATAACGCCGTTGACTCCGGGCGCCGGGCCACCACCAACCAAAATGCCCAGTTTCTTAATTGCCATATCAATCACCATTTTCCATTTTCCGTTTGCCATTTGTTATTGGCCCCTTGGCGGTTGTTTTCAGGCCAATGACAAATAACAAATGGCAAACGGAAAATGGAATATGAAAGTTACGCAAACCTTCTCCTTAACTCCTCAACGCTCAAGTTCCCTGCTCTGGCCAGCTTTTCGGCCCATTCGGGGGTTTCGAAGTCCTTGTAATTCATGCGAAGCATGTACTCGCGCGCGACGCGGTAGCTTTCGCTCGTCACGTCAACGTTGCGCACACGCGTCTTGCCCGTGTCCGGGTTACGGATCTCATCGAAGAGCATCGGGACCAATATTCCGTTTTGAATGCTGACCATCGCGCCGCTGCCGCCGCCCAGCAGGAACCGGATCGCGGCGTTGCCCAACTCGCGGCAATAGGCCATATCGAACGGGATCGGGTCGCAGCAACGGAGTTCGTAGCCGATGTTTTTGTTGCTGATCGTGATGCGAATGCCGCGCTGTTTGAACCGGCCTTGAAGCTCGACTTTGACTTTGCGCGCAAGGTCAATTTCGGCGAAGCGGATGTGGCCGTGATCGTCTTTCTCCACGTCCATCAGCTCCTCCATGTCCTTCGGATCGAGCTTCTCGATCAATCCTTCGGCCAGCACCGCGACGCCGTAATGACGCCCCGCCGCGCGCCGTTTGATGATCGCGCCCTCGATGATGTCGCAGATGCGCGCGAACGGCACAGTCTCTTGTTCGAACTCTTCGCGGATGAGAGTCAGCGTGGCGCCCGACGCTTTGCCGATGCCCAGCGCGAGGTGGCCCGCCTGGCGCCCCATCGCAACCACGATATACCAGCGCCGCGTGGCGTGCGCGTCCTCCGACAGGTTCTGCACAAGCTCCACGCCGGTGTGGCGCGCGGATTGGAAGCCGAAGGTCGGGATGTGCGCGGGCAGCGGCAGGTCGTTGTCAATCGTCTTCGGTACGTGGACGGCGCCAATGTCCGAGCGCGCCGCGACAGTGCTCGACGACAACGCCGTGTCGTCCCCGCCAATCGTCACCAGATGCGTCACGCCGTGTTGTTTGAGCGTATCAACGACGGCTCTCATTGTTTCTTCGGATCTGGTTGGGTTTTCACGCGCCGTGCCGAGGATCGAGCCGCCGCGCAGATGGATGCGCGAAACGTCGTCAATCGAGAGCGGCCTGGCTTTCGTGATGTCGCGCCTGACCAGCCATTTGAAGCCGTCCTGGACGCCCAGGACTTCAAAACCTTCGTTGATCGCTTTGATTGTCGCTGAAGAGATGACGGCGTTGATGCCAGGGGCCGGCCCGCCGCCCACCAGAATCGCTAACTTACCCGCAGATGACATTGATTCCTTCTCCTGAATTTTACTCCTGGGATGTGAGACCGAAGAGGCGAAGTAAGGTCGGATTTTACTGGAGAGGATTTTGTTTGACCAGACCGATTTTCTTGCGCCGCGTTTCAGCAAAGGGTAGGATGGCGGCAATTCCATAATGTTCGGATTGTCTCAACAACAGCAGGGATTCTTCTTCAAGGCATTCATCTATTTCTCTTCTACCGCTGCGGTTAACGGCAATCTATACGGCGTAGCCTAACTACTATGCCGGTAGGTTGAAGCGACGAATTCACAACAAACTTTGTATCCAGCGCCCAGCGCCGCGTTGCCGACGCCATCGGCTTGACGTTCGCTTGCGACGCCCTGAAAAAATGAAAAATCAACCATGAAGAAACGAAGAAGAAACGAAGAGCGCGAAGAAGATTGAAGATCGCGTCATCGCGCGTAACTGGTGATTCTCTATCTTCGATCCTCGATCTTCAATCTTCTTCGCGCTCTTCGTTTCGTGGTTGATTTTCTGAGGAGTCTTCTATGAACCAGCGTAAAGAAGTCACTATCGGCATCGCCGGAGCCGCCGGAGACGGTCTGGACAAGACCGGCGACACTATCGCCAAAACCTGCAGCCGTCTTGGGCTTTATCTGTGCGCTTACAACAGCTATCAATCGGTGATCCGCGGCGGCCACATCTGGCTGCGCGTGCGCGCCAGTGAGCGGAAGATATATACGCACGGCGATCATCTCAACATCCTGATCGCGTTGAACCAGGATTCCATCGAGCGCCACGCCCGCGAGGTCAATCCGGGCGGCGCGATCATCTACAACTCCGACAAGCTTAAAGTCGCGCCCGCGCTCGTCGGCGCCGACGTGTTGACCGCGCCGATGCCCGTCGCTGAGTTGCTCAAGCCTTTCGGCAAGCTCCCCGCGGTCATGCAGAACACCGTGGCGATGGGCGCGATGCTCTTCCTGCTCGACCTGGAATTCGATATGGCCGCGGAAGTCCTCGCCGATACCTTCAAGCACAAAGGTCAGGACGTCGTCGAACAGAACATCAACGTCGTGCGCGCCGGATACGAGTACGCCAAAGACAAATTCGTCCCGCTCGGCTACGAGTGGAGCTTCACGCGCGTTCGCCGCCCGTTCGTGACCGGCAACGAACTCTTCGCGCTCGGCGCGGTCGCCGCCGGGTGCAAATTCTATTCGGCCTACCCAATGACGCCGGCCTCTTCGATCCTGCACTGGATGGCCAATCACGGCGCGAAATGCGGCGTGGTCGTGAAGCAATGCGAGGACGAGCTGGCCGTGGCCAACATGGCCATCGGCGCGGGCCACGCGGGGGTGCGCGCGATGTGCGGCACTTCGGGCGGCGGCTTCGCGCTGATGACCGAAGCCATCGGAATGGCCGGAATGATCGAAGCCCCGGTCGTAATCATCGAAGTCCAACGCGGCGGCCCATCCACGGGCATTCCGACCAAGACGGAACAGGCCGATCTCAACCAGGTCTTCGGCGCGTCGCAAGGCGATTACCCGCGCGTGATCATCGCTCCGACCGATACGACCGATTGTTATTACACGGCGGTCGAAGCGCACAATCTGGCGGAGAAGTACCAACTTCCGGTGACGATCATTTCGGATTTGTTGCTTTCGGAGCACCCTGAAACGATCGAGCCGGACGCCTTGCGCCACGACGTGGTGATCGAGCGCGGCGAGATTATTTCTGACTGGCCTGAAGCGGAGAGAGGGCAATTCAAACGCTACGAATTCACCAAGTCCGGCGTCTCGCCGCGCGCGCTGCCCGGCGCGGAAGGCGCGATGTACGTGGCCGCCACCGACGATCACGACGAAGAAGGCGTGGTGATCAGTGACGTTTTCACCACCCCGCCCGTGCGCCGCAAGATTCAGGAGAAGCGGATGCGAAAGATGGAAGCAGTGATGAAAGAGCTTGCGCCTCCACAGTTGGAAGGCCCCGAAGACGCTGAAGTCACACTGATCGGCTGGGGATCGACCACAGGTGTGATCCGCGAAGCCGTGGCGCTGCTGGCCGAAGAAGGCGTCCGCGCCAATCATCTTCGGATCAAATATCTCCATCCGTTCCACTCGAAAGAAGTCAGCGAGATTCTGAGCAGGAGCAAGCGCACGATCTGCGTCGAATGCAATTACACGGGGCAGTTCGCCAGACATCTGCGCGCCGAGACCGGCTTCAGCGTGGACGACCTGATCTTGAAGTATGACGGCGAGCCTTTCGAGCCTCACCACATCGTCGAGCAAGTACGGGCCATTCTGGCGGGCGAGCCCCTCTCACTGGATGTCACGATGGATGAGGCGCGCGAGATCGCTTATCACTACATCCGCGTGCATCTGGCCAACAAGGTGAGGCCGGCGAAGATTGAGCAAGAAGATGGCGACAGCGAACGGTTGTGGGTTGTGGAGATTGCCGGGCGCGAGAGCGGAGAGAAGGAAGGCGAGTTGCGGGTTGGGGCGGAGACCGGTTCGATCTATTCGTGGGAGCGGACAAAGGTGATGAGCGCGGGAGCAAGTTCTGATTAAAGGTGTTTGGAATACCGCCTTCAGGCGGAGGGACTTGGTAGCCGAGCCATTCCGCCTGAAGGCGGTACTCCAAACTCTACTCTAAACTGGAGGTCAGTATGCGAAGCTCAAACAAGATGTTCATCCGGGCGCTGCTGCTGGGCGCGCTCTCCCTGTCAGCATTTGTGGCGGCGCGCGATGGCAAAGCGCGAGAGCAAAAAGCGCAAGAGCAAGAGGAGAGACAACCCTCAAGAACCATGCGGCCAGTGATCCGCGGGCGTTACTACGCCGCCGCCTCGATGAAAGCAGAGGCGACGCGGGCGGCTGAACGGATACTCGAAGCGGGTGGCAACGCGTTCGACGCCATCGTGGCCGGCCAGGCCGCGCTCGCCGTTGTAGACGCCGCCGCGAATGGCGTCGGCAGCGACGCTGTGATCCTCCTCTACGACGCCCGCGCGAAGAAGGTCTTCTCGGTCAACGCCGAAGGCGCCGCGCCGAAGCTCGCGACCATCGAGTGGTACCGGAAGAACAACGGCGGCAAGCTGCCGGAGAACGACGGGCTGCTCGCGGGAACCGTGCCGGGAGTCGTTGACTCCTGGTACATCATGCTGGATCGCTGGGGGACTATGAGCTTCGCGCGGGTCTTGAAAGACGCGATTGATCTGGCCGAGAACGGCTTCCCCATCAGCAACGGGCTGGCGCGGGCAGTTGAACGCTCGCAGAAGCTGCGCAAGTACCCTTCAAGCGTGAAGGTCTACCATCCGAACGGACAGGGACCCAAGCCCGGCGACATCTTCCGCAACACCGACCTGGCGCGCACGCTGAAGAAGCTGGTGGAAGCTGAAAAACAGAATGCAGGCAAGGGACGCCGCGCGGCGTTGAAGGCCGCGCGTGACCGCTTCTACAAAGGCGATATCGCGCGGGAAATGGCAAAGTTCTCCGAAGAGAATGGCGGCCTCTTCCGCTATGAGGATTTCGCCGGTTACACGGCCAAGGTGGAGGAGCCGGTCTTTATTGATTATCGCGGCTATCAAATCTACAAGAACCCGTCAGCGAACCAGGGGCCGGCGGAACTCTTCGCGCTGAATATCCTGGAGGGCTACGACCTCAAGGGTATGAAGCACAACAGCGCCGAGTACATTCACACCAGCGCCGAGGCTCTCAAACTCGCCTTCGCCGACCGGGAGAAATATCTGGGTGACATGGATTTCATCCGCATTCCATACGAGGGATTGCTCTCGAAAGAGTACGCTGGCGAGCGCCGGAAGCTGGTTGACCCGAACAAGGCGTCGCTGGAGTTGCGGCCCGGCGCGCCGGAGAAATTTATGAAGGACGCCGCGCCAGCGGATCGGCCAGTCAAGACCAACACTTCCGGAGAGGCGGATCACGAGGGTGACACGAGCTACATCGCCGTGATTGATAAGGATCGCAACATGGTCAGCTTCGAGCCGAGCCTGCACAGCGGTTTCGGGACGGGCGTTGTAATGGGCGCCACGGGGATCATCTTCAACTGCCGCGGCGATTACTACTCGCTGGAGCCGGGCCACGCCAACGCTCTCGCGCCGGGGAAACGCCCGCGCAGCACGCTGCAAAGCACGCTGGTGATGAAGAGCGGACAGCCGCATATGGTCCTGGGCAGCCCGGGCGGAGACGACCAGATCATGCGGACGATGCAGACGCTCTTGAACATGATCGAGTTCGGGATGAACGTCCAGCAGGCCATTGAGGCCCCGCGCTGGTCCACGCGCAGCTTCCCCGCCTCGCCCTTCCCTCACACGATGTATCCGGGCGATCTGTCGGTTGAAGCGAGGGTGCCTGAGTCTGTGCGGCAAGCGTTGACTGCAAAAGGCCATAAACTGCGCGCGTCCGGGGCTTGGACGATGGGTGCGAATGCGGCCATCGTCGTGGATTTGAAAACAGGGGTGCTGAGCGCGGGGGCTGATCCGCGAACGGATGCTTACGCTTGGGCTTGGTAGCAGCAAGATTGAATAGTGCGGGAAACAAATGGATAGACCGAGAGTTTTTGCAGACTTCCATAACGCGGATGCGCAGGGCCGCTTGCGTTTGAACTGCATCGGAACAGTGGAAGATTTAGCCCGCCAACAAATCACTCGGAGAGAATGGATGAGGCTTCGAATACTGGTTGTAACCCTACTGCTTTCGATTCCCTGCTTCACCGCAACGACAGGCGCGCAGGGGCGCAAACTCAAGATTTACATCTCCGCCGATATGGAAGGCGTTGTGGGCGCAGTCACCGGCGAACAGCTTAGCCCCGCGGGGTTCGAGTACAACCGCTTTCGCGAGTTTATGACGGCTGAAGTCAACGCCGCCATCGAAGCCGCCCGCTCGGCGGGCGCGGCTGAAATAGTCGTGAGCGATTCTCACGGCAACGGGCAGAACCTGCTTATCGAAAGACTGCCGAAAGATATAACTCTCGTTCGCGCGTCGCCGCGCCCGCTGATGATGATGCAAGGGATAGATGAAACATTCGACGGCGCGATCTTCATCGGCTATCACAGCGGCACGGCGAATTCGCAGGGCGTTCGCGCCCACACCATTTCAAGCGCGCGGCTGGCCGACGTAAAACTTAATGGCGCATCGGTACCCGAAGCCGGAATCAACGCGGCCATCGCGGGACACTTCAACGTGCCGGTCATCATGATCTCCGGCGACGACGCGGCGGTCAGCGAAGCCCAGGCGATGATCGGCGCCATCGAAGGCGCGGTCGTGAAATGGAATTATGGCTTTCACTCCGCGAGGACGCTGATGCCCGAAGCGGCCTATGAATTGATCCGCGAGAAAGTGAAGCGCGCGATGGCGAGAATCAAAGACTTCAAGCCCTACAAGCTCAAAACGCCCGTGCAACTTGACATTCGATTCAAGAACTATCGCCCATCCGAGATACTCAGTTATCTTTCAATCGTCGAGCGAACGGATTCGCACAGCATAAGATTTTCGGGGAAGGATATGATCGAGGTCTCGAAGTTTCTGTCGTTCGTCACAAACTACGAGCCCGCGCTTGAGCCGTGACTGATACCAGATTGCTTGAAATGGAGAAATGATGATCAACCCAAAACGACTGCTGATCCTTTTCGTACTGGCTGCGATGATTGCCGTAATGACAGCCGGGGCCCGCGAGACGCCTGATAACTCGCAAAGCAAAAACACTCCAACCAGCCCAGCCATCGGCGCGACTGGCATGGTCAGCTCCGCCCATCCCATCGCAACGCAAGCCGGCCTGGATATTCTGGCCGCCGGCGGAAACGCGTTTGACGCCGCGATAGCCGTCGCCGCCACGTTGAACGTCGTCGAGCCGATGATGTCCGGCGTCGGCGGTTATGGGGCGATGGTCATTTACGACGCCAGCAAGCGCGAGATGAAGTTCCTCGATTCCAGCGGCAGGGTCCCGGTCACGCTCAATTCGGATGTCTTCCGTCCGCCGACGCCCGATTACCAGAAAAACCGTGTGGGAGCGAAGAGCGTCTCTACGCCGGGGAACGCGAACGCCTGGGAGGCTTTGTCGAAAAGCCATGGCAAGATCGAGTGGCGGCGATTGTTCGATGCGGCCATTAAAGCCGCCGACGAAGGCTTCGTCATCAGCCAGAAGACCGCCGAGCACATCAAGTCGGAATTCAACGCGTTTCCCGATCAGGCCAAGAGCATTTACGGGCGCAACGGAGAGCCGCTCAAGGCCGGAGACCGGTTGACGCAGAAAGACCTGGCCGCGTCGCTCAGGATGATCGCCGGGCAAGGAGCAAAGGCGATCCACGGCGGCGAGTTGGGCAAGGCCATTGACTCGACGATGCGCGAGGCCGGCGGATTTTTGACGATTGACGATCTGCGAAAAAACCGCGCCGAATGGCGCCAACCCGTCAGCATTGATTATCGCGGATACAAAATGATCACGGCCGGCGCTCCGACCAACGCGTGGAATGGGCTGCTGCGGCTGGGAATCATGAGCCGCTTTGATTTGACATCACTCGGTCATAACAGCGTGGCCTATCTGCATCGCTACGCCGAGGCGACGAAGCTCGCCTATCAAGCGCGGCTGAAATTCGCCAGTGATCCTGACATCACCCCGCCACCTCTGAACAAACTGCTTTCTGAAAAATACTGGACTGAGGAAGCGGCGAAGATCAATCCACAACAAGCCACACCGTTCGCGCCGCCCACAATCTCTTCCAACTCTTCGGGCTCTTCAGGCTCTTCGGGCCAGGAAGAGCACACGACACATTACGTGGTCGCCGACGCTCAGGGCAATGTCGTCACGGCCACACAAACGCTGGGAAATCTTTTCGGCAGCAAGGCCATGGCCAAAGGGACAGGCATCTGGCTCAACAACTCGCTGGCCTACTCGACATTCGAGCCGAAAGGAAATCCGATGGACGCCTTCCCCGGAAGGCGCAAACTCGCGGGCTTCTGCCCGGTCATCGTTATGCGAGATGGGAAGCCATGGATCGCAATCGGGACGCCCGGCGGACACACGATTGTGCAGACTGTCCCGCAAATGGTCATGAACCTGATTGATTTTCGGATGGACGTCCAGCAGGCGATCACCGCTCCGCGCGTCAGCTTCGCCGAGCCGGACGTGATCGCGGTTGATAATGGCGTTCCCGATTCAGTTCGGAAGGAGTTGTCAGCGATGGGCCATAACATTCGCGTTCGCAGCCTGGGCAACGCGCACGGGCTGACCATTGAATACGACGCCAAAGGCAAACCGATTCGATTCACCGGAGGAGCCGATCCGCGAGGCGAAGGGGCGGCGATTGGGTTGAATGCGTCATCCGGCGTCGCAAGAACCGCCTCCGGAAAGTAGCTCGAAATCGCGGTGGCCTGCTCGTCAATTGACAAAGTCAGTGCGCTGAAGTGAAGCTTCCACTTGCAGGGAGCATATTTCAATGCAGAAAGAGATTGATCTCAACCAAATAATGGCAAGACTTCGCCAGCAACTGCCTTCACTGGCCGCAACGTATCGTGTGAAATCATTGGGTGTGTTCGGTTCCTATGTGCGCCGCGAGCAGCGACCTGACAGCGATCTTGATCTGCTCGTGGCATTCGATGAGCCGCCAGGCCTTTTGAAGTTCATCGAACTGGAGAATCACCTGACTGACCTGCTTGGGGTTAAAGTTGATCTGGTAATGCAAGACGCGCTGAAACCGGCGATTGGCAAGCGAGTGCTCGCTGAGGTGGTACAGGTATGAGTGTGGATGGTATGGAAAACATCCACGGAAGACTTACCAATGGTGGAACCGGCTATCCGCCGGCTCCTGTCTGAAAACTAGGAGAAACGAACATGGCTGCTGTCCTTGAACTCCCCATTTCAACTTACGAAAGTGTCGTTGAACCCGATTGGTGTCCCGGCTGCGGCGACTTCGGCGTGCTGCGCGCGCTCGAAATCGCGGCGGGCAAACTCGGCGTTCATCCAAAAGATCTGATGGTCGTTTCCGGCATCGGTTGCTCATCGAATCTGCCGGGCTTCATTCACTCTTACGGCGTGCACAGTTTGCATGGGCGCGCGGTGGCTGTGGCCAGCGGCATCAAGCTCGCCAACCACGATCTGAACGTGGTGATCACGGGCGGCGACGGCGATGGTTACGGTATCGGCATCGGACACTTCATTCACGCCATGAGGCGCAACCTCGATCTGACTTACATCGTGATGAACAACCAGATTTACGGGTTGACGACGGGACAGGCCTCGCCAACAACGATGAAAGAGGTTCGCACCAAATCCACGCCGCTTGGCAATTTTGAAACGCCGATCAACCCGGTGGCGCTGGCTCTGGTGTCGGGCGCAACCTACGTCTCGCGCGGATTTTCAGGTGAGAACAAACATCTGGCTGAATTGATCGCCGGCGGCATCGCCCACAAAGGCTTCGCGCTCGTGGATGTCTTCAGCCCGTGCGTGACTTACAACAAGATCAACACCTATGAGTACTTCCGCAAGCGCGTCTATAAGCTCGAAGCGGAAGAGGGCTACGATGCGGCGAACGTCGAGACGGCGCTGGTGAAATCGTTCGAGTGGGACGAGCGTATTCCGATCGGCGTGTTTTACCGGGACGAGCAGCCGACTTATGAGGATTGCGAACCGGCGCTGCGGAATGGGCCGCTCGTTCAGCAGCAACTCGGTTTGAGCAAAGAGATGTTCGATGAGTTGATGGAAGAATTTTTGTAAGAGGGGAGAGAGAGTACGGAACAAACGGAATTAACGGAACAGACGGAAGATTTTCTGTTTTTTTTCCGTCTGTTCCGTTAATTCCGTTTGTTCCGTACTCTCTCTTCGGCCTGGCATAAGGCTCTCCACGGTTAAATGTAGACCTACCAACTGACAGTCTACGGCGCGTTCTCTTCCTTCGGAAAATGCCTGCCGATCAGCGCGTCGTAAACAACCGCGCCCAACGGCCCGCCAATCAACGGTCCGACAATCGGAACCCAGAAATAGAAGTTGTTCACGCGGAAGACTTCAAATCCCCATCCCGCGACGGCCGTGAACAGGCGCGGGCCGAAATCGCGCGCGGGATTGATCGCATATCCGGCGTTCAAGCCGAAGGCCATCCCAATCGCCATCACCAGAAAGCCGACGACGATCGGCCCCAGATTGCCCGCGGCGTTGTTGCGCGCGTCTCCGATGGCTCTGATGACCAGCAGCAGCAGCGCCGTGCCGACGATCTGATCTATCAGCGCGCCGGTGGTCGAAAGGTAGGGCTGCGGGTAGGTGGCGAAAATTCCGGCCGTGCCTTTTTCTCCCGCGATCATTCGCGTCCCGCCGTCGAAGTTATTGAAAGCCGCGCGATAGACCAAAAAAGCGATCGCCGCGCCGGTGAAGGCTCCGGCGGTTTGCGCGATGGAATAAGGCAGGACTTTCGACCAGGGGAGATCGCGGCGAAAGGCGAGCGCCAAGGTCACCGCCGGGTTGAGATGAGCGCCCGAAACTCCGCCCGCGACGTAAATGCCCATCGTCACGGCAAAGCCCCAGGCGATGTTGATCGAAAGATATTCGCCGTTTTGCTTATTACTCAGAACGACTTGCGCCACGACGCCCGCGCCGAAGGCGATCAAGACAAGAGTACCCAAGAACTCCGCGTAGAGTTCCCGCTTCAGAGAATCTCGTTTCATAGGTTCTTAAGTGAAGGATAGCGATCAGGACTGTTTTACCTTACGCCCCATTCCCAAATGCCGTAAGCGATCTTTTTGTCTATCGGATGGCCCGATTGTTTTAAAGCAAGAATGATCTGGCCGCGATGATGCGATTCGTGTGAGATCAGATAGCCGAGAAACGCCACGGCGTGCGGTTTGAAGCCTTTGACTTTGCCCCCCGCGGCCATGCCTTTTTTGAGTAACGCCTCGATCGCTTTGCCCGAAGCTTCGAGCGAGCTTTTTAACAACTTCTTGTTGAGCGCCTCTTCCTTCTCGATCTTCTCAAGCCCTTCGAGCAATTCCGGCGCGGCCGTTTTCAACCACATCAATCGCACGTTGTGCAGGTGGGCAAAAGCTTCGGCCACATTGCGGCCCTTTGACGCTGACACGCCGCCCAACGCTTCATCTTTGATTCCGTCGAGCAGGTAAAGATTAATGCGGCTATTGATGCTCCAGGTTTCGGTCAGTTGTTCTTCCATTTTCAGTCACTTCGCATTGCCGGACCCGCTAGCGGCTTTCGTCTCGGCAGGTTTTTCCCGCTTGATTCCCAGATGCGAATCGAACCATTCCAACTGTCGCTGGACGAGGTCAATCTGATGATTCGGTTCCTGAATGCCGTGGCCTTCGCGCGGGTAGCGGAGGAAGACCGTTGCAACGCCGCGTTTCTTCAACGCGCGATAATACTGCTCGGCCTGCGCGATGGGCACGCGCAGGTCGCGCTCGCCGTGCGTGATCATGATCGGCGTCTTCGCGCGGTCAACGTGAGTCATCGGCGACCACCTGCGGTAAGTCTCCGCCGAGGTCCACGGCTGGCCGGCGAAGCCGTATTCCATCAGGCCCGGAATGTCGCTCTGGCCGTGGAAGCTGTACCAGTCGCTGATGCCGGCGTGGCCGATGGCGGCCTTGAATCGGTCGGTCTGCGTGATCGTCCAGAAGGTCATAAACCCGCCGTAGCTGCCGCCCATCACGACCAGTTTGTCGGGATCGGCTAGGCCTTTCGCCACGACGGCGTCAACGCCCGCCATGATGTCTTTGAAATCCTTGCCGCCCCAGTCGCCGACATTGGCGGTGGTGAATTGATTGCCGTAACCGGTCGAGCCGCGCGGATTGGGCATCAGCACCGCGTATCCGTTCGCGGCCCAGATGTTCGCGCGGCTGTTGAACGTGTCGCTGAAGCGCCCGTAAGGCCCGCCGTGAATCTGCAGGATCAGCGGGTAACGTTTGCCCTCTTCATAGCCGAGCGGTTTAACCAGCAGGCCTTCAATGTTGAAATTATCCGGCCCTTTCCATTTGATCACCGAAGTTTCGGCCAGCGCGAAATCTCTGATCTCGGGATTGACCCACGTGATCTTCTTCGCTTGATCCAATTGTTTGAGCGGCGCGACCCAGATATCCTCGGACGCCATCGAGTCATTAACGGTGTAGGCGATCTTCCAGCTCAGCGTGTAAGCCGGTTCGTTGGGGTTGAACGCCGGCGTCGGCAGTTTGGCGATTGACGGATAGCCCGCGATGTCGAATGCGCCGTAATTGCGGTTCTCACGCGTGATCTGTCTGGCTGCGCCTCCGCTGGCGGGCGCGCTGAAGATGTGCGTGTACATCCCGACGCCGCTCGAAAAATAGAGCGTTTGGCCGTCAGGCGCCCAGGCCAGGTTGGAGCCGGCTGATTCAAAAAAGTCCTTGGTCAGATTGCGCGGCGCGCCGCCTTCGGGCGAGATCAACAACACATCGGTCTTCGCCGCCCACGATTTCTGATCGGCGTTCGACGTATAGGCGATTAATTTGCCGTCGGGCGACCATTGCGGATTGCCATCAGGGCCGGGGTTGGTCGTCAATTGCCTTTGCGCGCCGCCGCTGGCCGACCCATTGGCCGAGATGATGTAAACGTCAGTGTTGCGGTCTTCCGAAATGTCTATAAACGAGCTTTCCTGAACGCCGCTCTTCGACATCACGAAAGCGATGGAAGCGCCGTTGGGCGACCATTGCGGGTTACTGACGGTGAAATTTCCCTCGGTCAGCCGCTTCTTCTCTTTCGTCTCGACGTTGATCGTCCAGAGGTGCGAGTAGCTGAAATCGGAATCAACGACGATGGTGTCGAATTTATCTTTCTTGCGTTTTTCGCGCTCGGCTTTGTCTTTCGGCGTGTCGCGCGTGATGAACGCTATTGACTTGCCATCGGGCGACCAGCGGAACGACTGCACGTTATGCTCTTCGCTCGTCAGCTTATCAGCCTCGCCGCCGTCAACCGGGATGACCCAAACCTGGACGCCTTTATCGCGGTCCGCGAGGAACGCAATGCTCGAACCGTCGGGCGCCCATTGCGGCGACGTTTCGCCCTTGTCGCCGGTGGTCAATTTCGACGTAGGCCCCCCGTCGGCGGAGACCAGCCAGATGTGCGAAACACGGCGGTTCTCCTTCTTGTCCCATTCCGAGATCGTGTAGGCGACGCGTTTGCCGTCAGGCGAAAATTGTGGCGCGCCGACCTGTTTGATCGCCAGCGCGCTTTCGATCGTCATTCGTTTATCGCCGAAGGCGGAAACAGCGGCGATCTCGCCCAGCGATAGCGCCAGCAGAATCGTAACGAGCGGAAGGAGGGCAACGTGCTTTTTCATAAGTCTATTCCTCTTAAAATAGAGACAGGATTTACAGGATTTTTCAGGATCTTGTGGATCGAGGTAAATCTTGAAAAATCGTAGCTGCTCAGCCCGGAGTTTATAGGGTGAAACGCGCCGCATCATAGCCTCACTGCCAGTCGCTAGCAAGCAGGCGCCGGCATTGGCGATTTTCTAAATGCGATGCTAAGCTCGGGCCGCATTGCGCTGCAAAACTTTCAACCTAAACACTTTTCACACACCGGAACCGTATGCAGAAAAGAACCCTGCTCCTTTTAGCCTTGCTGGTTGTCGTGACGACTCTATCCTCTCACCGCCGCGCCGCATCGGCGCCCGCGGAATTCGACCTGATCATCTCGGGCGGGCGCATCCTGGATGGCGCGGGCAACCCGTGGTTCAAGGCCGATGTCGCGGTCAAAGACGGGCGCATCGCCGAGATCGGGCGCATTGATCCGTCGCGCGCGACCAGAGTGATTGACGCGAAAGAGCTGATCGTCGCGCCCGGATTCATTGACGTTCACACGCACATCGAAGGCGGGATTTTTGAATTGCCCTCCGCGGAGAATTTTCTGCGAATGGGCGTGACGTCTGTCGTCACGGGCAATTGCGGCTCGTCGGCGCTGCCGTTGGGCGATTGGTTTTCGCGCCTCGAACAGAAAGGCGTTTCGATCAACATCGCGGCGCTCGCCGGTCACAACACGGTCCGCCGCGCCGGGATGAACGGCGATTTCGACCGGCCTCCAGCGCCGGAGGAATTGCAGAAGATGCGCGAACTGGTTGATCAGGCGATGCGCGACGGCGCGGTCGGATTGTCAACAGGTCTCGAATACATCCCCGGAACTTACGCCAGGACGGAGGAGATTGTCGAACTGGCCAAAGTCGCCGCGAAATACGGCGGAACCTACGCATCGCACATGCGCAACGAAGGTCTGGACGTCGAGAAATCAATCAACGAAGCCCTGACAGTCGGCGCTCAATCGGGCTGCCCCGTAGAGATTTCGCATTTCAAAGTGTCGAGCAAAAAGCGCTGGGGCGCGAGCGCCGTCACGATCAAGATGGTCGAAGAGGCGCGAGCGCGCGGCCAGCAGGTGACGGTGGATCAGTATCTCTATCCCGCGGGCAGCACCGGCATCGGCATCCTCTTTCCGTCGTGGCTCTTTGAAGGCGGAAATGAAAAGACCACGGAGCGGTTGCGGGATGCGGCCACACGCGATCGCGTCAAACGCGAGATGATCGCAAAAGCCGCGCAGGACGGCTTCAAAGACTTCTCGTTCGCTTACGTCGCCAATCACCGGGCCAATCAGGCGTTCAACGGCAAGAACATCGCCGAGATCACGAAGACAGTAAAGCAAAAATCCGACGCGCATTCGCAAGCCGAGCAGGCGATTGACATGCTGCTGGCGGGCGGCGCGCAGATGGTTCTGCACAAGATGTCGGATCAGGATGTCGAGCGAATCTTTAAACAACCGTTCACGATGATCGCTTCGGACGCGGGCGTGATTGACGCCGAGAGCGCCAGCATCCCGCACCCGCGAGGATTCGGCAACAACGCGCGCGTGCTCGGTGTCTATGTGCGTGAGAAGCGGCTGGTCGGTCTGGAAGAAGCGATCCGCAGGATGAGTTCGCTGCCCGCGCAGACTTTCAACCTGTGGGATCGCGGGTTGCTGCGACCGGGAATGGCGGCGGATATTGTGATCTTCGACGAGAAGACCGTCGCCGACCGCGCGACGTTCGAACAGCCGAAACAGTACGCCACCGGAATTGATTACGTGATCGTCAACGGCCAGGTCGTGATCGAGAAAGGAAGTCACAACGGCGCGAAGTCCGGGCGGGTTTTGCGCGCGCGTGGAGCGAAGAGTTTATAATTCGTTCGGAGGTGTTTTATGGTTGCAGCATTGAAAGACCTGCCTCCATATGTGGAGGAGAATCAGGAATCGAACCAGATAGAGCGGCCACTCAAGCGGCTGTTTACGCTCGAAGAGTTTGCCAGGATTGTTGACGCTTTGCCGGATGACTGTCTGGAGCTGATCAAAGGAGAAATCGTTATGGCGCCACCACCGGATGACCCCCATATCAAACAGAACATTGGCGTCGAAAAACTGCTGGCCAGACATTGGGAAGAAATTGAGAAACTCGGCTGTTGCCCGGCAGGGCCAAGCGCCTGGTACGCCGTGCCAAGAGAGTTGAAGCAGAAGTGGGTGGACGAAGGCGTCAAAGGCCCTGATCACGTTTGCCCTGACGCCTCTGTCTGTTTCGCCGACTATCTCGATACCAACCGCCGACCACCGGCTTTGTTGGTGATCGAGGTCATCTCCGTTTCGAGCCGATCAGCGATTGACCGCGACCTGATCAGCAAGCCGGAGATATACGCCACTCTGGAAATCCCGACCTACTGGGTCATCGACCGCCGCGACAAATGCGTTTGGGTTCACACCGAGCCGGAAAATGGCCAGTACGCCAACCGTATTCAATACAGAGGCGAACAGCGATTGCCTGCTCCGGGAATGGAGTTTTTGAATATCACTCCGGCGCAAATATTCGGCGCTTGATTCGCGATCAGTACCGCGAGCGGTAGCGAGCATGGCTTCGGTCAGTTGATTATTGATGGAGTCACGCTCGCTACCGCTCGCGGTACTGATCGGAGACGCCGAACCCCGGATTCAACAATCCCGCTAATCGAGGAACAAGATGATCAAACAATCTTTTGCCCTTTGCGTTGTCTTGCTTGTCTACTGTCTGGGCGCCACTTCGCTCACGACCTTCGCTCA
>Ga0187894_10003224_pt1 | contig 18539 bp, 12 predicted proteins | sample GBC1701081metaG_FD_136650 | JGI IMG/M metagenome (GOLD analysis project Ga0187894, IMG submission 136650) | White microbial mat communities from a lava cave in the Kipuka Kanohina Cave System on the Island of Hawaii, USA - GBC170108-1 metaG ...
CAATGGCTGGCCGCCGAGAACGTCGCGACCCAGAAGGAGGCGGCGGTCAAGCAGGGCGTGTCGTCGGAGAGCGCCGGCAGCCTGCTGCTGGCCGAGCTGGCCAGCGCCCAGAAGGAGTTCTCGGCGATCGCGTCGTACGCCGCGCCCAACCATCCCAAGTACATCGAGGCGCAACGGCGCGTGGGGGCCGTGCAGGCGCAGCTCAACATGGAGCGCCGGCGCAGCGGCGCCAACCTGGAAGCCGAAGCCAAGGCCGCACGCGAGAACGCCACCAAGCTGAAGGCCGAGGTCGACCGGCTGGAGCGCGAGCTGAAGCGGCAGACGGAAGGCTCGGCCCAGCTGCGCGCCCTGCAGACCGAGCTCGACACCGCCAAGCAGCTCTACTCGACCCTGTTGACCCGCCTGTCCGAGGTCAACGTTCTGGCCGCCGTCGACAAGAAGGGCGACGCCAAGCAGATCAACGAGGCGGCGGTACCGATCTTCCCGGTAGCGCCGCGAAAGGACCTGATCGTGCTGATGGCCTTCATGGCCTCGCTGGCGCTGGGCGTCGCGTTGGCGGTGATGGTCGAGCTGTCGGACTCGGGCTTCCGCTCGGTGCACCAGCTCGAGCAGCAGACCGGCGTGGCGGCCCTGGGCATGGTGCCCTACCAGTCGACCGGCCGCCTGCGGCGCGGCACGAAACCGTGGCTCAACGTCGTCGACAAGCCCAACTCGGCTTACTCGGAGGCGTTGCGCACCATCCGCACCGGCATCGCGCTCAGCAGTGCCGACCACCCGCAGCGCACCGTCGTGGTCACCTCCTCGGTGCCGGGCGAAGGCAAGACGACCACGGCCCTGTCGCTGGCCGCGGCTTCGGCGGCATCGGGCGCCCGCACCCTGATCATCGACTGCGACATGCGCCAGCCGTCGCTGCACAAGAACCTCGGCGTCGAGAACGAGGTCGGCCTGGCCGAATTCCTGTCCGGCCAGCGCGATCTCGAGGAGCTGGTGCAGGTCGAGCCCAAGACCGGGCTCTACTACGTGCTGGCCGGCAAGCGGCCGCCGTCGCCCACCGACCTGCTGGGCAGCCTGCGCATGCGCCGCCTGCTGCAGCAGCTGGCCGACGCCTTCGACCTGGTGGTGCTCGACAGCCCACCCGTGCTGGCGGTGTCGGACGCGCTGCTGCTGGTGCGGCAGGCCGACACCACGATCTTCGTCGTGCGCTGGGAGAAGACGCGGCGCGACGTGGCGACCACGGGCATCAAGATGGTGTACGAGGCCGGCGCCCGCCTGTCGGGCATCGTGCTGAGCCAGGTCGACCTGCGCCGCCACGCCCAATACGACTACACCGACAGCGGCGTCTACTACTACCGCGGCTACAAGAAGTATTACGGCGACGGTTAATGCATTGCCTTCCCCCGGAGGGGGAAGGTGCCCGAAGGGCGGAAGGGGGATGTTCGAATGTCCTCTGCCGCATGAGGTAGTAGCGATTCTGTTGCAACATCCCCCTTCCGGCGCTTCGCGCCACCTTCCCCCTCCGGGGGAAGGGAAGTGCATTGCAACGAAACGCGCACCATGAGACTGTTCTCGCCCACCAGTGATGTTGAGATCGAGGTCGAGCCGCGGGAGAAGTCGCATCCCGAGCTCGATGGCCCTCGCCTGGACCCCGACCGGCGCCGGCCGGCGCGCCTGATCATCGCCGTAGCGGCGGCGGCGGGCGGCGTCCTGCTGCTGATGCTGGCCGTGCCGCGGCTGTTCTCGGCCATCGAGCTGCTCGACGCGCGCAGCATCGCCGAACGGGTTCAGCTCGACGATCCCAAGCTGACAGGACAGCAGATCGAAGGTGCCGCCACGTCGCTGCAGCACGCGCTGGACTGGCAAGACGATGCCGACCTTGCCGCGCTGCTCGCCTCGACACGGCTGGCACAGGCGGGGCGCATCGACGTGCCGCAGCGTGCGGCCGAGCGGCTGACCCAGGCCGCGGAAGCCGCGAAGCGGGCAATCCGCCTGTCGCCGGCGCATCCCACCGCCTGGGCGCTGCTGGCCCAGGCGCTGCAAATCCGCGACCCGCGCGATCCGCAATTCCCGGCCGCGCTCAAGCGTGCCATCACCGTGGCACCCTATGACCCGCGCTATCTCAACCAGCGGGTCGAGATGGCCTGCCGCTACTGGCACCTGATCGACGATGCGACGCGCCGGCTGTCGGCGGCTCAGATCCGCATCGCAGCAGCTCGGGATGTGAAGGCACTGGCGGTGCTGGCCAAGCGCAGCTACGGCCTGCTGCCCGTGCGCGAGGCGCTGGCCGACCATGCCGAGCTGCTCGACAAGTTCGACGCCATCTACATCGCGCTGCCGTAGTCCCGTCCGATTGATCGTCATCCCGAGCGAAGCGAGGGATCTTCTGCGAATGGAGGCTCCTATCGCGGGAGATCCCTCGCTTCGCTCGGGATGACGGTGTGTTCGAACCACCGCAAGGTCCTTCGCTTCGCTCAGGACGACAGTGAGCGTGATCGGCCTGAGGATGCATTGGAAGCGTTGCCCCACAGGCGGCGGTGGAGCTTGTCGAGCCAGAGGTAGATGACGGGCGTGGTGTAGAGGGTCAGGATCTGGGACAGGATCAGGCCGCCGATGATCGTGAGGCCCAGTGGGCGGCGCAGCTCGGAGCCCGGGCCGCTGGCGATGACCAGCGGGATGGCGCCGAGCAGCGAGGCCATCGTCGTCATCAGGATCGGCCGGAAGCGCTCGATGCAGGCTTCGACGATCGCGTCCTGCGGCGACAGCCCGCGGCGGCGTTCGGCATCGAGCGCGAAGTCGACCATCATGATGCCGTTCTTCTTCACGATGCCGATCAGAAGGATGATGCCGATGATGGCGATGACCGTCAGCTCGGAGTTGGAGATCTGCAGGGCCAGCAGCGCGCCCAGGCCGGCCGACGGCAAGGTGGAGATGATCGTCAGGGGATGCGCCAGGCTCTCGTAGAGAATCCCGAGCACGATGTAGACCGCGACCAGCGCCCCCAGGATCAGCAGCGGCTGCATGTTGGCACTGGCGGTGAAGGTCTTCACGTCGCCGGCGAACTCGGTGCGGATCGCGGCTGGCAGATGCACCCCGGCGACCGCCTTCTGGATGTCGGCCGTCGCCTGCTCGAGGTTGGCGTCCGGGGCCAGGTTGTAGGTGATGGTGACCGCCGGGTATTGGCCCTGATGGTTGACCACCAGCGGCGCCTGCGAGCGCTCGATACGCGCCACGGCTGACAGCGGCAGCAGGACGCCACCTGTGCCCGGCACGTAGACCTGCTCCAGGTCCGAGGGGTCGCGCTGGAACTGCGGTCCGACCTCCATCACGACGCGGTACTGGTTGCGCTGCGTGTAGATCGTCGAGATCTGGCGCTGGGCGAACGCGTTGTTCAAGGCATTGTCTATGTCCTGGATGCGCACGCCCAGGCGCGAGGCCGCCGCGCGGTCGATCACGATGTTGGCCTGCAGGCCGGCCTGCTGGCGGTCGGTCGTGACATCGGTGAGTCCCGATATCTGCCTGACCCGCTCGACGACACGGGGGACCCAGCGCTGCAGCTCCTCGAGGTCGTCGCTCCACAGGGTGAACTGGTACTGCGACTTCGAGCTCCGTGCCCCGGTGCGCAGGTCCTGGATAGCGAACAGGTACGTCGATATGCCGGGAATCCGGCCCAGCTGCGCACGCAGACGTTCGATGACACGTTGCGGCGACAGGCCGCCGCGCTCCGCCAGAGGCTTGAGGCTGATGAACATCCGCCCCTGGTTGGACGTGGCGCTGAAGATCGACGAGCCCAGCGACGAGCCGACGCCTGATACGGCCGGGTCGTTCACCAGGACATCGACGACGCGCTGCTGCAGGTCGACCATGGTCCTGAACGAGACGTCGGTCGAGGCCTCGGTGAAGCCGAACATCAGGCCGGTGTCGTCCTGCGGGAAGAAGCCCTTGGGCGTCTTGATATAGAGATCGGCGGTGAGCGCCAGCGTGCCGAACACGGCGATCAGGGCGATGATCCGGTGGCCCAGGAACACCCGCAAGCTGCGGGAGTAGACGCGGACCATGGCCGACTGGACGGCCTCGACAATGCGGTCCAGCCGGGTCGCCGTCTTGCTCGGCGCGGCGCGCACGAAATGGGCGCAGATCATCGGCGTCACGGACAGCGACACCACGGCCGAGATCGCGATGGCGAAGATCAGGGTGACGGAAAACTCCCGGAACAGCACGCCGACGATGCCGCCCATGAACAGCAGCGGGATGAAGGCGCCGACCAGCGACACGCTGATCGACACGACGGTGAAGCCGATCTGCTGCGCCCCGGCGAAGGCGGCGCGCAGCGGCGACATCCCCTTCTCGAGGTTGCGGAAGACGTTCTCGATCATGACGATCGCGTCGTCGACCACGAAGCCGACCGAGACGGCCAGCGCCATCAGCGACAGGTTGTTGATCGAGAAGCCGGCCAGCCACATCAGGGCCACGGTCCCCGCCAGCGACAGGGGCACGGTCACACCCGCCGCGATCGTGGCCGCGCCCCGACGCAGGAACAGGAAGACGACCAGCATCACCAGCGCGACCGCGGCCGCGAGCGTCAGCTGCATGTCATCGACGCTGGCGCGGATGGTCGTGGTACGGTCGGACAGGACGGAAACGTTGATGCCGGCCGGTATCCAGCGCTTCAGCTCGGGCAGCAGCTCCTTGATGCGATCGACCGTCTCGATGACGTTGGCATCGGCCTGCTTGGTGATGTTCAGCAGGATCGCCGGCTGACGGTTGAACCACGCCGCCGACCGGCTGTTGCGCGTCGACTGCTCGACCGTGGCGATGTCGGACAGGCGCACCACGACGCCGTTGACGACCCGCACGACGATGTGCCCGTAGGCGGCTGGCGAACGCAGCTGGTCGTTCAGCGCCAGCGTCTCGCCGCGGTCGGCGCCATCGAAGACGCCGAGCGGGACGACGGCATTGGACCGGGCGATGGCGATGCGCACATCCTCGGCTGCCAGGCCCATGGCGGCGAGCTTGCCGGGATCGAGCCGCACCCGGATGGCAGGCTGGTCGGCACCACTGACGGTGACGTCGGCGACGCCCGGGATCTGGGAGATGCGCTGGGCGATCACCGAATCGGCGGCGTCGTAGATCGCGGTCGGGGAGACCATGTCCGACGTCAGCGCCAGGATCATGATCGGTGAGGCGTTGGGGTTGGACTTGCGGAAGATCGGCAAGGTCGGCAGGTCCAGCGGCAGGTCCGTCGCCGCGGCGTTGAGCGCCGCCTGCACGTCGCGCGCCGCCTTGTCGACATTGCGGCTGAGGTCGAACTGGATGGCGATCGAGGTCGAGCCCAGCGTCGTGGTCGAGGTGATCTCGGTGACGCCGGCGATCTTGCCCAGGCGCCGTTCCAGCGGCGCCGCGACCGTGGCCGCCATGGTGGCCGGGTCGGCGCCGGGCTGCGAGGCGCTGACGCGGATGGTCGGCAGGTCGATGGTCGGCAGGCTGGCCACCGGCAGGAACCGGTAGGCAACCGCCCCGATCAGCACCAGCCCGATCGCCAGCAACGTCGTGCCGACCGGCCTGCGGATGAAGGGGCGGGAGATGTTCATGATTCAGATGACAGATGACAGAAGTCAGAAGACAGAATGAAGCGCAGCTTTCTCATTCTGTTTTCTGGTTTCTGTTTTCTGTCTTCTGGTTCGCGCACCGCCCTACTCCGCGCTCTGGCGCGCGGGCGCCACGAGCGGGGGACGGCCGCCGAGGCGGACGCGCAGGGATTCCATGGCCAGGTAGACGACGGGGGTCGTGTACAGGGTCAGCAGCTGGCTCAGCAGCAGGCCGCCGACGATGGTGATTCCCAGCGGGAAGCGCAGCTCCGAGCCGGTGCCGTTCTCGAACACCATCGGTAGCGCGCCGAACAGCGCCGCCAGCGTCGTCATCATGATCGGCCGGAAGCGCAGCAGGCAGGCCTGGACGATGGCGTCATGCGGCGACATGCGCTCCTTGCGCTCGGCCTCGAGCGCGAAGTCGATCATCATGATCGCGTTCTTCTTCACGATGCCCATCAGCAGCACGATGCCGATCAGCGCGATGATCGACAGATCCTGGCGGCAGACCATCAGCGCCAGCAGCGCGCCGACGCCCGCCGACGGCAGGGTCGACAGGATGGTCAGCGGGTGGATGAAGCTTTCGTAGAGGAAGCCCAGGACGATGTAGATCGTGATGACGGCGGCCAGGATCAGCCACGGCTCGCCGGCCAGCGACTTGGCGAACTCGGCGGCGTCGCCCGAGAAGCTGCCGATCACCGACTCCGGCATGTCGATCTCGCGCTCGGCTGCCGCGATAGCCTTGACCGCATCGCCCAGCGACGCGCCGGGCGCCGGGTTGAAGCTGATCGTCACCGACGGGAATTGCTCCTGATGGGCGATCACCAGCGGCGCCGTGGTCCGCAGGACGCGCGAGAAAGCGCCGATAGGCACCTGCGCGCCCGCGCTCGACGTCACGTAGAGGCTGGCGAGCGCGCCGGGATCCTGCTGGTAGCGCGGCATGGCCTCCAGCACGACGCGGTACTGGTTGGCCTGGCCGTAGATGGTCGAGATCTGCCGCTGGCCGAAGGCATCGTAGAGCGTGTCGCCGATCACCTGCATGGACACGCCGAGGCGGCCAGCCATCTCACGGTCGACCTGCACGAATATGCGCAGCCCGTCCTCCTGCGCCTCCAGCGCGACGTCCTGAAGCATCGGCGCCGCACGCAGTTTCTCCACCAGCCGCTGCGACCAGTTCGTGACCTCTGCCCGTTCGGTGGCCACGAGCGTGTACTGGAATTGGGCCCGGCTCGAGCGGGTGCTGATCTGGATGTCCTGGACGGGCTGGAAATAGACGGTCAGGCCGGGGATCTCGGCGGCGATCTGCTGCAGGCGCTCGACGATCTCGCCGGCGACGGCCTGGCGGTCGTTGCGCGGCCGCAGGGAGATCGCCAGGGTGCCGGTATTGGGCGCCGGATTGACCGGGTTCACGCCGACGACGGAGACGACGCCCGTGACGTCGGGGTCCTTGCGGATCGCGGCCTCGATCGTCGCCTGCAGCCGTTGCATCTCGGCGAACGAGGCATGCGAGCCGCCCTCGGTGATGGCCGTGATCAGGCCGGTATCCTGCTGCGGCAGGAACCCTTTCGGCACCGCGATGTAGAGCCAGACGGTCGCCACCAGCGTCGCGGCCGTGACGAGCAACGTGGCCGTGCCATGCCGCAGGATCCATTCCAGGCTGACACGATAGAATTCGACTGTTTTCTCGACCAGGCGACCGAACATGCCGGCATTCCCGGGCCGGTGTTCGGCCCGACCCGCCGCCAGCAGCCGGCCGCACATCATCGGCGTCAGGGTCAGCGACACGACGGCCGACACGACCACCGCGATGGTCAGGGTCAGCGCGAACTCGCGGAACATGCGCCCGACGATGCCGGTCATGAACAGCAGCGGGATGAACACCGCCACCAGCGACACCGTCAGCGAGATCACCGTGAAGCCGATCTCGCGGGCGCCGCGCAACGCCGCCTGGAGCGGCGATTCACCCTTCTCCAGGTGGCGAACGATGTTCTCGATCATGACAATGGCGTCGTCGACGACGAAGCCGGTGCCGATGGTCAGCGCCATCAGCGACAGGTTGTTAAGGCTGAAGCCGCAGAACCACATCACCCCGAAGGTGGCGACCAGCGACAGCGGCAGGGTCACGCCGGCGATGACGGTGGCGCGCACCGTGCGCAGGAAGATGAAGACCACCAGCACGACCAGCGCCGTGCTCAGCATCAGGGTGAACTGCACGTCGTGCACCGAGGCACGGATGGTGTGCGTGCGGTCGTACACCACGATCAGGTTGATGCCGGCTGGCATGGCGCGCTGCAGACGCGGCAACTCGGCCTGGATGCCCTTGATCGTGGCGATGACGTTGGCGCCGGGCTGGCGTTGAACAGCGATCACGACGGCCGGCTTGCCCTGGTACCAGCCCGCGACCTTGTTGTTTTCCAGGCCGTCGACGATGTCGGCGACGTCGGTCAGCATGATCGGCGCGCCGTTGCGAAAGGCGACGATGACCGAACGGTAGGCCTGGGCCGCGACGATCTGGTCGTTGGCAGCAATGGTGTAGGCCTGCTGGGTGCCGTCGATGATGCCTTTCGGGCCGGCGACATTGGCGCCGGAGATCGCGGTGCGCAGATCCTCCATCCCCAGGCCATAGGCGGCCAGGCGCGACAGGTCAGCCTGGATGCGCACCGCCGGGCGCACGCCGCCCTGGACCGCGACATTGCCGACGCCCGTCACCTCGCTCAGCCGCTGCGCCAGCAAGGTGTCGGCGAGGTCGCTGAGCTGGCGCAGCGGCAGGGTCTCCGAGGTCAGCGCCAGGGTGACGATGGGCGTGTCGGCCGGGTTCACCTTCAGATAGGTGGGCGGGTACGGCAGGTTGCGCGGCAGTGTCGAGCCGGCCGCGTTGATGGCGGCCTGCACGTCCTGCGCCGCGGCATCGATGTCGCGCCCGAGATCGAACTGCAGGGTGACCTGACTGATGCCGTACGAGCTCGACGACGTCATGGTCGTGAGCGACGAGATCTGGCCGAACTGCCGCTCCAGCGGCGCGGTCACCAGCGCGGCCATCGTGTCGGGATTGGCGCCCGGCAGCTGGGTCGTGACCTGGATCGTGGGGAAATCGACCTGCGGCAGCGCCGACACCGGCAGCCACCAGTAGCCCAGGGCGCCGCCCAGCATGATCGCGACGCCCAGCAGCGAGGTGGCGATGGGCCGCAGAATGAAGGGCGCCGAGACGCTCATGGCCAGACCGAGAGCAGCAGAAGCGCTTCATGGTGAGCTTGTCGAACCATGAAGTGCCGAAACGACGCCCGTGCGAGGCCTTCATGGTTCGACAGGCTCACCATGAAGGCTACCGGGGCGAGGCAAGCCATCCTTTTGGCTGAGCTCATGTTCAGTCAGGCTCTCATGGCTTGGCGCCTGGACTCCCCTCGGATGGCTTGGCGCCCGGTGCCCCTTCGGGTCGCTGGCGGCCTTCACCGCCGCCCGGCCGCCCGGCGCCGGGACGGCGTCCGTCGGGAGAACGTCCCTTGTCCTCGGACGGCTGCGAGACGATGACGCGCGCGCCGCCGGTGAGGCGCGCGAAACCGCTGGTCACCACCTGCTCGCCGGACTGAAGCCCGGTGGCGATCACGGCGCGCGCGTCATCCTGTTGCGAGATGCCCACCGCTCGCATGGCGATGGTGCTGTCCTGCTGGATGACGAACACGTACGGACCGCTGGGGCCACGCTGCACCGCCGCGGTCGGCACGACCACGACCTGCCGCAGGGTGGCGGTCAGCAGCCGCACGTTCACGAACTGCCCGGGCCAGAGCTGCAGGTCGGCGTTGGGGAATTCGGCCTTCAGCCGGATCGTCCCCGTGGTCTGGTCGACCTGGTTGTCGATCACCCGCAAGGTGCCGCGGTCGACCACGGTGCGGCCGTCAGCACCCATGGCCTCGACCCGCAGCGGCTCCTGGGCGTGGGCCTTGTTGACCTGACCCAGGTATTGCTGCGGCAGGCTGAACAGCACCGAGATCGGCCGGATCTGGGTGATCACCACGATGCCGGTGGCATCGGAGGCGCGCACGATGTTGCCCTCGTCGATCTGCCGGATGCCGGTGCGCCCGTCGATCGGCGCCACGACATTGGTGTAGGCAAGGATCGCCCGGGCGTTGTCGATGGCGGCCTCGTCCGACTTGATCTGGGCCTCGAGCTGCGCCACCTGGGCACGGGCCGCATCGGCCTGCTGCACCGAGCCGGCGTTCAACTTCGCCAGCTGCGAATAGCGGTCGACATCCATCCGGGCGTTGACGAGCTGGGCCTGGTGCTGGGCCTTCAGCGCGACCGCCTGGTCGAGCTGGGCCTGGTAGGTGGTCGGATCGATCCGCGCCAGGACGTCGCCGCGCCGGACGTCCTGCCCCTCCTTGAAGGCGATGCTGATCAGCTTGCCGTCAACCTGCGGCTTGACGGTGACCGTGTTCAGCGCCTTGGTGGTGCCGACGCCGTCCAGGTAGACCGGGACGTCGGCGAGGCTGGCCGCGGCCGCAAGCACCGGCACCGCCCGGTCGCCACTGCCACCGCGCCGTCCCTCCGGCCGCTGTGCCTGCTGCTGCGAGCGCGGCATGACGGCAACGGCAACAGCGCCGGCGACAACGACCAGGACGACAACCAGGATCAGCGGGCGAAAAAGCTTCCTCAGCATGTGCTCCCCGGCGCATCTAGCGCCCTTCCGTTGACCTCGTCGAGGCCCATGACCTCTTCCTTCCTTGCCAATCGTCGCCCGCGGACGTGGCAGAATTAGCGCCGGTCAAGGCAGAGGCTCGTCAGAACGCCGTGGACTGTCGGTCCACGACGACCAGACCTCACCTCGTACGCGGTGATACGCACGGACGTGCCAGTGCATCCCCGGCACTTGCCCATGTCGCACTGCGGCGACCGATGGCTCGCGACACCTCTCCATCGGGCGGGCGGCCCGCCGCCGAACGGGTTGCGGGAATTGCGCAAACGCACCCCGCGCACTATCGCGGCCCCAAGTGGACCGCGGCCGGTACACCGTCAAACTCGACCGGTTGCGGAAATTGCGAGAAATCCGACGAATCGTAAGTCATGGTATGCCACCGGCTGGATCGCGCCAGCTTTCCTGGCGCACCGCGAATTGCGCGAATTCGAAGATGCCGCTTTGCGTGCCGGGTTAGTCATCGGTAGTCCATCTTCCGCTTCCGGAGTTTCCGGAGTTCCGCAGTCTTTCATTTATCGTTTGATTACAGGTGCTTGGCCCCCGTTCAACGATCTTCCGGAGTCTTCCGCAATCTTCCGCGGTTTCCGGAGTCCCGGTACTTCAGGGCGGGGGGTCCGACCCGGACAACCCGGGCGGCAGGCACTGTGCCCATGGGGCACCGGCGTCCTTCGCCATGATCCGCGGCAGCGGCCAGAGCCATGGTTCCATCATCGACCTCGCCGTTCGAGCAATGTCATCTCGCGATAGCACTCAACCCGACCGGTGCAACGGCGCCCGCGGCCTGCGCTCACCAATTGCAGTCTCACGTGCCGTCACTGGCGGCACGGCGTGGTTGGTCACCGTCTGCCGAGGCTTCGGCGAATGTGGACGATAGACATCGCCTCGTGTCGTGAGGCCCGCGAAGCGCCCTTTGTCCCCGGCGACGGGAAAGCTACTGATGAGACGCCAGATACGCTGCGCGTCACGACACCACAACCGGTACAAAAACAGAAATTTCTGACCGCAGTTTGCGGGGTACGATTGCGGACGACATCACGGCAGGGAGCATTCCGATACACGCCCAACAACCGTTTGGCGGAGACATACGACGCAGTGTGACGCGCCCATGGTTACTGACTTTTGTTGCCACATTGCGCCTCACCAGCCTCGGTGGCTCGTTCGAAGCATTTCGAACGGTCCGTGCGGTTGCCCATCCTTCGAGACGCGCGCCTGCGGCGCGCTCCTCAGGATGAGGAGGTGCGAGGATGCCAAGGCTGCCCGCTCGGGTCGCCGCGGCCGGAGGCCCACGCTCCGCGATGCGGTGCGCCGCCCCCGACAGGATGCGACTTCTGCCGCCCTAGGCCGCCGCGGCCTGGGGCGCGCTGGCGGCGTCGAGTCGGGCGACGGCGGCGGCGTCGAGCTTGACGTCGACTGCCTTCAGGATGTCGGCCAGCTGCTGGGTGTTGGTGGCGCTGACGATGGGCGCGGCCACGGCCGGGCGCGACATGGTCCAGGCCAGCGTGATCTGCGACGGCGTCGCGCCGGTCTGGGCCGCCAGCTCGTCAAGCACCTTGAGGATGCCGAAGCCCTTCGGGTTGAGGTACTTCTTCACGCCGCCGCCGCGCACGCTCTGCCCGAGATCACCTTCGGCACGGTACTTGCCGCTAAGGAAGCCGCTGGCCAGTGAGTAGTAGCCGATGACGCCGATCTCCTCCTTGACGCAGAGGTCTTGCAGCGGGCCTTCGTAGAGGCCGCGTTCGCAGAGGTTGTAGTGCGGCTGCAGCGTCTCGTAGCGCGGCGCACCCAACTTCGCGCTGGTTTCCAGCGCCAGCTTCAACCGCGCGGCGTCGTAGTTCGAGGCGCCGATGGCGCGCACCTTGCCGGAATTGACCAGCTGCCCGTAGGCCTCGAAGCGCTCTTCCATCGGCGCGTCGGGATCGTCGCGGTGCGACTGGTAGAGGTCGATGTAGTCGGTCTGCAGCCGCTTCAGCGACTCCTCGACCGAGCGCAGGATGTAGGCCTTGGCCAGCCCCTTGCGGTCGGGCGCCATCTGCATGCCGACCTTGGTGGCGATCACCACCTTGTCGCGCCCGCCACGCTGCTTCAGCCAGTTGCCGATCACCGTCTCCGACTCGCCGCCCTTGTGGCCCGGCGCCCAGACTGAATAGACGTCAGCCGTGTCGACCAGGTTGAAGCCGGCGCCGATGAAGCCGTCGAGCACGGCAAACGACTTCGCCTCGTCGGCCGTCCACCCGAACACATTGCCGCCCAGCGCCAGTGGCGCCACGTCGATACCTGACCGCCCGAGCTTGCGCTTCTGCATGTCCGTCTCCGTCGCCTCGTGGAAGGGCCGGAGCATAGGGCGGGAAATCAGAAGTCAGAAGCCGGAAATCAGAAGCCAGAATGGGGTTCTCGTGATTTCGGTCGGAGCGCGCCACTGGGGGCAGGCAAAGCCTGCCCTGAAGTGGCGCACGACATCGAGCGGCCTCGATGGCCGTCCGGCGTCGGTCTTCCGCGGTGCCGCGGTCGCCCTTCGCTACGCTACGGGTCGGCAGCGGCGGAGCCGCGCCTAAGATGCGCCGCTGGAGTGGCGCGCCGCACCAAAACGTCTGCCGCGTGCACGACGGCACGTAGTGTCTCATCAGCGGCAACCAGGTCGGGGTTGTCGGCCGACGGTTGGGTCGCCAGCCAGTGATCGGTTTCGGCGATCTCCTCGCGGATGAAACCGTCGAGGACCGGCACCCGCGGGCCGTTGCCCAGCTCATGCGCCCGGGCCTTGAGCACCAGCAGGTCGTCGATCGCCCGCGAGATCGACGGCTCGAGTGCCACGCCGGTACGCAGGGTGGGTAGGTCCATCGGCAACGGATCGTAGGGCCGCAGGCGCAGCCAGCGCAGCGCTACGGCAGGACGGATCGAGTAGAAGTACTTCTTCAGGCGCACCGCGTCGCGGCCCTCGATGTCGCCCAGGAACTGCCGTCGCGCGAGCCCCAGGTAGTGGCGGCGCGCGGCGGCCGGGCCGGGGCGCAGGCCGACGAAGCGCTGCAGCGGCCTGGCCAACTCCGCGTTCCAGCGGTAGACCACTGGCGAGCGCAGCCACTCGGGCAGGACGGGGTTGAACTTGCAGGCCAGCGCCAGGGCCTTGCGGACGTCCCAGCCGGAGATGTCGAGGCCTTCGCTGATCGGTTCCTCGATCACGTCGCGGCCGGGGCGCACCGACAGGTACCAGTCGAGGCGGTGGGCATAGACGAAGCGGACGTCGAAGTCGCTGTCGGGGGAGTGAAAACCCCACGCGCGGCTGCCGGACTCGATGGCAAACAGGATCGCCACCTCGTGCGCCGCCTCGATGCGGTCGAGTTCGCGGACAATGCGGGCGGCTGTATCCGGCGGGACGACAGTGTGGTCGATGCGGGTGGGCACGTTCGGGGTCGGCACTGAGGGCATGGCTGGCACGGCATACGGGCATTTGCCATGGCACACAAACTGCTTAAAGTTACCGTGAAATTACGTTGCCGAGGTCTCGCGTTCCGATGTCCCCCGCCTTGCGTCCGATGATCGGCATTTCGGCCTGCCGCCGCAGCCTCAACAACATCTGGACCATACATGCGGTTGGCGACAAGTACGTCCAGGTCGTCACCGACGTCATCGGCGGCTTGCCACTGATCCTGCCGGCGGTCGGCGCCGGCGACAACGGTGGTCTCGACACCGATCGCGTGCTCGACATGCTCGATGGCGTGATGCTGACCGGCAGCCCCTCCAATGTCGAGCCGTCGAACTACGGCGGCCACCCTGCCCGCCGGGGCGTCGCCGCCGATCCGGCCCGCGACATGACCACCCTGCCGCTGATCCGCCGTGCCCTGGAGCGGGCCGTGCCGCTGTTCGCCATCTGCCGCGGCTTCCAGGAGCTCAACGTCGCCCTGGGCGGCACCCTGCACCAGCATGTCGAGGAGGTGCCGGGCCGCATGGACCATCGGGCGCCCAAGGTCGAGGCGTTCGAGGCCAAGATTGCGCCGGCGCACCCGATTGCGATCACGCCGGGCGGGCAGCTTCACAAGCTGCTGGGCTGCACGGAGGCCGACGTCAACTCGCTGCACGGCCAGGGTATCGACCGGCTGGCGCCCGGCCTGAAGATCGAGGCCGTGGCGCCGGATGGACAGATCGAGGCGGTCAGCGTGCCGGACGCGCCAGGATTCGTCTGCGCCGTGCAGTGGCATCCCGAGGCCCAGGCACGCGAGAACCCGCTGTCGATGAAACTGTTCGACGCCTTCACCACCGCCTGCCGCGCGCGGGCGGCATCGCGCCTTGCCGTGCCGTTCAGGGCGGCGGCAGAATAGGCGCCATCACCACGGAGCGAGGGTCTCTCGCCCGCATCGGCGCGATAGCGCCGACATCCCCACCAGTAACTCCACGCACTGATTGCGCTCCCCGGTTCGCCCGAGCGACGCGGGCAAGACGCCTGCGTTCGGCGTGATGACTTACGTGCTACGGTGGCGGAGATTGCGACAGCCGCGCTTTACCGGCTGCGGGTTCCGGTGCCACGCGTCCTTGAAGTTGTACGAATTATTGTACATATAGTCCCAGCAGGCTGGGAGGGATCGATGGATGTTCTGACCTATTCGGATACGCGGGCAAACCTGAAGGCCGTGATGGACCGCGTCGTGAGAGACAAGACGCCGGTGGTCGTGACGCGCCAGAAGGCCGAGGCAGTGGTGATGGTTTCACTGTCCGACTGGAACGCCATGGAGGAAACCCTGCACCTGCTGTCGACGCCCGCGAACGCCGAGCGCCTGCGAGCGTCAATTCGTGAGTTGGAGGGAGGTGGCGGCGTCGAGCGCGAGCTATCCGACGAGTGAAGCTCCTCTTTTCCGGGCGGGCATGGGAGGACTATCAGCATTGGGTCGCCACCGACCCAAATGTGCTGGAGCGCGTCAATGCGTTGATCAGGGAGTGCACGCGTACGCCATTCACGGGCACAGGAAAGCCGGAGCCCCTCAAGGGCGATCTCAAGGGATGGTGGTCGCGCCGGATCACGCTGGAAGATCGTCTCGTTTATCGTATCGCCGGGGCCGCGCCCGATCAGGTGCTGGAGATGGTCCAATGCCGGTTCCACTACTGAATTCGAATTATCAAAGCACCTCGCGCAATTTGGCGACGACCAGCTTCCATACGCCGTCGGGGTCGTCGTCGGGCAGCGAGTCGATAGGCAGCCAGCGCAGCGCTTTCACTTCACCCTCCTGCGCCGTCAGCGCCTGCGTCGAGTCGGCGGTGAACAGGTAGCGGAAGTCGAAGTGGTAGCGCTGGCGCTCGCCGCGGCCGGGGTTGGCGGGGATCATGTGCGGGTCGATGTCGAGCGGCAACGTCGGATCGCGGGCCCAGTCGCTGGGCGTGAAACGCCGCAGGCCGGTCTCTTCCCAGACTTCGCGCGCGGCGCCGTCGCGCGGGCCTTCACCGGCGTCGACATGGCCGCCGGGCTGCAGCCAGCGGTCGAGCGTGCCGTGATGCACCATCAGGATGGTGTCGCGCCGCGGGTCGACGACAAAGGCACTGCCGGTGACGTGGCCCGACATCGAGCTGCGCGCGAACAGGTCGCTCGGCTCGACCAGGCGGTCGAGCAGCGGCTGGAGCCGTGCCTTCTCGGCCGGGAACCGCGCCAGGTAGCGCCGCACGATGCCCGGGATACGCGCCGCCGGATCGCGGTCGTCCTCCGTCATACCGCCGGCTTGGTGTAGACGTCCTTCAGCGCCAGCCGGCCGTCACGGAAGGTGTAGCGCTCAACGCCGATGGTCTCGAACGCCTTGCCGGTGGCCTTGTCGGTGCCGGTCAGGCGGAAGGTCATGAAGCTCGCCTCCGGCGCGTGGTGATAGACCACGTCGTGGAAGCGCATGTTCTCGACCTGCTGCTTGCGCTCGGCGAAGTAGGTCACGATGTCCTCGCGCGAGGTCAGCAGGCGGCCAATCTCGCCGCCCTGCACGCTCCACACGAAGTCCGGCGTCACCACCTGGTACATCGCGTCGAGATCCTGCTTGAAGAAGGCGCGCCCGAAGGCCTTGAAGATCGTGTCGCGCTCGGCGGCGGACGGGGTCATGGCTGTCTCCTCGCTGTCGGATGACGCAGGCGACTCTTACCGTACCTTCGGGAGGACCGACAGGCCGCGGCATGAGCGCTTCGCCCGCTCACGCGACGCGGCGCGCACAGAAAGTCGGCGGGCCAACGCTGACGATGAACGCCGCAGGCGATAGCTTCCGTCCGTGCCGGTGGCGCGGCAGGCTTCGCGACCTGCCGGATGCTTAGAAAGGTCGGTGTTGCCCGTGACCCTTCTCAATCGCTTGATGCCAGCGGTGCTCGCCGTGCTGCTGGCCATGCCGGCCGTGGCCGAGGTCCCCACCCCGGTTGCCGCGGCGCGAGACGCCGACGTCATCGCCCTCTGCAGCCCTCACGAGGACAAGCTGCTGCTGCGCGTGCGTTTCGACCGCAGCACGGGCAAAGTGTCATTCGCGCCGTTCGGACCGCCCGGCGTTGAGATCTTCGCCGTGGCGCCGCGCGGCGCGTTCACCGTCTACGCCGGCATCCAGGATCCGGGCGGCAATGCGTCGCCGGCGCTGTTCATGCTGGATGAAGCCGGCCAGGCGCTCGGCAAGCCGCTGGCCAGCCCGATCGGCGCGATCGCCACACTGGCGGTATCGCCCAAGGGCGACTGGGTGGCGGCCAGCGGCCAGAGTGGCTGGATCGCGATGTTCGCGGTCGAACGCACAGGGCCGGCGCGCCGCCTGGTCGCCCGCGCCAAGTTCGCGATCTCGCCGGACCGGGGATTTTCCTACGCCTTCCGACCGGAGGGCGGCATCGCGATACTGACCGAGGATTGGGTCCTGACGTTCCGAGCCAACGACGGCAGCGTGCAGCGCACCCTCGACCTCAAGCCCCTCAATCGAGACCTGCCGGTGGTGGGGCGTGGCGGCAACGTGGCGTTCAAGCTGACGTGGTCGCCACGCGGCGACCGCTTCGCGGTCAACTGGGGTGGCGGCCCGATCGCGACCACCATTTTCGATCGGACCGGGCGGGCCCTGCAGCCGCGCGGCGGTGAGGTCGCCTACCTGGCCGGGAGCAACGTCGAGTTCGTCTCAGGCGGCGATGCGTTGATCGTGCACGGGATGGAGCCACCGGCCCTGATCAGCATGGCGACCCTGACCAAGACGCCGTTCAGCGATGAAAACTTGTCTGCCGCCGCCTTCGTGTCCCAACCCGGCGGGCGCACGGTCGCGGTCCTGAGCACTGACCATGAGGCCTCCTTATGGTCGATGGACGGCAAGCCCCTGGTCGCTCCCGCCGGTCTCGAAAACTACACCTTCGGGGCGGCCGCGGCCGGTGCCGACGGCGAGCTCATCGTGGCCGCCGGACGGGGCGGTTGGATCGATATCTTTACGCGGCAGGGAGCGTTCCTGCGCCGCGTCCAAGCCGGCACCCGCGGGTCCGGCTCCGGTGGCAACATCGCCCTGTCGGCGGATGGCGCCGTGGCCGGGGCGTTCGACTGGGGGACCCTGGGCGTCTTTTCGCCGACAGGCGCACGGCTGTGGGGCGCCGCGCATTCGTATTACGGCACGCAGGACTTCTTCATCGCCGTCGCGGCCGACGGCAGCCGGATCGCCGCCGCCGGTCCCGACAGGCAGCTGCGCAGCTGGGCGCGCGACGGCAGCGCCGCCACCAGCTTCGAGCTCAGAGCCGGGGACGAGGTCCCGAGCAGGCTCATGGGGCTGGCGGTATCGAGCGGCGGCGATGCGATCGCCGTGGCCGACGAGAAACCGGCAGTGTGGATCGCCTATCCCGCCGACAAGCGCGTGCAGCGGGTGCCGCTGCGAGGCGGCGCGTCCAGCGTCGCGGCCCTGCCGGATGGCACCGGCTTCGTGGTCGGCCTCGTCGATGGCTCCGTCGTGCGCATCGAGCGCGATGGCGCGATCGTGGGTACCCTGGTCAAGGGCACAGATCAGGGTTCTGCCGGACGCATCGTCGTGGCGCCGGACGGCAAGAGCCTGGTCGTGATCGGCGGCGACGAAATCTCCGCCCGCCATCTGGCGTGGAATGGCGAGGTGCTGACCGGGCCGATCCGGATGAGCCGCTATGAGCACATCAAGGGCGCCTTCTTCGAGAACGGCGCACCGTTGCTGATCGTGGCTTGGCGCTCTTCGGATTCGACGATACCGGACACGTTCCAGGTCGTCGATTTCGGCACGACAGGCAAGCGGCAAGCCCGCTCGCTGGACCGACCGCGGCCGTAACCCTCGTTCTACCCGGAGGGA
>Ga0187894_10003225_pt1 | contig 18538 bp, 14 predicted proteins | sample GBC1701081metaG_FD_136650 | JGI IMG/M metagenome (GOLD analysis project Ga0187894, IMG submission 136650) | White microbial mat communities from a lava cave in the Kipuka Kanohina Cave System on the Island of Hawaii, USA - GBC170108-1 metaG ...
GCCAGTTAGACGACATCCCAACAAACCAGGGCGAGTGGCCGGACTCGAACCGGCGACGATCTGATTCACAGTCACACGCTCTGCCGCCTGAGCTACACCCGCCATAATTTCGATACTCCCGCCGAGATTCGAACTCGGATCACGCGCTGATCCGGCGCTTACAGGTTATAAGCCTGCCGCTTTTTCCAGTTAAGCTACGGGAGCGGTTAAAAATTCGATGCTCCCACCGGGACTCGAACCCGGACCTTGCGCCGATCTGGCGCTGACACGTAATCGCCGTGCCGCTCTCCCTAATTGAGCTACAGGAGCGGATGTCAAACATCGCGATGGGTCCGGTGGGATTCGAACCCACATCTCACGGCTTAAAAGGCCGCTGCCTTATCCAGTTGGGCCACAGACCCGCGAGTTACTCGGCGAGTAACACCGAGTAACCAAACTCAGCAGGGCGTGCGGGATTCGAACCCGCGATCTTCAGCTTGAAAGACTGACGGCTTAACCTGACTTGCCAAACGCCCCATAAAATTCAAGCAACTGGGAGCGGGAGCAGGAGTCGAACCTGCCGGTTCTGGCTTATGAGACCATTGAGCCGCCCTTGCTCTATTCCCGCGATAAATGCCGAAGGAGGGAGTCGAACCCTCAAAGTGTTCGGAGGTTTAAGCTCCGCGCGTCTGCCAATTGCGCCACTTCGGCCAATATTTGAAGCACGCCACCGGAATCGAACCGATCTAACGTGGGCTGCAACCACGCGCCTGAATCCACTCGGCCAGACGTGCTGAACCCCTTGGGAGCGCAGTACGCCTATGCTCCCAGGCAAAGTGGGTGAGGAGGTTTGAACTCCCAACCTCGAGCGTGGCGGGCTCGCGCTCTTCCATTTGAGCTACACCCACAAAATCCAATGCAGGTAGAAGGATTCGAACCTTCAACTTGCGGTTTTTGAGACCGCCGCGTCTGCCACATTGCGCCATACCTGCAAATTCGATGCGGACGAGAGGATTTGAACCTCCAACAACAGCGTTCTCGGCGCTGCGCGTCTGCCTGATTGCGCCACGTCCGCAAATGCATCGGGCGAGACTCGAACTCGCGGCCTCAGGCTTCGGAGACCTGCGCTCTCACTCCAACTGAGCTACCGATGCAATGATCAGTACTGATTTGATGCCGACGGCAGGATTCGAACCTGCATCATCTAAGTTCTGGGCTTAGCGCGTCTGCCTATTTGCGCCACGTCGGCACACGTATATTTGGCGGAGAGCCAGGGACTCGAACCCTGATGAGTATGACCTCGGCAGTTTTCAAGACTGCTGCCTTACCAATTAGGCTTGCCCTCCATTATCTTGTATTACTTTTTTGCTATCCTTTCTTACCTTTCCGATAACAACAATTAACATTGGCGGAGGCGGTGGGACTCGAACCCACACGAGGCAAAGTAGCTCTCTGGTTTAGCAGACCAGCGCGATTACCATTTCCGCCACGCCTCCTCAGTACCTAAAAACTCTAACAGGAGCGCCAGGGCTCGAACCCGGAACTTCGGTTTTGGAGACCGACCGGTTGCCAATTACCAACACGCTCCTACTACAAAAATGCCGAAGGCAGGAATCGAACCTACTCGCAGACACACGTCTACAATGGGTTTACAGTCCACCGCCCGGCCATCGGGCTTCTTCGGCCTGAAACCTGAAGCTCGTAAAAACTAAACGAGCGGGCAACTCTACAGCTTAAAGCTGGAGCGGCCCGCTCAACCTAAAAATCCCTTTCGATTCTGTATTCGGATTTTCGGGAGCGGGAACTGCCGCTCCCGCAAGACTATTGATGCCTAAAGAGATAACCGCCAAACGAGCGTTCAATCGAACTGCGCTGCTGATCTCCGCTTCGTAGCGTCCCTCTCAGCATCCCTCTCAGCATCCCTCTCAGCATCTTTGATGTGGCTAAGGTATCGGGGTTGACCAACCCAAAGCACACAAAAATGCCCGGCCGCCAGCAGGTCAACCCTGCCGCCGTTGCGCCGTTCCCTATCAGATTTTTATGTCCTTTGAGCGTCATAACTATTTGAAAACTTTTGAAACCTTAATTTGAAGATTGCCGGATAGCTTGATTACTCTATCCAAGACAAGACAGCTTATACGCCAATCCCTGTTACCCAGTCAAGAAAAATGTTTGAAATGTTCGAAAATGTTCTTCCAGATAGTATCCAGTAACATTTGTCACGTTGGACAAATTACTCCAAGCTACCTACCTTCACAATCAGCCTGAGTACAATCACATAAACATTTTGGAATTAACCCAGCGACAACCTGTTCCGTTTGTTCCATTATCTCCCATCCGTTCCTTCAACATAGGCTGCTATCGAAGGGCGCATCCTCCCGTGCTGAGTGGCCTGTTCAAAAGCAAATGCAAGTTGCAACACGTCGAAATCGCGTTGATGACGACCGACGATCTGTAGACCGATCGGAAGTCCGTCGTTCGTAAAACCGCAGGGGACAGAGATCGCAGGAAGGCCGGTTAGCGTGATGGCATAACAGGTAGCCATCCAATCAATGTAGCTTTCCATTTTGACGCCGTTGATCTCTCTTACCCAGTCCGCCTCTACCGGAAACGGCGCGACCTGCGACACAGGCAGGATCAGAAATTCATACCGTTTCATAAACTCTCGCACGCGATGATAAAGCTGCGTGCGCTTTGCCTCAGCGCGCGCAATGTCTGGCCCGTTCAGCTTCAATCCCTGTTCGATATTCCAGACAACAGTGTCTTTCATCAGCGAACGATGCAATTTGAAATCATCGCCTCTGGTTTGCGCAAAGAACCAAGCCCGCAGAACCTGAAAGATTTCGTCGGCCGCGACGAAATCCGGCTCTCCGTCATCAACCTGACATCCGATCTCCGCAAAGACGGGCCGCGCGCGATCGCATACTTCATTGACAACAGGCTCCACAGGATACCGGCCGAGGTTTCGGCTCCAGGCGATGCGCGCGTCTTTGAAATCGCGGCGCAGGAGTTGCGAGAAAATTGCGCCAGGTTCCTTGATAGATATTGGCGATCTGTCGTCCGGGCCGGCTATCATCGAAAGCAGAAACGCGACATCCCGAACAGTGCGGGCCATCGGGCCTTCCACGGCGAGCGTGTTCCAAGCCAGCATCACGGGGTGCGAAGGAACGCGCCCCGGCGACGGTCGAAAGCCGACCACATTGCAGAAGCTAGCCGGATTTCTGAGCGACCCTCCGAGATCGCTCCCGTCCGCAAGAGGGACCATTCCACAGGCGAGCGCGACGGCCGCGCCACCGCTGCTGCCGCCGCAGGTCTTGGTCAGATCGTATGGGTTGAGAGTCGCGCCGAATACTTCGTTGAACGTCTGCGAGCCGGCGCCGAATTCTGGCGTATTGGTTTTGCCGATGATGATTGCGCCAGCGGATCTGAGACGCTCTACGAAAAGCGTGTCCTCGCCAGGAATGAAATCTTTGTAGATACGAGAGCCGAACGTCGTGCGGAGGCCTGAGGTCAGGGCTAGATCTTTCACCGCGTGCGGCAGACCGTGCAGTGGACCGACCGGTTCTCCTTTCGCCAGTTTCTCATCGGCTTCGTTTGCCGCGCGGAGCGCGGCTTCGGCGCCAATGAGGGTACAAATGGCGTTGACCTGCGGGTTGACCCGTTCGATTTGAGAAAGGAACGCCGCCATCACTTCCGTTGCGGAGACCTCCCTATCGCGGATCATTCGCGCCAAGTCAACAGCGTCTTTGAAACAAAGCTCCGTCGTCGGGTTCAAGTCGCAACTCCCTCTATTTGTTCCTGAGAGCGCACGCGGCCTCGCGTGCGGGCTTACAGGGCTACTACTTTTATCGCAGTGTCTTCTCCGTAAGCCCGCACGCGAGGCCGCGTGCACTCCCAGGGTTATGGGTTATGCTCCCAGGGTTATGTTTCCGGCGCGATCTCGACTTCCATTCCGTCTTTGAGCTGCGGACCGCCCGCGCTGATCGCGATCTTCTCGTCGGCGCGCAATCCTTCGATGATCTCGACCAGATCTCCCAAGCGGTCGCCCAATTTCACCTCGCGCTCTTTGATCGTCTTGCCTTGGATGACGAAGACTTTGTACGCGCCGAAAAGGTAGGCGGTGGCGTTGTACGGAACGGCCAGAACCTGATCGACCCTGTCGGATTGAATCGTGGCTTTGACGAAAGAGCCGGGTTTCAGTTCGCCGCCGCGGTTGGCTACCAGGGCTTCGATCTCGAATGTGCGGTTCTTCTCTTCGACGGAGGGGTTGATGCGCGAAATACGTCCTGTGAATTCGCGGCCCGGGAAGGCTTCGAGGCTGAGTTTGACCTCGCGTCCGACGCGCACCCACGGCGACATCTTCTCGGGTACGTTCAAACGCGCGCGCAGTGGATCGACATTGACGATGGTCATCACGGGCGTCTGGACTTTCAGGTACTGGCCGACGGTGACTTCGCGAGCTTTGATGTGGCCGGCGAATGGCGCGCGAATCTGCGTGTCGCGCAGCCGCTTATTGGCCAAATTGAGCGACGCCTGAGTCTGCTGCATTGATGCGCGCAGGTTTTCGACCTGCTGCATGGCCAGATCGTAAGTCGCCTTCGCGGCTTTATACCGCGCCTCGGCTTCGTCATATTGCTGGCGCGGGATGACACCGGTTTCGAGCAGGCTTTGCGCGCGTTTGTATTTCTGTTCAGCGTCGGTCAGGTCCGCGGCGGCTTTTTTGACTTCGGCGGCCTGGCGCACGTCTTTCAACTCACCGTCGTTTTCGTTCAAACCCAATCGCGCCCGCGCCTGTCTGAGCGCCGCCTGCTGTTGATCAACAGTAAGCTGGAATTCAACCGGCGAAACGCGCGCCAACGCCTGTCCCTTATCCACGCGGTCGCCAACGTCGGCCATAACCTGTTCGACACGGCCTTCGGCTTCCGAGCTGACAGTGACTTCGTCGTACGCGAAGAGAGAACCTACGGCTTCGACCGTTCGATGCTGCTGCCGCTGTTCAACCGACGCGATTTTGATCTTTGCCTTCGGCTCAGCCGGGCTCGGCTTTCCGTTCTGGGATTTCCCCGAGATGTCGCGCGCGCAGGATGAACTGAATAGAACGAGCAATGTGATGATAGAGAAGAAGAAAATATTTCGAGATGAGACAGTGTGTCGCGTTGAATGGGGGGGCGTCATTAGCTTTCAGCCTTGTCCTTTCTGATAAATCCCAGGAGCGCGCGCCATTTGTCCTACACAAGTTTTCCCGCTCCTCACGGAGCGGAGGACGCTGGCTTGTGTGGAAACAGATAGCGCGCGCTCCCAAGGTCATTTCAATCACTTCGCGCCGACTTTCGAGAAGACCGCGCTGCCCAACCGCACGAATGGCCCGCCATCTTCCGACAGTTCTTCGGCCACCGTGAACGAGTGCGCGGCGACGACCGAGATGGTGCGGCGCAATTGCAGTTTCTGCTTCTTGGCCGTGACCGGATCAATCGTGAAGCGGATCGAGATCGGGCTTGTCCAATCGCCGCGACTTGTGAGCGCGACGCCGCTGCCGAGCTTTTCGGTGAAGGTCATCATCTTCGTCGCTTCGTCGAAAACGATCACCAGATTATCTTCGAATACGCCGCCTTCGTGTTTGCACTTGCTGACGCCTTCGACTGATTTGCCGTCGGCGCGCTTGGTGAAGGCCACCACGCATTCGCGCGGCGCGGGCCACAACGCGCTTTCACGTCCAACGTATTTATAACCCCACTGGCCGACAAAATAATCGATTGACTGTTTCTGCTGCGGCTGCGGCACGTCCATGCGCTGGCGTTGCTGCCCCTGCCCTTGTCCTTGTGGCTGTTGCTGCGCCGACACCTGCTGCCCGGCCGATGCGGCTGGGGCGTCGGCGTTGGCGCTGACGCGTTTGAGATCGATGTCAAACGCGATGCTCTGTCCGCCGAAGTCCAGCGCGCCCTGCCCTTTCATCGTCTCGCCAGCGACTGTGAAGTTATAGTTGATGGTGAGCGCGCCTTGCGGCGATTCGACATCGGCTTTGGCCGTGACCTTGTCGCCATCAACCTTGAAGTCTTTAAGCTGTATCTCCATGCCCTGACGCATTCCGGGCATTTTGCCCGTGTAAGCGTCGCCTTCTTTTTTGATGACCAGATTTGTCTCGCGCTCGCCTTGTGGCGATTGAATCTTGCCTTCCCAGCGCCCCGCGAGTTTGTCTTGTTGGGCGAAGACGGAATTGGCGAGCATTTGAGCGGATAAGATGATCGTACAAGCGATGCCACAGATGTTAAGTGCTCGGCGCATCAGTTGTTCCTCCGAATGATGGATTGTTGATCGTGTGTTAAAGAGACGTGGTCATGGCGACGCACATTGGTAAGTACGGCGCATGACAGCAGGCAGTTTCTCATTTAACGCGTCAGGCGCCCGATCGCCAGGAGGACATGGACATCAAGAACTTACCTACCGAGCGGTCGGACAGCTGATACTGGCGCTTAAATATCGAAGGCGTCAAGACCGGTGATGTGTTTTCCGATCGCCAGCGTGTGGACTTCGTGCGTGCCTTCGTAGGTATAAACCGATTCAAGGTTGCACATATGGCGCATAATCGGGTAATCGGCGGTGATGCCGTTCGCGCCCAGGATGCCGCGAGCGGTGCGCGCGCATTCCAATGCCATCGCCACATTGTTCATCTTCGCCATCGAAACATGAATCGGCTCCATCACGCCGGAATCTTTCATCCGGCCAAGCTGCAAACAAAGCAACTGAGCTTTGGTGATCTCGGTCAGCATCTCGACCAGTTTTTTCTGCGTCAACTGGTATCCGGCGATGGGCTTCGTGAATTGCACGCGCTGTTTGGCGTAATCGAGCGCGCTCTTGTAACACGATACGGCCGCGCCGATCGCGCCCCACGCGATGCCATACCGCGCCTGCGTCAAACACATCAGCGGGCTTTTCAGTCCCTTGCTTTCCGGCAGGATGTTTGTTTCCGGAATCAGGCAGTCTTCGAAAACGAGCTCGGACGTGACCGAGGCGCGCAAGGAGAGCTTGTGTTTGACTTCGGGAGCCTTGAACCCCGGCGCGCCTTTTTCGACAATGAAGCCCCGGATCGTATCGTTCTCGTCAGTCCTGGCCCAAACGACGGCGATGTCGGCGATCGTGCCGTTGGTGATCCAGGCCTTGCTGCCGTTGAGCAACCATCCGTCTTTTACGCGCCTGGCGCGAGTCTTCATACTCGCCGGATTCGATCCTGAATTCGGCTCGGTCAATCCGAAACAGCCGATGACTTTGCCGGCGGCCATCTGCGGCAAATATTTCTGCCGCTGCTCTTCGCTGCCGAAGGCGTAGATCGGGTACATGCAGAGCGAGCTTTGAACCGAGACGAAACTGCGGATGCCCGAATCGCCCGCCTCCAGCTCCTGCGTGATCAGCCCGTAGGTCACGTTATTGACGCCAGCGCACCCATATTTTTCAGGCAGGTTCGACCCCAGCACGCCCAAATTGGCCAGCTCGGGGATCAACTCCATCGGGAATCTGCCCTCTTCAAAACATTCGGCGATGATCGGGTTGATGCGTTCGTTGACGAAGGCGCGGATCGAATCGCGCGCCAGCTTCTCCTCGTCCGAGAGCAATAGATCAAGTTTTAGAAAATCCACTTCCGCGGAACTCATAATTGCGTCCTTTCTTGACCTGGGAGCGCACGCGGCTCGCGTGCTGACTTCCGAAACTGCGGCTTTCATCGCAGGGTGTCGTCTCCGGAAGCCAGCACGCGAGCCGCGTGCGCTCCCAGGGCTCTATCGAGTAATTTCAAACAGCGCCCAATCCCCGGTTTTCATATCGCGCAACAAGCCGCGCATCCATTCGTACTCCTTGCGCTGTTTCAGAAAATCTTCGGTGATGAAATCGGGAGCGCAGGCGTGGCCATACGAGCCCCACATCCGCCTCACCGGTCTTATTGTCGCCGATCAGCCAGTCGTTAGCATACCCGCCGTTGTTGCCTTCGAGCATGATGCGCGCGTAATCATCAATCGAGTTGCTGTACTGCATCGCCTTGCGCGCGCGCTCGAATTCGGGTTTGCCTTTCGGGTCGAAGCCTGTGAAGCCGGTGATCGTCGTTTCGGTGATCATGATGCCGTTCTCATTGCGGTACTGTTACTTGTTCTTCGAACGGGCGCGCCAGTAAATCACCACGCCGAGCAGAATGAGAAACGCCACGCCGCCGATGACTTTCGCTTCATACTCCAGCCAGTCCCCGGTTCCAGGCGGGGGAACCAGCGCCAGAACCATTGCGAAGATCGTGACCAACAACCCGCTGATTCCGATGGCATAAGCCCCGGCGGTTCCTCCGGGCGCGGACATCACATCGGGGCTGAGGCCTTCCCTGCGGCGGTGAATCAGAAAGACGATGAAAAGATAAATGTACGTGACGTAATAGATGATGAGCTGCGCGCTCAACAGAATGAGATAGACTTGGGCGACTTTGGTTTCTTTGCCGAGCTGCATGATCAACAAAAAGAGTGTCGCCAGCGCGGCCTGCGCGAGGATCGCCACATAGGGCGTCTTCCATCGCGGATGAATCTTGCCGAAGGCCGGCGGGAAGTATCGATCCAGGCCTATGCCCAGCGCCACTCGCGCCGGGCCGACTAACCAGGCGCCTACCCCGCCGATGCTGCCGAGCGAATAGAGCACGGCGCAGACCGGAGCGACCCACCACAAGTTCGCGCTGATCTGCCTCATCCCCATCTCAATCGTTTGAAGAAAACCCGACACGACGTTGATATTCTCCCGCGGCACGGTCCACAAGACCGCTCCGGTGCCGAGGATGTAGATGAATGCGATCAGAGGCGCCGAAATGAAGATCGAGCGCGGCAACGTTCGTCGCGGATTGCTCACTTCGCCGCCCATCGTCGCCGAGAGTTCCAGCCCCGCATAAGCGAACGCGATAGAAGCCCACAGGTTGAGCGAATCGTAATCGGTCGATTTGGGAGTCAGATCGCCCGCCGTGATCGGATTCGCGGCGGGTTGAGCCAGCAGCCCGTAAACTCCCACGAGGATGATCACGATCCCCGGGATGTACGTTCCGATTCCGCCCAGGTTCTGAAGCCATTTGCCCGTGCCTACGCCGAGAATGTTGACCGCTGTCGCGATCCAGAGCATGACGAGCGTCGTGACGATGACGTAGGTGGAATCTTCTCCCAGCTTCGAACCGCCCTCGCCGATCACAAAGGTTGCGACCACGGCCGCCGAGATGAGCAGGTTCGGATAATAAAGAACGTTGTTGATCCAGTAACACCACCCGCACAGAAACCCATGGCCTTCTCCGAGAGCGCGTTTCGTCCAATCGTAGATGCCGCCGACGTTCGGGAAGCGCGACGAAAGCTCCATCACCACCAATCCCTGCGGCACGAAGAAAAAGATTGCGGCCAGCACCCACAGAACCAGCGTCACCGGGCCCGCCTTCGCCGACGTGGCCAAGTGCCGCAGTCCAAGCACGGCCACGAGATTCAACAGAACCAGGTCGCTGAGTTTGAGCGCCCGGACGAGTTGAACGGTTTGCGAGGAGGATTGATTGTTTTCGTTGGGCATAAGCTAACGCGGGATGATTCCGATTTCGGTTTCGAAGCGGCGCAATGTGAGGCGCTCCCTCTCATCCGAGAATGTCATCAGCTCTCAGTTTGAGTTGTGGGATTGTTGTGGAGATCACTTTGTGGCCGCGCAGAATGATCCTGACCTCCTGGTAGACTCCTTTGTCGGGTCGAGAGTGAACCTCGATGCGGTCGTTGTACAAATCAACCAACCAAGCTTCGAGAATGCCGGCGCGAGCGTAAGCCGGAAGCTTCACTGCGCGGTCGCTCTCCGCGGTCGTGTCGGCGACCTCAATAGCGATCAGCACGTCATCAGGCGTGGGATGAGACCCGGCATAGAAGTCGTCTCGCCGTTTGAGCAGGGTAATGTCCGGCTCAGGTTCCGAATACTCGCTAAGCTGAATAGGATTCTGGACACTGACAATCGCGAACTTCTTTACTTTGCTACTTAAAAAGTCTGCCAACCTGTTAACACAAGCAGCGTGTCGCGGGCCAATCGCAGCCATCTTGATGATCTCCCCATCAATCAACTCGACGCGGTCGTCTTCGGTCAAGACTCCAGCCTCGGTCATTCGATGATATTCCGCCGTCGTGAATGGTCGTCGCGTCAATCGAACGCTCATTGTTCCCTCACAGAAAAAATGCGCCGCAGCCATCATTGCCGGTAATGCGCGCATTTTAGCACGGTGGTTGCGGGCCGGCGATTAATCCGCCGGACAAGAGACGGCGTGTCTCACTTGCTCGAGCGCGCCGCTGGCCGCGTCCTGGCGGCCTTACCTGGAGCCGAGACGGCTTCGAACTTCGCGGCTATCTCCTTGTAAATTCTCGCGGCCAATCCGTCGGGATAAGTTTGATAGGGCTGATAGAGATTGCCGTGATCGCGCTCCGGAACCAGTTCGCATACGGCGTCGCTTCCCTTCTCCTTGAAAAAGCCGCAGAGCATCTTGACGGCCTCTTCCAACCGAAACGTGTCCGCGTCGCCGCAGATCACGTTGATCTTGCCTTTGAGCTTGGGCCCGAGCGTCACCCAGTTTTTTTCGAGGATCAGCCGGATGTCGTAATTCCGCCAGTATTTCATCACCTCTTGATTCAGCTCGCCCGACTGGCGATTGAAGAGTTTCATCGGGCGTCCGTCTTCGCCGCGCGGGCTCCACACCCATTCGAAGGAAGCGAACTGGCCGCCGTATTCGCCCGTGACCTCTTCCTGCCGCGCGAACTCTTCGATGCTGACGATAAATTTGCCGCCCATCCGCACCAGTTGTTTCGGGCTGCCGTCGCGTTCGCGGTAGGCGTTGTCGGTCGAGCCCGGCGTCGCGTCAATCCCCGTCCAGCTTCGCAGGTCAACCGGGTCGGGCGCCGTTGACCACGTACCGCCAAAAAAGTCCGGATAGGTTACTTGCAACCATAACGTGCTCCATCCGCCGGACGAATGACCTGTCAAGAACCGCGCGTAAGGTTTATTGACAAGGCGGAATTGCTTTTCGAGGTGCGGGATGAACTCTTCGATCAAAGCGCGCCCCCAAGGGCCGTTGTTGACCGAATCTGCGAACTCGTGATGGCCGGTCGGAAATGAGCCGTCGAGGAAGACGTGAATCATCTCGGCGTGCTTGCCCGCTTCCATCTCTTTGACGAGTTGATTTCCCTGCCGCCACGCGCCCGTGTGATCTCCGCCGAAACCGTGAATGTGGTAAACGCCCGCGAAAGTCTTTTTCGGGTCTTTCGCGGGGCTTTTGTCCTGGCTTTTGTCATAACTGGGCGGCAGCACGACTCCTGCGCGCATCTTGATAGCGCGTCCCCAGAAGTCGGTGAGCAGCTTGCTCTGAAATTCGACGAGTTTGACGTTTTCGGTGTCCGTGGTCTTGAAACGCGCGGGAGTCGAACGAGTGAGCGTCAGCTCCACCGGCTTGGCGTCCACCACGTTCAGTTTTTCGACTTTGACGACCGCGCTGGTCAGATCGCCTTCGTCTTCGCCGTGGTGAGCGTAAGTGTGATTCGGGTCCAGCAAAGCCATCACCTGATACGTTCCCGGGTTGGCTTGAGAGAAGGGTTTCGGATAAGTCTTCAGACTGGGCAGATCAGGATCGAGTTCAATCGTGGCGCCGGGGACGAAATGCTCGACTTCCATCGCGGCGATCCACGTGCTTCCGGGAATGAATCCGACTCTGATTGTCTGCATCTCCTGCGGCGCGCCGGTCATCAGCACTAGCAAGCGGCCCGACGTGGCCTTCGGCGCGACATCTTTCGAAAGCGTCACGCGAAAACGCAGCGGCGATTTGTGTTCCTGACTCCGTGTCGCGGCGGATGACGAAAAGAAGAGAAGCGCGCAGAGGACAAAAAACGCAAAGCTTGAACGACGGAGCATCGAGCGGATTCCTTTCGGTTATTTTTCAGTTGGGACGACGTTGATTTTGAAGCGCGCACATTCTCCCCCAAACGGAAAAAAATTGATAGACATCCGCCTTTCGATTACGTGGCTCCGCGCGCCGTTACGATTTCGCGCGAAGCGGCCCATTGCGCGATGTCCTGGCGATTGATCGCGGCGGCCATCAGTTCTGGAAACAGGTCGGGAGTGCAGGCGAAAGAAGGAATGCCGAACCCAGCGAACGCCGAGGCGACGTTGTGGTCGTACATCGGCGCGCCGTCGTCATTGAGCGCGAGCAGCGCGATGAATTGGACTCCAGCGCCGACGAGCGACGCGGCGCGTTTGAGCATCTCCTGCTGACTGCCGCCTTCAAACAGGTCGCTGATCAGAACCAGGATCGTATCGTGCGGCTGCCGGACAAGTCCCTGGCAGTACCCGAGCGCGCGGTTGATGTCGGTGCCGCCGCCCAATTGCGCGCCGAAAAGCAGTTCCACCGGATCGGAAAGTTCCTCGGTCAAATCCACGACCGAAGTGTCGAAGACTACCATTTGCGTTCGCACTGACGGCAGCGAAGCGAGGACCGCGCCGAAGACGCCGGAGTAAACCACCGAAGTCGCCATCGAGCCGCTTTGATCAATGCACAGGATGATGTCGCGCAACGCCGACCGCTTGCGGCCGTAGCCGATGCGCGTTTCGGGGATGATCGTCTTGTATTCGGGTTGATAGTGTTTGAGGTTGGCGCGGATGGTGCGCGGCCAATCAATCTCGTTGTGGCGCGGACGGCGGTTGCGCGCGGCTCGGTTTAAACTGCCGATCACCGCCTGGCGCAGCGGCTCGGCCAGTTTGCGCTGCAGCTCTTCGACGACGCGGCGAACAACCAGTCGCGCGGTCTCCCTGGTCTTCGCGGGCATCACGCCGCCGAGCGCCAGCAGGCCGGCGACCAGATGAACGTCGGGTTCGACCGCTTCCAGCATTTCGGGTTCAAGCAGCATCCGGCGCAGGTTCAGCCGTTCAAGCGCGTCCTGCTGCATCACGCGCACGACGGACGAAGGAAAGTATTCGCGGATGTCGCCGAGCCAGCGCGCGACGTTCGGCGCGGAGCTTCCCAACCCGCCTTTGCGGTCGGCGTCGTAGAGCGCGGCGAGCGCCCGATCCATCGCCAAATCGGCGCCTCGCAGATCGAACCCAACTCCGTCGTTTTCATCGCCGCCCAGAATCAATCGCCATCGGCGCAAACGTTCATCTTCGATTGTCATGCTGATCAATTCACGTCGCTCGGATGAACGAGCGTAATGCCTATATAGCTTTTGAAGTCATCGGTATTGAAAGTCAGGAGGTGCGTGACGCCGTGCGCTTGCATTACCGCAACAAGCCTCGCGTCATGAGCTTTCTTGCCTTTAACGTCATGCGTTGTTACGAGATTTACCCAATTGGTAAAAATGGCGGGCATGTCATCCAGCAGTGGGAATTTGTTGAGCAGTTGATCAATCTCCACGCGTGTCTTCTGCGCGTCCCAGCCGAATCCGTTGGCGTTAACCGGGCGAGTGGCGACCGCCCAGAATTCGATCAGATTTTGCGCGGTAAGGCATGGCCAATCTCCGCGCAGGCGTAACCTTTTGATAGACTGATCGGCAAGCGCCTGATGCGGTGAATTACCGTCGCTCAATCGCAGCAGTAGATTTGTGTCCAACAGAAATGTCGTCATCACTCGTAGATGCTTTCCCGGCTCAACGCTTCATCCGGCAGATTCGGTCCGTCCTTATGGCTCGATACCCATTCTTCAAACCTCACCACCCATTCTTCCGGCGTGGCTGTTGCCCAGAACGGCTGGGATTTGCCTTCAGGGCGAAGCAGCAAGGCCTCTCCTTGCGACTCAACCACATAACGAGTGTGCGGTTCGACATGACCGATCAATTCCGCCGGCAAATAGAGTGCGCCATCTTCATTGACTTCAACTACTTGTTCCATAACCTACCTCCGGCGCGATTATATAGCATTCAAGAAAATGTTTGTTCGTAGTCCCGCCTTTAGGCGGAAGCGTTGGCCGGTGAAACCTTCCGCCTGAAGGCGGGACTACGAACTTCTTTTTCTTAAAGTCTATAGCATCGCGCTGAGCAAGCCACGTTATTGCAACTCATTCCTGCATCTTCAACCCAAGCAGTTGCGCAACCAGCGGCAAAACAGCTTCGGCGCGCGCCTGATCGAAAGCTTCGGAGCGAGTTTGATCGCCGATTGCCGCGCGGCCCGCGATTGTCATTCCGCGCCGCGCCCGCTCGCCAATCTGCCTGCGTTCGGGCGCGGCGAACGTCGAAAACGTGCGGCGTAACAGCGGGAGCAGAACGGAGAAGCTTTCATTCGACAGCGTCGTCACCCACTCATCCAGCGTTCGCCACAACACATCATCGTGCAACAACAACAGTCCGCTGTCTTTCAGGAAACCTTCGATCCAGGCCGCCGCTTGCGCAGGCTCGTTCGCGGTCGAAAGCGCCAGGCTCAAACGCCGCGCCGCCTCGTCCGGCGCGAACACGCCCGCATCCACAAGCAGCCTGCAACATCTCCCCGCGACAATTCCGTGCGCGCCACGCTGATCGGCCAGTTGCGCCATCGCGCCGCGCCAGGCCGCCAGATGCTCTTCATTCTGCAACAGACCGATTGCGGCGTTGACGTTGACGATGCGGTCGAACATCGCCGTAGCGGCATCGTCGTTGAGCGACGCGCACGCGCCCGGCAGACCGATGCAGACGCGCGCGATCAATCCCGCGGCAATTCCGCCCACCATCGCCGCGCCGGTTCCGCGCACGTTGCCGTACCGTTGAATATTGGCGGGCAAAGCCGATTCGCGTAGCGCCGTCATCGCTTCCAGAATCGCGGCGAAAATATCAGCGCCGTTGCGCCGTTGCTCGACCACGTGTTCCCACCAGCGTTCGCCGTCGCTGTAACCGGCTGCTGCGGCCAATCGCCCTATCGGATCGTCGTGGATTTGAGATTCGGGATTTGAGATTTGAGACTCGGGATCATCCGCCATCGCCAGCCGATGCGCTTGCGGCAAATCCATAAACCGCACGGCGATCTTGCGCGCCAACCCGTAATCGAGCGCCTGCCATTCGGGAGAGAAGACGGCGAAAGGATAGAAGACCGCGCGTTGCGGTTGATCGGGTGGGTAGATCAGCAGCGCGACTGGCGGCTTCATCTGCGGATGCGCGAGCAGCGGCAACACGTCAGCCGCATCGGGCGGGCCTTCAACCAAAAGGCAATCAGGCCGTAGTGTCTCCAACGCCTGGCGCAGACTGCGCGCCGAACCGGGACCGTGGTGTCTGATACCAAAAATGCTTAAGGACATAAGTTGAATCTTTGCCCCCGCCTCATCAGCAGTCATGGCGGTTTTCCGCTTTCAGGAGACCTCACGACATGCGCGATACAAATCCTTCCATCCGTCGCGCTCCTTAACCACAGTCTCCAAATACTCCAACCACACCACGCGATCCTGCACCGGGTCTTTCACCACCGCGCCGACCATTCCCAACGCGACATCGTTCGCGCGCAATTGCCCGTCGCCGAAATGCGCCGCGAGCGCGAGGCCGCTGTTGACGACCGAAATCGCTTCGGCCGTGCTCAGCGTTCCGCTCGGAGATTTCAGTTTGGTCTTGCCGTCCGCCGTCTTGCCGTCGCGCAGTTCGCGGAAGATGGTCACGATGCGGCGGATCTCGCCGAGCGCGGGCGGTTCGGCGGGCAACTCCAGCGCGCGCCCCAGAGCTTCGACGCGCCGCCTGACGATCTCGACCTCTTCGTCGGCGGTTTCGGGCACGGGCAGGATCACCGTGTTGAACCGGCGTTTGAGCGCGGACGACAGTTCATTCACGCCTCGGTCGCGATTGTTGGCTGTAGCGATCACGTTGAAGCCCTTGACGGCCTGAACATCTTCGTTGAGTTCGGGAACCGGCAGGGTCTTTTCGGAGAGGATGGTGATCAACGTGTCCTGAACGTCCGAAGGGATTCGCGTCAGCTCTTCGACGCGGGCGATCTTGCCGTCCTGCATCGCGCGCATCACGGGGCTGGGGACGAGGGCTTCGCGCGAGGGGCCTTTGGCCAGCAGGCTGGCGTAATTCCAGCCGTAGCGAATGGCCTCTTCAGCGACGCCCGCCGTGCCCTGCACCAGCAGCGTCGAATCGCCGGAGACCGCCGCGGCCAGATGCTCACTCAGCCACGTCTTGGCCGTGCCCGGCACGCCCAGCAACAACAGCGCGCGGTCGGTCGCCAGCGTAGCAATCGCGATCTCGACCAGCCGCCGCTGGCCGATGTATTTCGGCGAAACTTCAAAACCGTTGTCGAGCTTGCCGCCGAGGATGTAGACGGCGACAGCCCACGGCGAGAGCTTCCAGTTGGGCGGGCGCTGCCGCTCGTCGGCTTTGGCGAGTTCGTTCAACTCTTCGGCGAACTGTTGTTCGGCGTGTTCGCGCAACAGCGCCGCTTCAGTCTTCTTCTCGGACTTCTTCATTGGTTGATCTCCTTGAGCATTTCGTGACGAAATAGAAGGTAGCCTAAAAATCTGTCGAGTTGAGCGCGTTTCGTCAGCCGTTGCGCCGCCGCGATTAGTTCGATGCTTGCTTCAGAAAGCGTTCGATGATTGAGGCAGCAGGCGATCTTTGTGAAAAAGTCCCGCCACATCCAATCCGGAAGCTTTTCGATACGCAGACAGACGCCGCTTATAACCTGCCGGCTGAACTCTTCGCTCCATTGCCAGCGGCGCAAATTCAAGACGGAGGAAAACACTTCCCAGGAATCGGAAGAGAAAGCTTTTTGAAGAAGGTTCGCGAGCGCCTTCTCCCGCTGAACTAGTGGGAGCGCGGCCAGCATCTTTACAATTCCCTCGTTTTTCTTCCCCACCGCCATTAGACATTCAATCCATTCAACGTCACCTGATCGAGCCGCCGCTTGGCGCCAAGCGTTCATCAATACGTCCTTCCATTCGCTTTGCTGCGCGATCTTCAATAATTCCTGTGGCGTTTTCTGCAACCAGTCCTGCCAGCGCCCCAACGGCAATTTCTCCAGTATTTGTTGCAGCCATCCCGCCCTCTCGCCAGGCTGCGAGAAAATGGTTTTGGTTATGCCGTCCCTTATCATTCCAGCGTCGCGTTCGGCTGGCAGAATAATCTCGATCTCGACTTTTCCACGCTTCGTTTGGCGAAAGGAGACAAACTGCTGCGCTCTCTCGATCATTCTTCCCACGAAAGCGGAATCGGGCAAAGCGGCAAGTAGCGAGGCGGCCGGGTCTCGCACTAACGACCACTGGCCGTCGAGCGCGCGTTCCAGCAAAGGCTCATCATCAGAACTCAGACCGTGAGTGAAAAGCCTCAGGTATTCAGCGCGATCCTTCGGTGTTTCCTGCTCCCAAACTTTCGAGAGCAATGCTCGGGCGCGCGCCGGATCCTGCTTACGCAGAAGCTCCAGGAATTCCCGCTTGTGCGCAAGTTTGTTGTTCTCCCAAAAGGTCTCTTCATCACTGCTGGCGGCGTATCTCCAATCCGGATTGTGGGCGGCCAGCCATCTTCCACGCCGTCCCAGCGTGGGAGTGATGAATTCATAGAACTCCGGTTTGACGTGACCGAGTTCGAGCAACGGCGGCAATAGCTCTTCCGGCGCGCGTTGTCCCGCCGACGCAACCTTTGCCAGCCACTCCGGCAAAAGATCCTGATACTCGCCGCGCAACATCATCGCCAGATGGATCATCGCCCGCTCACTGCAACGCGGCGCGTCGTCAGGATCGCACGCTTCGGGCAACGGCCGCGCGTCCTTCAACGGCAACCTCCCGGCGCGTTCGTAAAGCGATACAACGGCAGCCGCGCCGAGCAGCGCGCCTTCGCGGTCGTTTTGATCGAACCGCGCGAGCAGTCCGCCGAGCTTATCCGCCGGCGGGCTGAGCGAGAGCGATTTCCGCTCGCAGCCGATCAACGCCGTATTGATGATCTCAGTCCACAAACTCATCTGAATTTCGCAAAACGGTTTTCGGCGAACGCCAGGAGCGGCCAGAGATGGTCGCCGTCCCACTCGCCGAAAACGTCAATCTCACGCCCGCCGCTCAGGGCAAGCATCGTCCATCCGAATTCAAAACGCGGCGCGAGCTTCAACACCCGGCCTTCGGCGTCGCGCACGAACCAAACTTCCTCGCGCTCGTCGATATTGCGGAGCGGTGTCACGTTGAGCAACGGCATGGGGAATTTTTCAAGCCAGGGATTCGCCGCCAACGCGCAGGCAAAGTCGTCGTACGCGTCAGCGATCTTCGGATAGCCCGGAACCCGGTCTGGCGCCGCGGGTTCGCCTTGCCGTTGTTTGACGATTGCGCGCAGCGGGTACGCGCCGGGGAAGAAGACCAGTTCGGCTTCGATCACGGCGCGGGTGACGAAGCTCGCGTCGAGCGGTTGCTGCGCGTGCGCGAAATGCAAGATCAACGCGGCGCGATTGCTCTGCTCTCCCCAGAGCCAAATGCGCTGTACGCGCAATCTATCTTCCTCCTCGACTCGCTGACCCAACACCATCCAGCGGTCACGCACGCCCGGTTTACGCAACAGCTCTTCCTGATTCTGCGTCCAGCCGATCAGCGCGCGAATGTCATCTTGCGTCGCGGGCGGCAGTTCGTTGA
>Ga0187894_10003227_pt1 | contig 18535 bp, 14 predicted proteins | sample GBC1701081metaG_FD_136650 | JGI IMG/M metagenome (GOLD analysis project Ga0187894, IMG submission 136650) | White microbial mat communities from a lava cave in the Kipuka Kanohina Cave System on the Island of Hawaii, USA - GBC170108-1 metaG ...
CAAAAAATCCGTTTAGTCCCAGGGTGGCGGAACCGCCAACCCTGGGCTGAAATTAGTAAACGCCTTTGGCGTTCAAATTAGAACACTACCCACGGATTCTATGAATCAATCTGTTTATGTTGTCTTCGTAGTTATGTGGTGCTGAACGCGCAAGCCGTTTGGTTGTCGCAAACTTCACGGTTCAGCGACCACATGACTTTTCGGTGGCGACTACACTTCTTCACACGTGTTCATTGATCATCGAGCCTGCTTAACAATCGTTTTGATTGTTCTCTAATCGATTGTCTCGGAGATTGAGATGAGAAATACAACGACCGGTAAAGGCAGCTGACCGGATATGGGCAACGTGTGAGGTGCGGCGATTAATTACGATGAGTTAAGGCACAAGTAAGATGTAACCTAGAAGTACGGAATGAACGCCAAACGACAAAAGTGAAACGCCAAAGAAGATCCAAAAACAGGGGCAATTTTATTCGGACGCGGCTGGGCCAAGCACAAGGGGAATCCGAGCGGTCCAGTGAGCTTTGACTTTCTCAACGGGGTTGTAGTCTGGAGTTTGTTCTCGCCACTTATAGTTCTGAGCGATTCGATCTGCGATGGCCCAATTCCAAGTAGCATATCCCCCGTACAGAAGCGCCGTGAAGGCTGCCAAAAATGAGACGACCATGCCGAGAACTATAAGCAGAACCGTTGCCACTGGTTCCACTAGCTTGCCACTGGCATAGAAACCAATAATGAGGGACGAGAAACCGAGCAACCAGGTCACGATTTGAATCATTTTGTTTTTGTCGTCACCGCCGATTCCCCCGTAGTACTGCCATACTTCGAGTCCGAGTTTCATGTCCTCTCCCCAAGTCTTTAGCGGTGTTTCATTCATGTCACATCCTCCGTTCACAAGCGCATAGCAAGTCGACGCAACCGCACCAAACTAACTCAAACAGTGCAGGGTCGAGTTCGTGTGCGACGTATCGGATCGGGCGTGAGCGGCCCCAGCAATATCATTTCTGCCTTCGCGAAAGAGGATACGCGTCGTGTGTGCGTTTCGCGGACCTTCAAGGTTCGACCGAACGCGTCATCCGAGACCTTCCCTCAGGAGGATTACGCGAGAAGCCCGACCTGCTTGTGCAGAGTCATGAAGTCGAAGTTGTTCCAGGCTTCAACAATCATTCCCTTCTCGATCCGGACAATTGCGATGCCGGTAAACTTGACGGGAGCTTGAGTAGCGGCTCTTCCCATGAAGTCTCCTTCGTGCCTCGCACGTACGGAGCAACGCGCGACGACTTTGTCACCTTCGGCAACCATGTCTTCGATAACGATCATCATGTTTGGGAAGGCGTCGCGGAACGTTGTGTGAAACGGTCTGAACCCCGCCGGACCTTTAATCGGGTTCGAAGGATCATAACTATCTTCGCGACAATCTGGACGAGGAAACCTTATACAAACTTTGGCGATGGTTCAAGCTGAGCCTCACTCCTCGTCAAAACTTCCTGTGCCGCCGGTTCCGAGCGGCGTCGTGAGTGGGATTATCCAGCGCGCCGGTAATAAACTTACCTCTTCTTTAGTCAGGTCTACGTCGGGATCGATTAGCAACTGCGGTTGGCGGCCGTTAAGGGAAACCATTACGCGCGCGCGCACTTCAACATCCTCGTAACCCTGGCGTCTCTTCTCTTCGGCAAGATAGTGCCCGAAGAGCAGGAGCAGATCCGGCTTCGTAATCATCTTCATCAACTGATGAGACTCGAGATAATCTTTTGGCTGGATGGTCCATGTTTGTCCAGTTCGCGGATGGGTAATAGTAAAGATCGCCTCGCCAACCTTTGTTCGCAACTTCATGTGCCACGCAAAATTATGTCCTTCTTCGGTCCAGCTTACGTTGCCCGGATAGAGGTAATGACGAAGCGGCAAAAGAAGCTGGACAGCAAAATAGGCTGCCAACAGTCCAACAACTAATCTTTGTGGAGCGAATGAGGGCGGGGAACTGCTTTCTTCCGCAACTGTTATAGGTCTGATGTCAGGCTGCGAGGGTTCCTCGTCGTCAAACTCTCCCGGCGAATTAAACGCTCGAGCGAAGCGTCGTGCGAGGTCAGGCGGAAAGTAGATCAGGAGTGCGCCCAGCATCAACCACGGAAAGATGCCAATCTCGAAGATCACGGAGTTGATGAGATTGAATGCAACTGCCGCTGCGAATGCGAAGAGCCGCGTGCGTCGCCACAGCAGCAGTGGCACCACGAGTAAGTCGAGCAGCAACCCGCCGAACACAAAACTGTAAACAATCCAGTCGGCCGCGAAGACATCGCCAAACTTTGGCAGTTTGGCCAAAGGACTCAACCAGATGCGCATTGGCTCGCCGCCATATACCCAGTCGTTGTTGAGCTTGGCGATCCCGCCGAAGAAATATGGTATGCCGACTTGTGCCCGCAACAGCCACAACGTCCACGCCGGAACCACGTCTGAGCGGATTTTCGGGCGCAGCAGGGCATCAACGGAAAAGGAGCGTTCTGCCGGAAGGAAACACATCAGAAAACTGATCAGGCAGACCAGATAGAAGTGATTCAGATAGCGCGTTTGGTCCAACAGAAAAAAGTACGTGAAAGCAAGAAAAAAAACCGGCGTGGCAATGCGGTAAAGAAACCCCGCCATCACACAAGCAGCGGCCACGCCGAGCACAAAAAAGTGAATGTACATCCCGCGACCCGGCCACGGCCTCACCCAACTGAATCCGTAGTAAGTAAAAGTGAGAGCGGGTTCAACGAAGTAACGCGTGATCCAGCCGCGAGTGAAGTAGCGATAAACTTCCCATAGCATGATGCCGCCGAAGATGATGCGGAAGGCGACCAGGAATGAGATATCGACTGGCTTGAAAACCGCTGCGTTTATCCGTTGCAGGAAACCAGCTTTCGTGTCGCTGGAGGCAACGATAGACGGCAAAGCGCTCTCCGCTTCTTTTGTGGGAACTGTTTGCACTTTTATCTTAATCTCTGCGAGCTCTTTTCTGTATCTCTGTTCCTCTGTGGTTCAAGAATGCTTAGCAAAACAACCACAGAGGCACAGAGACACTGAGGTTGCGGAAACAATTCTGACGCACTAGAACAAACGGGGCGTGACACCTATGTTCGGTTCTACCTGGCGTAGCAGGCGTGCGTCATCGATCTTTACGTCATTGACTTCATAACTAACGGCGTGGCTCCTCATCTGGTCTGCCGGAAAGGGAACGAGCAGGTCTTTCAAATCCGCGGCTCTCGAATTCTCGCTAAGCCACAGATCTGCCAGAATCAGGCATCGTCTCCTTTCAAACGATTCTTTGAAGCTCGGTTTTTCTTCTATCGTTTCGACGCGCGCGTTGATGATTCCTTTTGGCTCTTCAGAATGATCGGCATTATTCAGTTTTATTCGTGGTGTTTTTCGAAGAGTAAATCGTCCGCACATATGTTGGCCGTCTCTTAATGATCGTTGGACCTGATGCGATACTCGGGGGCTCGCTTGTCTAGCGTCTTGACGTCTGGCTCTGAGGAAACTTAAAGACCCGCACGGCGTTACTAGATGGAGATTGAGCCTCTGCTGCGAGAAAAATGGATAGGAGTAGTGTGAATACGCTCAACCAATATCGTCGCATGTGTCTCCTTGATAATTATCAACGTGTAGCTGGTGGAGTGCGCGGGCGACTATATCAGATCGGCGGGATCACTTCCCGGATCGAACAGAGCCAAAGGCCACAAATCTACCCGGATGAACGCGAATCCGTGTTCGTCCGTGCAAATCCGTGGCTTCTATTTTATCGCAGGCATCGCATCTCGGATGCTGACTTTGCTTATTCGCGCAGGTAATGGCAGGTGTATCCGCCGGGATGCTTGCGCAGGTAGTCCTGGTGATATTCCTCGGCACTGTACCAGGTCGACGCGGGCTCGATGCTCGTGGTGATTGGCCGTCTCCAACGTCCAGACGCGTCGACACGCGCGATGACGCGTTCCGCGATGGCCCGCTGCTCCTCTGTCTGCGGAAAGATTGCTGAGCGGTACTGCGTCCCGACGTCGCCGCCTTGGCGGTTAAGCGTCGTGGGGTCATGCAGGCGGAAGAACCAACGCTCGAGGAGCTCCTCGAAGCTGAGAATCGACGGATCGAAAGTCACGCGAACAGCTTCCGCGTGTCCGGATCTGCCGTGATGCGTGTCCTCATACCTGGGATTCTGGAGGTGGCCGCCCGTGTAGCCAACCTCGGTATCGATTACTCCCGTAACATCGCGCAAGATGTCTTCGACTCCCCAGAAGCACCCGCCGGCGAGCACCGCCACTTCAACCTTCTGTGCGGCGGATTGGTGGTGTGCTGTTGCGTGGCTTCCGTCCGTCGACGAGGAGTTCGTGAGATCCTGCGCGCTAGCTGATCGAGTAATTTCAGATTGAGTCATGAATATTTTCCTTCCAAGGTTTGGTTTAACTGGTGTGAGCGGCCGCTGTGTCACGGATCCACTCCAACCGGCGCGGCTTAAAATCAAGTTCGCGTTTCGCCTTGGCATTCGAAACGCCACGCATCTGAGTGCCATAATAAACCGCATCTGCACCACCGACCTCAAGAGCATCCTCAACTGATAGCTGCGGCGGGGGTGGAGCATTCACCCATTGGGCAAACGCAGGGAGCCATTCGCGCACGGCTAAAGGTTGATCATTCACAATTAAGTAAATCCCAGGATTGCCTCGTTCGGCTGCCGCTGCCGTGGCAATGGCCGCGTCATCAATGTGTAACCACGACCAGACGCCTTCGCCATTTCCGACGATCGGGAACTGTTGTTGTCGAACCTGTTGAGCAACATCACCATCGGGGCTGAACCACGTGCCTGGTCCATAGAAAAAACCATAACGCGTGACGATCCCTTCTACACGCTGGCGCTTGGCATCGGCGCCAACAGCGCCATCTTCAGCGTCCTGAACGCTGTGCTGTTTCGTCCACTGCCCTACGCAGATCCCGATCGAATCGTGCGCATCGACGAAACTGAGGGGAAAGGCGGGATGGGAGTATCGCCTCCGAACCTTCTGGATTTTCAGCAACAGAACCACACGTTCGAAAGCGTCGCAGGCTACACGGGCGGCAGCTTTATCTTGACGGGCGCCGGCGAACCTCTCCGCGTACAGAGTTGTGCGATCTCTGCCGATCTCTTCTCGGTCCTCGGCGTCAAACCCTTGATCGGCAGAACTTTCTTGCCGGCAGACGAAAAGTCCGGAGAAGAGCGCACCGCGTTAATCAGTTATGGATTGTGGCAGCGCCGGTTTGGCGGGGACCACGCATTACTTCAAAGCCACATTACTCTCGACGGCCTGAGCTACACGGTCGTCGGTGTGATGCCCCACGGTTTTCGAGTTTCCCATTCAACCCGAGCGAGTCGAGGTGTGGACTCCACTCGAGCAACCAGAAGACCTGGCTCAACTGAGAGGCGCTCACTATCTCGACGTCGTAGGCAGAATCAAAACAGACGTTTCGCTGGCCCAGGCGCACGCCGATATGGAAGCTATCGCTTCTCGCATAGCGCAGCAGTATCCGAAAGAAGTGAGCGGCCCAGAAACCGAGTAAGAAGATTAGCGACAGCGGTCCGAAAAGCCCAAGGTATTTCTCGCGTTGCCTCCCTGAGGTGATTCGTTGCGTCAAGCCAGACCACGGCCACCAAATTGATCTGATCATTGGATGGAGATTCCTGCGGTAGGATAGAGAGAAAAAACTTCGTCCCGGAAGGAAACTGAGTGATCTTCTCCTTCAAAGCTTTCATTGAATGAAACTCGTATTGGGCCAGTCGCGCATGGAAGCGAGTCCGTGACGATCCGTGATTGTCAATAGAGATGGTTAGTGTCTCGTAATCCCAGTTCCCCAGATACGAATCGAGTTGTTGTTGGATACGCCGCACCTTCGTCATTTGCGAAAGCCGTTGTAGTTTGGTCTTGTCTGATAACCAGGACTCCGGAGGTGAGATGATTCTGGCCCCGCCGGCATTCCAGATCTCGTGCAACTCATCGACCTCTTCCTTGCTATTGAGATTGAGCCAGATCATCACTGGCGCAGCGTTGCCATGATGCTGGCGGAAGTTATGGTCCGTAAGGAACATCCGGCAGTGTCCCTTTGAGATACCTGCGATCCCGCCGTCAGCGCCACCCCAATCTACGTTGAACCCGAGTTTGTCCTCATAGTAATTCAACGCTTCGTTCATGTCGGTCACAGGTATTTCAGGCACCGCGGCGGGAAATTCATGCTTCATTGGACCGGCTCCTCCTCCTGAAACTGAATACGGTCGGGACTTTCTGTCAATGATCATGATGCAGGATTGACGCTGTAAGTCGGCCGATCGCATCGGAGGCGTCGAAGATCTTTCTGACCGGAAGCACTTTTAGGACGCGATGTTCTCCGATGGCATTTAGTCCGACTGATGCAAAACAACCACACTGCGAACAATCAGGTTCGCCGCCAAACTGGCACGGTTTAATCTTATTCTTGAGATCCGCCGTGAAGTTCACAGTCGTTCGCGCGAAGATGCAATCGGCGGGTGACTTCGGCGGTTGGCGATATCCCATCAGAACAGCGTTCGGTAAATATGCTTTCGGGAACTGCCGCCGTAGGGCCGTCAACTCGCTCACGACGGCCATTTTTTCGCTCGCAGAAAGACTCTCGTTTGTTTCCACCCCAACTTGAGGAGTGAAGAAGCTGAGCCAGATCTTTCTTACCTCTGGTCTGGCGGACCAGAAGGACAAGAACCTTTCGAAGTATTTATCGCGGCCAGTAAGCTGACGGGTAATGGTGCAATGTATGTAGACGGTGCTGCCTTGAATGTTTCTTAAAATGCGTTCGTAGGTCGCTGGTTTACGTCGTTCATCGTGTTCCGGTTGAAGGCCATCTACTGAAACCGCGACTGTAAGACGCCGAATTTTAGACCATGCGGGGGGAATTGGACGTACGGCACTGGTGACTACTTGCGCCGCGATTCCCATCTCGGTCAGCTTGGGCAGCAAAATGTCCAGCTCACGAAATCTTACTAACGGCTCACCGCCGACAATGGAAACGTGTAAAGGCCGGTAACGGCGCACAAGATCCATGAAGCCATCGACAAGTTCCGTCCCCTTTCGATCGGCGAGCGAGCGCAACGGCCCCACGTCGGCCAGGTGTGCTGGTTCGTAAGCGTAACAACCCGGGCATCGCAGTGGACATTCTCGTGTGATCTCGACGGACATGGATGGATAGCGCCCAGTAAGGACACGCCCCCAAGCCTTGAAGAGATCCGCCTTATCCATCTGATTGCTCTTTGGTCGGATTCAGTTTCGCGCAGTCTACAGAAGAATTGTGTTTTTTTGTCGACGGCTTTCACTGTGTATAGATGCTTTTCTCTGTGCAGCCTCCGTGTTCTGTGTGCCTCGGTGGTTGACGATTGTTTAGGTAAAACAACCATAGAGACACAAAGAACACGGAGGCTGCCCGATCCTGATCTTGTTGCGCAATTTATCGCAGCAATGCCGTGGCGGACCAGAGTATGGGCGCCTGGCCGTGGAGGTCACCGGTGCGGCGTGCGCGATCCAGATAGTATTTCAGTTGCGTTTCAGGATTTGCTCCTACTTCCGCGTGCGCTTTGTTTGTTCCGACGCAGACGTCAGTCACATTGGCCTGGGCGTCGATATGATTTACCAACCCCAACCAGGCCTTGCGCGCGGCTGGTCCATAAGTCTTCGCCGGTAGCCACCCGTTTTTGACACCCGTCACCATGGCAAAGGTAAACATGCCCGTACTCGAGGTTTCGGCCCACGACTGAGGCTGATCGATCAGTTGGCGCCACAGACCGTCTTCACCTTGATACTTAAGTAGCGACGCCATCATCTTTCGATATCCTTCGAGGATCCGTGCGCGCCGCGAATGTTTTTTGGGAAGAGCACGCAGCAACTCAGTCATGCCGGCTGCGACCCAACCGTTACCACGGCCCCAGTAAAAGGGCGAATCCGCGGCATGAAAGAAGAGGCCATTCGGCTGTTGCAGCTTGTCGAGATAAGCGGCCATCGTCAAGGCTGCGCGATCCATGTATTTGCGATCGCGTGTCGCCCGAAAGGCCTGCGCCTCGACCGCAGTGATCATGTACATATCGTCGATCCAATATCGTGCCTCAGCAGTGATGCCGTCGGGTGTGGTCTTCTCCCATTGTTTGTCCGCCAGCCCTTTGCCTAAATCCAAATATTTTTGGTCCTTAGTTTGAAGGTAAATTTCGAGTGGCACTACGCCGAACACTCGATAATCGACGTGCGCATCAGGCGAGATCCGGTTTGCGTGCTCACTGAGGAGTGGACCGAACTTTTCGATCAATCGCCGGCGCAAGTCCTGATTGTCTGTGAGTTGCGCGACGGTGAGCGATCCATACCAGGCACAGACCTCAGGATAAATGACATACTTTCTTTTGCCTTCTTCTACCTCGAGTTTGCGGGTGACAAAATTTTCTGCCACTCGACGGCCAACTTCCTGGGGCGAAGTTCCAGCGGGCCAGTTGCGAAAGTAGGACTGTGCGTTGATGGAAACACTAGCCAACACGAGTACTGCAAACGCGAATAACATCGCAAGGCTTTTGTACAAAGTAATCCTCCTCATCAATCGAGTGGAAAACTAGAGATCATCAGATCACAAGCGAAGGGCGGAATGCCTTGACAATTATCTCAAGGGTTTTCGATCCGAGTGTCGGATGTGTTGCCGTGAACTTTACCAGTCCCGGGTTTGCTTTCGCTTTTATCCAGACCGCACCCACGCCACCAAATAGAGCGAAAGGATTCTCGCCGATGATTTCAGCGGGCCCCAGGACGCTTAGAGAGATTGCGGCATTGGCAAAAGGGCGAACCGCGCCGTACTCATCGGTGACTTTTAGTACCACGCGCGTGGCATCGATGCCGTCACCAATCAACTCGCGGTCATCAGGCTCGACGATGAGTTGCTGGTCCACGCCTTTTCCAGACAGCATTCTCGTAATGACCACTTTACCGCCGATATAACCTTCGATTTTCAAGTCGCCCCAGCCGTGACGGAACCCGTCGCGAATGTTCGCGACGAACGGCGGATGCGCGAGGTTCCCGAAATTCTTCGTGTCGGGATCGACTTCCGCAACCACACGATTACCGATGTAGATCTTGATGTGCTCGCAATTAGAGCAAACCATGGCGACGTTAAAGCTCTCATTGCGATCGCCGCGAGACCAATCGAACGCCGGTTCCAGTACTATCTCTTCTTTTGGATCGCACTGCGATTTGTAAAAACCGGCAGCGGGTTTCGGAATACGAAAGATATCCGAGACTCCGTGATAGCAGACTCGATCGCCTGAGCAAAAATTCGAGTGTGTGTTGTAATCAAAGGCGCACCAGCCGATGCCGCCTGCGTACCTCTTATCTGAAGCCAATTGATTGTGCACGCGCGCGTGGCGCATCGTGTGCTCGGTGACGCGCTCGATGTTGTCGTTGCGCTTCGTCGGGTACATGTGGCCGATGAATTCTGTGTTGAGATAGAGTGGATGAACCGGCGGACGCAACGGAATCTGGAAATCGTTCATTGTGAAGACGTCTTCGAGTAATTCCGAGTCATACTTATATCGAATCCCACCTGTTGGCCGTGAGTCATCGAGCGCGCGTGCAACCTTGTTCGTTTGCGTATAGAAATCATGATCGTCCTGCGACTCGTTGACACGTACCCCCCAAAGAACGATCGAAGGATGGTTCCAATCGCGCCGAATCATGCGCTCTACGTTATCTACCGAAAGATCCTTCCATTTCGCGTCGCCGATATGTTGCCAGCCCGGAATCTCCTCGAGGACCAGCAGTCCGTACTCGTCGCAAGCATCAAGAAAGTGGAGTGACTGGGGATAATGGGAGGTGCGCACGATGTTGCATTTAAGCTCTTTTCGGAGGATCCACGCGTCGCGACGCTGCACGCGCGCCGGCATCGCCTGGCCGACGAACGGAAATGTCTGATGCCGATTTAGCCCACGCAGTTTTAGATGTTTGCCATTCAAAAAGAAACCGTCGGGCGTGAAGCGTGCCTCCCGGAAGCCGATACGCGTTTCGTACTGATCGATGACCTTACCGCTGGCGGACAAATGGACGCGCACGCTGTAAAGCTTTGGCTTGTCGATGCTCCACAGTTCGATTGCGCCAGGATTATTCAGTGTCAGGTCGTAGTGTGGCTGACGACCAGGAGTGAACTCGCTGGTTTTGCCGGCAATGATGCCGGAACCGTCGCGCAACTCTGCAGTCAGCTTAAGCGGGCTACCGGTCCATTTGCTTTCGTCGAGATAACAACGCACCGCGACGCTTCTGTCTGGGCCAAGCACGGCAACTGGCCGCGCAAAAACATTTTCAATGAAGATATTCGGCACGACGCGCAACGTGACGTCACGATAGATTCCCCCAAACGTGAGGTAATCGATCTCGCCGCCAAAAGGAGGAATGTCTTTCCGCTCGGTGGAATCAACCTCGACCGCCAGCACGTTGTCGCCCTTCCAATTGAGGTGCGGCGTCAACTCAAAAGAAAAAGGCGTGTAACCGCCGCGATATTCGCCGAGTCGCTGTCCATTAATCCATACAGTCGAAGCTGTCATCACCCCGCCGAAATCAACAAACACTCGCCGCTCTCGAAGTTCGACAGGTAATCTGAAGTGCCGGCGATAAACTGAGACGAACTGGTAATCTTTATCGTCGAATCCATGCCAGGGAAGGATCTTATTGGTGTGCGGAATAGTGATGCGCTTGAATCCGGAGTCAGCGAATGCTGTTCCCGTCGCGTTCGGTTGAACCTGCTCGCGGTAAAGCCAATTGTGATTGAGAGGATACAATCTACGAAGCGAGAGGGGCGCGCTTTGACCATTAACATGCACTGGAAGCTTCGTCAGCAGCGTCAATCCAGCGATTCCAGTTCCGGCACGTTGCAAAAACCGTCGACGATCAAGTTGGTTTCGACTCATTCATTCACCTGTTATTTTTGACCATCAGTCGGTCCGGGCCAATTGTCCGAGCGAAAAGGCGCAGCGGGCAGGCCTGTTTCATTAGTGAGGCATTGAGTTCAGCTCCCGCGGGACTCGTGTGCGTGTGGTCCGGGCCGAACAGTGACTGCACTTTGTCCTGACCCAACTCTTCATATCTGTCCGCGATGATCGTGGTCAGGTCAATGAACTCCACGTTCTGAGACTTTGCGACCTCGGCGGCCCATTGACCGAACCTGCCTGAGCCGCGTTCAACGCGACCCTCCTTCCAGATATTTCGGATCGTCAATGACAGGATGATGAGTCGAGCGCCTTTCGCTTTCGTATCGGCGATCATCTGGCGCATGTACCAGCCGTAGGTGTGCACAACCTCGTGCTTCTTCGTGAGCAGATTGTCGATCTCCTGCGTCTCTTCGCCCACACCCGGAAGCGATCCACGCGCGCGTGTTTCGTCGTTAATTTTTCCGGCATCATTGTGTCCAAACTGGATCAGGACAAAGTCGCCCTTTTTCATCTCGCTCAAGACTTTGTCCCAATGGCCTTCGGTCATAAAGGTTCGACTGCTGCGCCCGGCACGAGCCCGATTCAGCACGTTGACTTTCGCGGCGTCGAAGTAGGTGATGAATGGATCGCCCCAGCCGAGGCCGCCGTTGGCATGATTGTTTGCCGTAGAGTCGCCGACGACGAAGATCGTCGGCAGCCGGGGATTGATCGACGACTGTTCCAGTGTTTGGGGCTCCTCCACATTTTCTGCGTTCGAGATCTTCAATGCATTCTCGGTCTGAAGTCTCACGCTGCGCATGGTCCAATTGCGCGCGTACTGGATGACTCCGGCATCGAGACCCTGCGCGGTGATGTTCGCAAAATTCACATTGATGATTGGCTTCTCCGGCAGGCCGCTGGCCGAGAAGATGCGCACCGCGTTCACGATCTCAACGTTCTCGATCGTGATGTTGCGAAACTCGCAGAAGCCGCGTTCAGGCGGTGTGACCGGTGTGCTCAACGCGATCCAATGTGGCGGTACATCGCGCACATCTTTGGGAATGATCGCGTAGCTATAACTAGGATTCCAATTCAATGTGAAAGTGAAGGGGAGCAGCACATTCTCCATTCTGAGATCACGGATCAGAATGTCTTCGACAAAGCCGCCACGCGTTTTTGCCGACTTGAAACGAATTCCTTCGTTCGTACCGATGCCACGATTCTGGTACGCGACAACTTTACGGATGCCGCCCGAGGTCTCACTGCCGAAAGAAAGAATACCGCCGCCGCGCCGGGTGATGTTGTTGCGAACGACGACGTATTCGGTAGGCCGGTTGACCCGCAGCCCGTCGTAGTCGCGGCCCGCCTTCAGACAAATATCATCGTCGTTATTATCGATGTCGCAATTTTGCACCAACACAAACGCAGACGAATCAATGTCGACGCCATCGGTGCTTGGTCCGCTGTTGTCCGTAATCTTGACGCCATCAACAGTCACGTGATCGGAGTACACTACTTGCACCGTCCAAAAGCCGGAACGTTTGAGGTTGAGATTCTCTACCGTGACATCCGAAGACTTCCATACGACCATCAAGCGCACGCGTTCGGCATCGTAATCAGCGGCCCAGCGTAAGCCCCGTGGTTCATACTCTCGGCGCAGCGCCCGGTATTTGTCCCACCACTTTTGCCCACGCCCATCGATCGTGCCACCGCCGGAAAGCTTGACGTTGCGTTGCCCGTTGACATTGATCAACGCTGCGGGCCACTTCATCTCAATGCCTGCAACGCGCGTCCAGATCGAGGGATAGTCGGCGTCGTCCTGGCTGCCGAGCAGCGTTACGCCCACATCGATGCGCAAGTGGACGTTGCTTTTGAGAAAGAGTGCGCCAGTGACGTAGTTTCCCGGTTTGAAAGTTACAACTCCTCCACCTGAATTCGCGCAATCATCGATCGCTTTTTGGATCGCCCTGGTTGAATTGATGATGCCGTCGCCGGCAGCAGCGACAACGAACGTGCGACGCGCTTTCGGGATCCGCCGCGCCCCGACATTCTTTACCCACTTTGGCAGATCACTGGACCGCGACGGTTGGGCGACTGCGGCCGCGCTGAGCGCAACGACAGAGGCAAAGGTTGCAAGCAACAATTTTGATATTCGTTTCAAAACTTCTTCAGCTCTACTCGATCAAGATAAGTATCAGGGACGCCTTTGCATTGGTGCGTCGTGAAATCCAAAACATTCCTGAGCACAAACGTCGGAACATCTCCAGCTTTTCGTGCCGTGACCTGACTGAACGCAACGCCGCTCACGTCATCCAGCAGGAATGGCGGGCGGAACTCATCATTGAGGTAACTAATTTCCACGTTGCTCAGCGAAACGCCTTTCGCATGGCGGATAAAGAAGCCATATACGGGCGTCTCTCCGAACATCGATGGCTCAGGATAATTTGTCTCTCGCTCAGGGGGTTGCAGATCCGCGAGCTCTTTCTTGCCGCCACCTCGATAGAAGATGCGGATGTTACTTAGTTTGACGTCTTCAATTTGATGGCCGGGAATGCCGGAGATAATCGAGGCGTAGCGCGCATCAGCGTTGTAAGCAACGAGGTTGCTGATATGCACGCGCCGCAGGTTACCGACGGGCGTGGCGGCAGGGCCGCGCATCCTTTTCCCGAGACGCATAAATATTGGTGAGTTGGTGACATCGCGCATCGTGATGTTGGTAATCGTTACATCTTCCAGCAGCCCTCCATCGACCGTCTCAAGCGCCAGCCCGCGACAGTGGTCAAACACGATGTTTGAAATCGTGATGTTCTTGAAGCCGCCGTTTGACTCTGTTCCGAATTTGATGCGGCCAGTTGGTCCATCACGATCGGGAGCTTCCTTAACGTTGCGTTTGTAAGTGCCGTCCAGGAGCGTGCCCGTGTCATACCCGCTGACGAGACAGTTTGTGATCGTCACGTTCTCAGTGGCCCGCGCAAAACCAAGCGCATAGGAACTCTTCAAAACGATAGCGTCGTCGTTGGGTGAGTTAACACTGCAGTTCGAGATGCGAACGTTGCGAGATGCATCGATATCAAATCCATCGCGGTTCGTGTCAACTTTGACGTTGTCGATCGTGAGGTTATCGACGCCAGTGGCCAGCACTGCGAAATGACCACCGTTCAAGATCGAAAAATCACGCAGCAACACATTGCGAGATAGCTTCAGCGAGATCGCCTTGTTGCCTAACCCGTTCATTACGCCTGGATCGTCGTCCTCTCCCAAAGGTGATTGCGGACGAGCGCCGGCCTCACCTCCAAGCGTGACTGGCCGGTCGCCTGGTTGATTGACCCGTCGAGCTCGCGGACTGCGTCGCGTCAGACCCTTACCGTTGATTAAACCAGGCCCAACGATGCTGATGTTTTCCAGACCGATGCCCCAAATCAAACTGTTTTGCCAGTGACTGTGACCGAAGTCCTGATACATGTCCCACTGATTCGGTTCCGGAAGGTCGTAAGTAACTCTGCCCGGGATCGGTTCGGCGGCAAGAATCGTCGCGCCCTGATCGAATTGCAAAGTGATGTTGCTGCGCAGGCGAATCGAGACCGACAGGTATGTGCCGGCTGGAAAATTTACCGTCCCACCACCGGCGGCCGCCGCGGTTTCGATTGCTTTGTTGATCGCGTGCGTGTCGAGAGTTCTGCCGTCGCCTTTGGCGCCGAACGCGCGCACGTCATAGACAAGTGCGCGTGTGCTGGCGGCCCGTGCCCCCGACAGCAACAGTACGACGATGGCAAATAGACCACGGATTACACGGATTGTCGGAACACGATCAGTCTTCATCAGTACTTTGCATAAAAACTCACGAGAACTTTTCTCTGTTGCACAGAGAAATCAAAAAGTCGCTAAGAAACATCCGTCGCCAAAATCGTGGCATAAGACTTAAGGCTTTCGTGTTGGTGATGGCTTGGGCTTAGTGGCGCCCGGACCTTCATCAAGGTCCGGAGTTGCACTGCGATTACGCTGATACTCGATATCACTGGTCTCGGAATTCAATTTCGGGCCAGCGTAAATCACTGCCAGCTCAGCGAGCGAAGTTGTCTTGTCTGCGCCAAAGCCGGAAAGCGAGACCAGCTTCAGATATTTCGTTGAAACTGTCCTGCTGAACCTGATTCGTTGCGGCGCGAATGTGGAAACCAGATATCCGCGTTGCACATCGTTCCAGACAGAACCGTCATCACTCACGCTGATAACGCATTCCCTGATCTCTCCTTCGTGCTCGCGATGATTTTGTCGCGGCATCAATACCACTCCCCTGATCGCTACAGGTGCGGGAAAGGTGATCGTGAGTTCTACCTGCTCGCGCATTGGCGCCTTCTGATCGCCGGTCAACACAAATGTGTTCGGATCTCCATCAATGACTGCTCCTGCCGGCGCATCATTGATCTGGGCGGTCGCGCCAAGCTTGTTCATGATCCGCGTGTCGAACAATAAGCTCCGCATCTCGCCAACGGAAACAGGAACGTTCGGCTGAAAACAATCGGTCGACATGTAGTTGAGTAGTGAATAGCGTAGCTGCCGCGAGACGGGGTTTGTATCATTCTCGTTGCTTACATCGATCGCAGAGACGAGCAGTTTCCCATCTCCAACAGCACATTCGAAGATCACGCCTAACTTGTAATTACGATTCCAGTCGTCGATGGCCCAGACCATCGGCTCCAACATGGCCGGCAAGCGATCGAGATTTACGGCGCGTACATTCATGATTATTGGGGCCCAGCGCCAATCGAAATAGGTTTCCGTGGGGAAATAGGCTAAGGCGTAACCCTTTGCATCTTTCAGATCGATCGATAGCCCCAACATGCGACCCCAGGCTGGACCCATTTGCCGGTTCCAAAACACCGGCACGCGGTCGAGCGGCGGGCTGGTCCAATTAAGATCTACCGGTCGAGGCACAAACAAAACTTTGCCGCCTCGCGCAAGTTCTTTCTCAGCTTCATTCCACGAACGCGTGATAAAGATGTCGCGTGAGCGCGAGAGCGGACACGCCGAACTTCCGTGAAACTCACCCGGCACCATTTCGGAATAGACAAAGAAACTCCACCGGTTTTCAAAATAAGTTGTACCTTTTTTGGCATTCGGGCCGGGGCGTATCTTTCCGGTCAGTGGATCGAACCAATCCGCCGGACCGACAGTCACAATCAACCGGTGCTCACCAACGCCAGCCTTGCTTAAACCAACTGAAATTCGTCCCACGGGAATGTTTTTGCCGACCGGGTAATTGCTCCTGGGCCATTCACCCTTAGCCAAAGGTGCGTCATCGATGCGCCAAACAACCAGTGCATTTTCCATTGACTCGGCGCCAAAGTGCGCGAGCTCGACCTCGGCCTCAAACCTTTCGGCGGTGGTGTAAATGCGCTTGGGTAAACGCGCGAGGGGCACGGTCGTATTGCAGAATTCTTTGAACGTATCCGCAGTGACGTACGACTTTGGTTCCCAAAAAGCGTCCAGCAAACCAACGAGCGCCGTTCCTTGTCCGAGGTAGTCATGAAGATCGAGCAACTGGAATCCGCCCAATCCCGGCGTTCGCAAATTCGCTTCGATCTCTTCCTTGTAACACTCCAACTGGAATCGTCCGGACGCGTTGGCAAACTGTTTGTTTCTCTCGAGCAGACCGTGTGCGTCCATTGAGTCTCGAAAGATCTCAAAGTTTCCGGGTTTCAGATAACCTTTGAATTTTTTGATGATGTCGTAGTCGGGGTACGCAGTCCACTGGCCCACTTCATGCGAGATGACGGGGATGTTGATATCTGTGAGCGACTCGGCAAAGTCACTGCCGAACCAACCTGATTCACGTCGCAACATCTTCTGATTGATGCGTTGTATCGCGAGGTAGTCGGTGCCGTCCGTAATGTTGTCGAGCTCGCGTTCGGTGTGGCCGGTGCCGTTCGCATAAAGACGGCGTGGATCTCTTTTGCGGTAATGCTCAACCCATTTCGACAGAGACTCTGGCCACCGGCCTTTCGGTTCGTTACTCGCTGAGAGGAGCATGAACGACGGATGATTGCCGTAGGCGCGAATCATTCGGTCAGTCTCTTCATAGAGCATGCGCTCCATCGGAGTGCCGGGACTGATCTCATTCCACATTCCAGGCTCGGGCTGCAAATAAAACCCGATTTGATCAGCGGCTTCGAACGCCGCTTCAGGCGGGCACCACGAGTGGAAGCGCATGTGGTTGAGGCCCCAATTCTTTGCAGTCTCGAATAGCGCGAGCCACGATTTGACATCGGTAGGGGGATAACCGGTAAGCGGAAAATCACCGCCACTGTGCGTGCCGCGAAAGTTAATAGGTCTGCCATTGAGAACAAATTGATTTCCTTCCATATGAAAATCGCGCAGACCGACTGCCAGGTCCTTGTACTCTTCGACCTCAGCGCCTCTTAACCAGAGTCTTAGTGGCAGCTTTCGGGGATGAAACTCATCCCATTTCTCAGCATCGATTCGGAGCGGAACTTCGATTTCCGCGTTACCGCCATTTTCGTCCCAGGTTACCGGAACGACTGCTATGTCGGGCCAAATCGCAGTCAACGTTGCCTGTCCACTGTGGCCCGTCACGTTGCCGATTTTGACTTTGACCAGCATCGAGTGTTGGGCGAGGTCGGGAAAAACCTGCGCGTCATCGATCCACACGCGTCCAGTGTCATCGAGTTGAATCTTTCCGACGATGCCGTTCCAACTTGCTCCGAGCGAATCAGAGACGCTATGTGCGTCAGGCCGATACGGCATGAGCATGCGATTATCGACGCGGATCGTAAGGCGATGACGGCCCAAAGCGAGTGTGCCGAGGTCATAGACGTGTGGAGCGACGAGACTTCTGTCAGAGCCGATCTTTTTATCGTCGATCCAAACTGTAGTTTCCCAATGCGGACGCTCGAGTGTCAGCACCACACGGCGTCCAAACATGTATCGCGGAATCTCGATGTCGCGCTGATACCACGCAGCGCCGAGATAGTGACGCTGTGGCTGCGAGAGGAATGGCACTTTGACTTTGCTGCGTTCAGTGTAGGGTTTGTACTCCTCGCGCAGGTACCAGTAGCGATCGTAGAGCGAAAGCACCCAGGGCGTTTCGGTTGTTATCTCGTTTCCGAAGAATTGTGACTGAAGGATTCCGGGCAGGCGAATGCCCTGGCGCAGGGGCCGGTTGAACCATTGCTGCTGCACGCCCGCATCGGTCGGGTCCATTTCAAACCGCCAATAGCCATCGAGTGAAATCGGATTCGACGCCTGTGCCACTCGAGCGGCACAGGCGCATACGACGACACAAAACAAGATGCTCTGTAGCTTAGGTCGACTCATTAAAGTCCGGGCCGAGTCTTCTGGGTAGTGTCCTAATTTGAGCGCCAAAGGCGTTTACTAATTTCAGCCCAGGGTTGGTACAACCCTGGGTCACAGGATGAGAAAGACTACTACGCTGAAAGCGTTCGCAAAGGAGAGCGCCACTTGCCAATGCTTTCAGCATTGGTACCAAAAAATCCGTTTAGTCCCAGGGTTGGCGGAACCGCCAACCCTGGCTGAAATTAGTAAACGCCTTTGGCGTTCAAATTAGGACAC
>Ga0187894_10003228_pt1 | contig 18533 bp, 17 predicted proteins | sample GBC1701081metaG_FD_136650 | JGI IMG/M metagenome (GOLD analysis project Ga0187894, IMG submission 136650) | White microbial mat communities from a lava cave in the Kipuka Kanohina Cave System on the Island of Hawaii, USA - GBC170108-1 metaG ...
ACCCAACGATGGCATGTGGTACCATTGAAGTTTCAAACAAACACCAATATTTTTATTGATACGGCCTACCTCGAAAATCCGTTTGTAATGGGAGGTGAAAAAAACACGCTTCACGTTCGCCTGCGAAACGATGGGGCTCGTGCGGTGGAGCAATTACTCGTGAAGGTATCTGTGAATGGAATTCAAACAGGCACTAGCGCAGTGAATATAGCGGCCAAGGGCATGTCACAAACTTCGTTCGACCTGCCTGTGCGGCAGGCAGGCTCAACCACCGGACTCACTGGTATCAGCCAAGCGACTGTAAGCTTCAATGATTACCCGGTAAGCTTTGATAATGAGTTTTACCTGGCGTTGAACTTTACTGAAAAAATTCGGGTGGTGGAGATTAAAAGCAAGAATGAAATAACGCCAGTAGAAAAAGTATTTGGCAACAAACAGGTGTTTTCGTTCCGGTCGTTTACCGTAAATAATTTTAATTACAGTTTGCTGTCGGAAGCTGATTTGGTGGTGGTGAACGGGTTGGATCGATTTGACGCATCGCTTTCCTTGTCGCTGCGAACTTTCATAAGTGATGGTGGGACTCTGTTTTTAATTCCTGGATTAACTCCCGATGTTAGCGGTTATAAAAACCTGTTAAGGCTGCCAGCCATACGTGCGGTTAATACATCAATACTTACCGAACTGGATTATCCGGATTTTAATAATCCCTTTTTCGAAAATGTATTCGAAGAGCGCCCGGCTCGCTTGCAAATGCCATTGGCCAGTCAGGTAATCGGCTGGGGTAGCGATCGCTCTGCCATTCTCAAATTCAGGAATGAGCAGCCATTCCTTTCTGTATTCAATCAGTCGGGTAAACTTTATGTATTGGCTTCACCGTTGGAAAATGCCTTTACTTCTTTTCATAATTCAGCTTTGTTTGTTCCGGTAATGTATCGCATGGCGGCCTCTGGCAAAAAGAGTGAAGTGAAACCTTACTACTCTTTGAACGAATCCTTCATCAGCGTACGACTGGATAGTGTGTATGGTGAGCAGCCTTTGAAACTGGTAGGCCAACAGGAAATTATTCCCAGTCAGCGCAAGCTGGCGGACCACGTGATGATGGAACTTCCACCCCTCACGATGAGTGCTGGTTTTTATAAAGTTGCGCATGAGCGTGATACAGTGGGGCTGTTAGCCTTTAATCTCAGTAAGTATGAATCCCTGCTTGGTCAATACAGCGGAGAAGAAATAAAGCAACAGCTTGGCAACCCGGAGGGAGTCAGCATTTTTGAAGCAAATTCAGAAGAGGCTTTCAGTAACGAAATAAAAGCGAGATATTTGGGGAAGCCATTGTGGAAGGTTGCCTTGGTACTGTCACTTTTCTTCCTTTTGGTGGAAATATTGCTGATTCGCTTTATAAAATAACGGTTAATGAAGATACTCATCCAGGCCGCTAAAATCCTCGACTCGAATTCTCCCTTTCATAAAAAAGAAAAAAACATATTAATACAGAATGGCCGCATGATCGAAATCGGTGATAAAAATTATCAGGCCGATAAGGTAATCGATGCGGAAGGCATGATCCTGTCAACCGGCTGGTTTGACCTGGGAACATTCGTTGGAGACCCGGGACTGGAACATAAAGAAGACCTGGAGTGGGGGGCGAAGGCAGCGATGGCCGGAGGGTTCACAGAAATTGCCGTGTTGCCCAACACGTTGCCGTGTATCCAGACTAAAAATGATGTTAACTACCTCACCCGCGGAAATGATAACCGGTTGTTACAGGTTCATTCGCTGGCATCGGTAACAAAAAATAATAAGGGAGAAGAACTTACCGAGATGATCGACCTGCATGAAGCAGGGGCGGCCGGGTTTACCGATGGACTGAAACCCATCTGGCACACTGATATTTTTCTGAAGGCGTTGCAATACCTGCAAAAATTTAATGGCGTATTGATCGATCACCCTGAAGACATCTGGCTCAACATGTTTGGGCAGATGCACGAAGGCTTGCAAAGTACGATGCTGGGATTAAAAGGAATGCCACGAATAGCGGAAGAAGTGGCGATCAGTCGTAACCTTAAACTGTTGGCCTATGCCGGAGGCAGACTTCATCTGGCTAAACTTTCTACCTCCAAATCCATTGGATTGGTTCGTGCTGCAAAAGGTAAGATGAATCTTACGTGCGATATCGCAGCGTACCAACCTTTATTGGATGACAGCATGCTGGCAGGTTTTGATACCAACTACAAAGTGAATCCGCCACTGCGCGAAAAGTCCGATAACGATGCACTCATTAGAGGATTGAATGATGGAACCATTGATGTGATTTGCTCCGGTCACGTTCCGCAAGACGAAGAAAGTAAAAGCATTGAATTTGACCTGGCCGATGCAGGCATTATTAACTTGCAGACGTTTGCTGCAAACCTGGTATCGCTTTCTGAACTGGTTTCGTGGGATGTACTGATCGAAAAAGTTACCAACGGGCCGCGTGCCGTACTGAATACAGAAATACCGGTTATTGATATAGAAGCAAAAGCAAACTTGACCCTGCTTGATCCTAACTTCGTCTGGACATTGGACGAGAAAACGAATTTATCCAAAGCAAAAAACTCACCCTGGCTTGGTCAGTCACTTACCGGTAAAGCGGTGGCCGTGTTTAACAATAACCGGCACTGGTTCGATTTATAATAGTTCATGAGAAAACCTTCGCCTTTAGTTTCCATCGGTATACAATGGGGAGCCTTAGCGGGCGCGTTAACCGTTGTATTGGTGATCGCCACTTACTATATAGGTGCCCGACATCCACTTATGATCTCTCCTTTCATGGATTTCAGAATTCTGTTGTCAGGCGTTTGCATTTTTTTTAGCCTGAGAGAGTTTCGAGAAGGTCACCAGCAAGGCACCTTGTATTTCTGGCAGGGCATGGCTGGCAGCTTTATCATGGTTGTTGTGGCCGGAACCATTGCTTCATTTTTACTATTGATTTTTTGTTCTCTCGAATCAACCTTTATTCCATCGTATGTAAAAGCGATGACGGAATACTTAAAAACGTTTCCTGCCGAAGATATTGAACGGATAGGAAAAGAGGTGTACGCCAGTAATTTAGAGCAACTCCCAGCGACTAACGCTAAGCAAATAGCCAGTTTGTACTTTACGCAGAGTTTAGCAATCGGCCTTTTTGTAAGCATGATATTATCCGTAATTTTAAGAAAACAACCTAAACAAGAGTAACAATGGAAACTAAGGCCGATCCAACAATGTGGACAAAACATGCGATGAAGAATGGTTTGATTTTGGGAATTATTCACGCTGCAATCCTTCTTATCCTTTACGCATTCATTCAGAGTAAGCTCAAAGGATTTTCGTATATACTCGTTATTCTGGTGCTAAATTTCGGATGGACAATTTACCAGGGAAGTCAATGGAGAAATGAGATTGGTGGTTTTATGGGGTATGGTGATGCATTTAAATATGCCATACTCTTGCTGGTATTCAACGGGTTAGTGGGCCTTGTTTTTGGAATCGGCCTATTGCTTGCAGATCCAAGTTTTCCTGAGATTATGGCTCAATCACAAATTGATACAGCAATCTATTGGGCCGAAACTTTTGGGGCGCCTGCTGAATCTCTTGATCAGATGCGTGATCAGATGAGTGTTGAAGAAATGGCTAAAGAATATACTTTGACAAAGTCATTTATTAGTTTTGGAATTGCGATTGGTTTATACGGAGTTGGTGCACTTATAATGGCTATTTTCATTAGAAAAAATCAACCAGAACTTATGTAATGAGCACCACTTCAACAGACATATCAGTAATAGTACCGGTTTTTGACGAGGAAGAATCTCTTCCCGAACTTTGTCAGTGGATAAGCCGTGTGATGCAAACGCACGGCTTTTCCTATGAAGTGCTGCTGATCGATGATGGCAGCCAGGACAGTTCATGGGAAGTGATTACCAAAATCAACCAGGGCGATGCATGTTTCAAGGGCATTCGCTTTAATCGGAATTATGGAAAATCGGCTGCCCTGCAAACGGGCTTTCGTGCCTGTGAAGGTAATGTGGTGATTACCATGGACGCGGATTTGCAGGATAGCCCGGATGAAATTCCCGATTTGTTTAACATGATCCGGAAGGACGGGTTTCATCTTGTATCCGGATGGAAAAAGAAGCGCAACGATCCGCTGTCAAAAACAATTCCTTCAAAATTTTTTAATACGGTTACGAGTATGATATCGGGCATTAAGCTTCACGATTTTAATTGCGGCCTGAAAGCTTACAATAAGCGCGTAATCAAAAATATTACCGTGTATGGCGAAATGCACCGGTACATTCCGGTAATCGCCAAGTGGGCTGGTTTTAAAAAAATTGGTGAGAAGGTGGTGGAGCACCGGGCCCGTAAATTTGGTGTTACAAAATTCGGGTGGGAACGTTTTATGAACGGCTTTCTTGATTTACTTTCCATAACCTTCGTCAGTAAGTTCCGCCAGAAGCCCATGCACTTTTTTGGTTTGTTGGGCACCTTTTCATTTGTAGCCGGGTTTTTAATGACAGCCTGGCTGATCTGGCAAAAGATGGACTCACTCTACATTTCCAGAATTGCGTTGAAGCGGCAAATCACAGATCAACCCATGTTCTACCTGGCGCTGGTTGCAGTGGTAATTGGCGTTCAACTTTTTGTTACGGGATTCCTGGCCGAGATGCTGGCCATGCAGTCACTTTCCAAGCGTGATTACCTGGTGATTGAAAAAGTAGGGATTGAGGAAGCTGTGCCAAGCTCAAAATTAAAGGTCGTAGCAAACGTCTGAATCAGAATGGCCAGAATTTAAGAATTTGCAGAATTATCATGCGCAAGCCTCTCTAATATTTGTTTACATTCAATTCTGAAAATTCTGGAATTAAGTAAATTCTGATTCAGACAATTTACTCCAGTTTCTCCGTTAAAATCGCTAAAAAAGTCTTAACAGCATCCACATAATTTCCCACTCTGATATTTTCATTTTCGGCATGCTGGTTATTGTCGGGGTTAACCGTAGGTACACTCACGGCTGGTATGCCAAGTGTAATTACAAAAGGAGAAATTGGAATTGAACCACCCCCCATCCTGATTTTGATAGGCTCTTTTCCGAAGGCTTTTATCATGGCTTTGTTTAACCAAAGTCCGCATGCTGAATTAAACGGAGTTTGAAACGATCCATATGAAATGCTGGATCGGAAGGCTGCTATTTTCGGATACTTCATTCGTTCTTCTTCAGTAGGCTCCTTGTCCACTATGTAATATCCATGGTTTTCTACGTGTTTTCGTACCAATCCGATCAGCCGTTCAGGTTTTGAAGATGGCACAAGGCGGATATCAATCTCCGCTATTGCCATTGCAGGGATTAACGTTCTTGCCTGTGTGCCAACATGCAGTGCATCCATCCCGCGTATATTCAAGGTGGGGTACTGTATAGACTCCTGGAAATTCTCACCAATGTTATCGGGCTTTGCAATGCCCAGAAATTTTTTGATTTCATTTTCATCATCCGGTACTTGTTTCAGAATTTGCTTTTCTTCTTCGCTCAACACTACGTCATCATAAAAACCAGGAATCGTAACGCGACCTTCTGCATCTTTCATCGAAGCCAATACTTGAGCTAACCGCATAGCAGGATTGGGGGTATAATTTCCATAGCTACCACTATGAACCGGTTGACGAGGCCCAAATGTTGTGAGTGTAATTTCGCAGATGCCGCGTGCTCCAAAATTGAGCGTGGGTTGGTTGCTGATATGCCTGGGCCCATCAAATATGATGAGCATGTCAGCGTTGAGTTCATTTTTATAATCTTTGACAGCCTGCGGAAGTTGGGGAGAACCCAATTCTTCTTCAAAGTCCATGATTACTTTCAGATTGAAATTTGGATTTGCTTTTAGCTCCTTTAATGCATCAAGCGAGGCAAGAAAGGCTGCTGCAGGGCCTTTGGCATCGGCCGTAGCGCGCGCAAAAATTCGCCAATCACGATCGTATCCCTCATATAACTTTTCGTACGGAATTGTATTCCAATTTCCCTGCCCGTCCGGCAGGCGGGCGTGTTCGTCTTTTTGTTTGAGTGTTGGTTTCCACGGACTTTCCTGATTCCAGGCCGCGGGGTCTACAGGCTGTCCGTCAATCTGCAAATAAACCAACACGGTTTTTTTAGCATTTTTCACTTTACGTTCAGCGAGCAGCAATGGAACCGTGCTGGTTTTCAACCTGAATGTTGTGAAGCCCCTCGATATAAAGGCTTGTTCGCACCATCGTACATTTTTTTCTATGTCTTCCGGATAATGTGCATCGTTTGGCAGACTTAATAGTTGGTAGAATTCGCTGAAAGATTGTACCGCGTATTTTTCGCTCACGGCCAGCAACTTCTCGTTTGAGATTTTTTGGGCTTGAACCAGCACAGGAAAAAAGAGAACCACGTAAATTTTTTTCATAACACGATTATTTATTCACACAGTGAGTTTATACAAGTTACACATTTCAAGTCAAGTTCGATTTACCAAAATTGTAATCTTTCTGTACTTTTGCAACCGTCATGCATAAGACTCCCACCTATTCAGTCATTGTTCCGGTTTACAACCGTCCGGAGGAAGTGCACGAATTACTGCAAAGCTTAACAAAACAGACTGTAAAAGATTTCGAGGTAATCATTATTGAAGATGGTTCATCGGTATGCTGCGATGATGTAGTGGACGAATTTCGGGATCAGTTGACAATCGAATATATCATTAAACCAAACTCCGGCCCCGGCCCAAGTCGTAACATTGGGTACACACGATCCAACGGAAGGTATTTTGTAATATTTGATTCAGATTGCATTATACCGCCAACATATTTTGAAGAAGTTGAAAAAGCTTTGCGTATTGAAAGGTTTGATGCATGGGGAGGACCGGATCGTGCGCACCAAAATTTCACTGCACTTCAGCGGGCCATGGGTTATACCATGTCAGCTGTATTAACAACAGGTGGAATACGGGGAGGAAAGAAAAGAGCGGGTTGGTTTCAGCCGCGCAGTTTCAACATGGGTATTTCAAGGGAAGTTTTTGAGAAAACGGGTGGGTTTAAGTTTGATCGAATGGCAGAGGATATTGAGTTCAGTGTCAGGATGAAAAAGATGAACTTTAATATCGGACTGATACCAGAAGCATTTGTTTATCACAAAAGGAGAACGTCTTTGAAGCAGTTTTATCATCAGGTGTATAATTTTGGAAGAGGAAGAGTAAGGGTAGGGAAAGTGCACCCCGGAGAGATCAAAATTACCCATTGGGTTCCAACTGTTTTTACGTTGGGGCTAATCTTCACCCCTTTACTTTTTATTGTACCTGCGATTGGGGCAGGATTATCGGCTATTTATGCCGGCTATTTTGCGGTCATTTTTATTGACTCATTGTGGCTAAACAGAAGCCTTCGCGTAGCTCTTCTCAGTATTCCGGCAACGTTTGTTCAATTTTCCGGATATGGCCTTGGTTTTCTTAACCAATGGGTAAAATCATACATGGGTTAATTCACGTATTTCTTCCAAAAACCCTCTAAATTGTTGAAAATATTATTTTTTTAGCTCATCTTCGAGCTAAACCAAGCCTATCCTTACATGAAAAATTATACCCGTTCAGTTGCCCTCGTCATCTTCCTTTTTTGCCTGAAAACCGGATTTTCACAATCAGAGTTGGCTTCAGGTTACTATGTTGTTGTAGCAGCGTATGACGATAGGCGTGAGGATTTTGCCCAACGATACACTGACCAATTGAAAGCAAAAGGGCATAATGCCCAGTATGGTTTTAATTCGGCCAGAAATCTCTTTTATGTGTACGTTAATTATTTCACTGAATTGAGGCCTTCCTTAGTAGATATGAAGAATGTAAGGCAACAAGGTGAATTTATTGATGCGTGGGTTCGGGTAGTTTCCGGAGTTATAACAGCGCAGACTCCACCTGCAGAAGTAAAAACCGAACCAGTAAAAGAAACTGCACCTGTTGCTCAACCTGCCCCCGTTGTAGAACCTGCCCCCGTTGTGGTTTCGCCAATCACACCTGTTCCACCCGTTGTTGAAGAAAAGAAACCCGTTGTTGAGGAGCCGGTTGTTCGTGAACCCCTTGTTGCCGAAACAGTTCAAGAGCAAGACGAGAAAATTATTCAGTACAAGCAAATGACACTTGGTAATACAGAAGTATTCTTAAGTCTCTTTTATGGAACTAAAAACCGTGTGGTAGACGGAGAAGTCCAGGTTATAGATACAGAAAGAAGCAGGTATATCACTAAAGTAAACGGAAATGATTACCTCGTGTTGCCTGATCCTAAAAGCAAAACAGGACAGCTGACATTAACATGTGAGGTTTTTGGGTACCGAAAAGTACAACACGATTTAAATTATCGAATCCCCCTTTCGGATACGATTAAGGAGGACATAGATTTGATGGGAACAACCATGGTGGTTTCGTTTAACCTGATCCGATATCAGAGAGGTGATATCAATACACTTTACAACGTATACTTTTTCAATGATGCTGCAATCATGCTGCCTGAATCAAGGTATGAACTGAACAGCCTGTTAGAAATGATGCAAGACAGCCCGACAACCAAGATCGTTCTTCACGGCCATTCCAATGGTAATTACCACGGAAAAATACTTGGACTCGGCCCTGAGAAAAATTACTTTACCATGGAGGGAGCTGTTCAGGGTATGGGTACCGCTAAAGACTTATCACAGCAACGTGCAGAAACGATCAAGCAATACCTGTTGACTAACGGAATTTCTGAGAGCAGGATTGGAGTAAAGGCCTGGGGAGGAAAGAAACCACTCCATGACAAACACAGTGTAAATGCCAAAAAGAACGTGCGGGTGGAAGTTGAAGTAGTGCAGGAATAAACGGCTACTTTAATTTTGTCAGGTATACGTTAGCAGCAATTTTTTCAAGCAAGATATCGGGGAGTACGTTTGAAAATTTTACAGTCAAGAAGTTTAACAAGCCGGGTACGCACTCGGCTTTTTTCTTAAACATGGCGCTTAATCCTTTTTTCGCTACCTTATCGGCCGGCATCTCAAATTTTTTGGCGGTATCCTGCATAGCCTCCATACCTGCCTGCCGGATAAAATTTGTGGCAATTGGCCCCGGACTAAGACATGTAACCGATATGCCGCTGTTGCGAAGTTCATAACGCAAGCCACGTGAGAAGGAACGCACAAAGGCCTTGCTGGCAGCATATAATGACATTGTTGGAACTGCCTGAAATGCAGTTGTGCTGGCCACATTTAAAATAAAACCCTGTTTGTTTTTTTGCAGCATCGGAAGCAATCCGTGTGTCAGGTTTACAAGGGTACTCATGTTTACGTGCATCATTTGCTGATGCTTTTCCAGCCTAATTTTATGGAAGAATCCCCAACACGCATAGCCTGCATTATTGACGAGTACCGAGGGTTGAAATTGATGCTGTTCACACCATCCAATAACGGCCGCGGTGGCAGTTGATTCGCTCAGGTCTAAAATTAAGACACTTGCTTTTACCCGATACTTCTGTTCGATTATAACTGCCTCCTCAGTAAGAGTTTTTTCTGAACGGGCGATAAGAAGTAAATCATACCCGTGTGAAGCGAGAAGGTGAGCGAAAGATTTGCCTAAGCCTTTGCTCGCACCCGTAATGACAGCTTGCTTCATTTACCGAGTTTTGTAAAGCGCTGGTAAAACTGCGTTTTACTGTTTTTGTGTTTAATCGCGTATTCACCGCAAATAACAGGCACATACATAACCTGTCTTCGACTTACCTCGCCAATAATGGACGACTGTGCTACCCGATGCCACAGGCGGCCATCGTGAATAGTCAGGTCACCGGCTTTGGTCATCAAGGCTACCTCATTTTTATCTGGTTCGTGATCGAAGAAGTAACGTTTCTTAAAGAGAAGATTCACAAGATTTTGTTTGTGTGTTCCAGGCAAAAGTCTGAGTCCTCCATTATTTTCAATAGCATTTGTCAGGTGCACGCCAACATTCAACATCGGCATGATTTTCTTACCATAAAACACATCGCGTAAGCAGTCGGTATGCCAACCCATGCGAGAGAAATTACTGACATCGGTATTGATATAGTGATTGATAACCAGGCCGTCTTTTTCATTTTCGCCAATGCGGGGATTTTGCGCATTTGAGCCCAGCAGGGGATAAAGGGAATGAAAGCGCGGATCCTGCAGAAACTCATGTAGCACATCACTGTGCTGTGAGCTGAAAGAAAAGCGTTGCACAATTTTAGTCCCATCCACATCATAGCCGTATTTGATGGGCACCCCGTTTACCTTTTCTACGTTTTCTGCAATCCATTTTTTCTCAATAGCTTTCATCTCCCTTTTAAACAGTTCAACAGTATCCTGGTTGATGAAATTTCTGAAATGCAGGAAGCCATGCTCCTCAAAAAAGTCGATATGGTATTGGGTGAGAGGGGAGGAGAATTCAAAGCTTGGATAATCCTGAACGTTCATACGAATGAATAATTTGCCGATAAATTTACGTAAAAGTTAAATGAATGTTGTTTAACGGTGAACTTTCACCTGTCAAATTGACAAAATATTATCAAAAAAAGATATAAAATAGTTAAAGTGTCAGTCAGGATGTTGAAAGACTTCTTTTGAAGTTTTTTTAGCCAATAGAAATGCGAGCCAGGCGAAAAGCGGTGCGGCTAAAATGTCAACGGTATAATGTACATGCTGAAGCAGGAGCATAACGGCCACCGCAGTTGCGCCAATAATCAATGTCACTCGTAAATATAGACCCGGCACAACAAAAGCCATCAATATTAGAATGCTGGTATGGCCTGAAAAGAAAAGGTCTTTTGTTACGGTTTGTTGATAAAATAAATGCTGAACAAATGGATCATATAAAATCAGTATACCTGAGGGGGGCTCCAGCGGAGTTAAGAGGATGGTGATGAACCGAAAAATTGTAAGGATGACGTAAGCCTGCAGGGCCGTGAGAAATAGGTTCGGTTTTGTGAGCAGCGATAAAACACTTACAACAAGGAGGATATATAACACGGTAAAAATCCAGGCCGACAAATTCAGAACCGGCAACCGGTTTAACAGATAATCGTTTAGGAGTAAGCCTTCCCGATGCTGTGCATATTGAAACACAATGGAGGCTGAAAAAGCACAGGCTCCCAGCAAAATGCTGGTAATGATAATTTTGTTGCGAAAACTTTTAACTTGAAGGGCGGAACGCCAGCGTTTAGCGGTATGGGACAACATGCTGTTGAAATGTAAAGCTAAATTTAATATTTGCTAAAGAATGAAGTTCGTAACCTTGTTTTGTTTGTCCGCCTTATTCGGATTTGCAGGCAGTAACGTTGATAATGATACGGAATTCCCGATTCCCCCTTACTCAAAAAAATCACTTTTTTACATCCACAGAAGTCCCAACCCGAATACGGTTATCTATGAAGTTAATCTGACAGATAAAAGCGTCATTGATCGGGAAGATCCGGTAAAAGTATATTGGATTCGGTACGGTGAAAAAGGCCAACTTCGGGATTTGAATTACCTGGAAAAAACATTTGCCTACGGAGTCAAATCTGAGCCAACTGATCAGTATAAATTTAAGATGCACTTTGTTGCCTCGAAAGAGAAATCGTTTGTGGCTTCGTTGGATGAAAAAGGTCAAGCCTGCGCAACTATGAAAATCGGAGGCAGACAATCCAGGCTCATAAAAATATTTGTGCAGGTGGCAGCAGATGGATGGTGGCCCAAAGTAGCCTATGTCGAGTTTTTTGGATTGGACAGCGAAACCAACAAGCCGACCTACGAGAAAATGATAATTAAATAATTAATTTATCTAATCTGATAACCTTACCTAAATTCAATTGATATGAAGCGCGTTTTAAAAAGTTTTTTCATGATCATAAACTATAAAACGTTGATCATAACGGCTTTGTCTGTGATCTCTACCTACATCTGTTTTCACATGGGGTTCCTGGCAAAATTCCCCGATATGCTGGTGGGTGTAGCCATCGTTTTCCCGGTTGTGTTTTCTATCAGTGCGGCCTATACCAGACGTGAGACTGCCCTTCAACGGTTTTCAGATTTTAAAGGACACGCCATTGCTATTTATTACGCCACCCGCGATTGGACTACAGATAAAAATAATGAGATGCCTGATCGCACACGCGAACTCGTTCGGGAATTGCTGGTTCGCATACGCTCCATGTTTACTGCATCAAAACATCAGAACTGGGAGGGGAATGAAAAGAATATTTACGCTCTGTTTTCAAAATTATCTGCTCTAACCATGGAGATGCGTCAGCATGGAGTGCAGAGCGGAGAAGTATCACGCGTCAGTCAGTATGTGAGTAAAATGATTATTGCGTTCGACAATCTTAAAATTATTCAGGTGTATCGTACACCGGTAACCTTGCGTGCTTACAGCAAAGTATTTATTTATGTTTTCCCAATCATATACGGCCCTTACTTCGCCAGCACCTTTAATGACTATTCAGCAAACCTCGAGTATGTAATGCCGATTTTGTACAGCTTTATTTTAGTGAGCCTTGACAACATTCAGGATCATCTCGAGAATCCATTCGATGAAGTAGGGGAAGATGATATCCGGATTGAGGAAAAAGAAGTTGTAGCCTTGATGCAATAGTCATGGAACCTAACCATAAACCGAACGATAGTATTCCTAAAGGAAGGTTATGGTGGGTTATCTTTTGTGTAAGCCTGTTAGCCTTATCAACTTTTTGGTCAGTTGATAAATCGCTTGCATACTTCATACTGGCTGTAGTCATCTTTAGCTTGTTTAAAATTCTGCAACTGAGAAATACCGACCAGGCGAATCAACCGAATCCACCGCAACCGCCTTTTGCGAAATCGTATGAAACTTTCAAACCCAGTCAATCGTGGCTTTTTTGGCAGGATGTAAAAGAAATCTTTCGAAAAGATGCAACCGGTCCGAAAACACCCCAACAGGCAAAAGTATTTGTGACCCTGGTAGCTGGCTTTATTGGATTTATTTTTATGATTACGATTCTGGCAGCGCTTTTCGGAGGTGAGTCTTCCGGAGAAGACGCTGCCGGTTATTATCAGCGGGCTGCAGATTATTATAATACCCAACAGTACGACTCTGCCGCATTTTATTATAAGCTTGCTATCGATAATGATCCCGAAAACCCACAACTGTATTTCGAACGGGGCAATGCGTTCTTAAATGCCAATTATACAGACTCAGCGCTGATGATGTATGATATTACTTTGGCTCTTACACCTGAGCATCAGCAGGCGCGGTACAACAAGGGATATATCTATTTTAACAGAAAAAGTTACCGTGCTGCAATAGACGAAACAAAAAAAATACTGGAATACGCCCCCGACTATACCGATGCCCTGTTGCTGATTGGCGACAGTTTTTATAACCAGAGCCAGCTTGACTCGGCCCTTCGCTGGTATGAAGGTGCGTATACGAACGGGTATCGCAGTGCCATACTCTGCCATTTGATGGCCTATATCTACGATACAAAGGGTGAAACGAACCGCGCCATTAACCTGTATAGGGAGGCCATAGGACAGGACAGCAGCATCGTGGATATTTATACGAGATTAGGGGAACTGGTACCGGGTGACGAAGGCAACTGGTACCGACAGAAGGCTGCACAGATGAAATGATTAGTGGTTGCACCATGTGATCTGTTTTGCGGCCATCTCCTCCTCACGTAATTTGAAACCTAATCTTTTTCCCGGTAACAAATACAAAGTGAAAGCGTATTGCATGCACAAATCTTAGGCGCTGATACTTTTTTGTTCACCTTTTACCTGCTGAATTCAAGAATCACGCTGCCTTCAGATAACAGGTAAAGTTTGCCCCCCTCGGTTTTATACGATTGTATTTTTTTAAGTGCTTCGAAGTATGCACTTTCAACCGGCATGGTAGCCTGGCAAAACATTTTGGTTGAACCCATTCCTGAAAACGAAATGGTTGCATCGTTGGACAGATAGGTTCCAAAAAAACGGTTACACCCCGCATGCCCATAAATCTTTTTAGTCGTTTCGTCCATGGTGATAGTGATCGGTTGATCTAAAACAGATAGATCCGTAGCACCCATTTTTGTCAGCTTCCACTCAACCTGCGTAATCGAGACTTGCTGAGCTTTGCAACTAACCAACAATGCAAGTATTAGAAAAAGCAGTATGGTTCTCATGATGTTACTTTTGTAGTACGTCCTGGTATTCTTTCACCCTTTCAAAAACTGATTTAGCGAAAGGGCAGAGTGGAATAATGTTGAAATTATTCTTTCTGGCGTGCTCAACAGCCGCAGCCACCAATTGCTTTCCCACATTCTTACCCCGCAGCGAATCGGAAACTTCTGTGTGATCAATAATAATAAGCTTGTCACCCGCCTTGCTAAACGTCATGGTGGCAGGGCGTTGTCCATTTTCCTCTACATAAAACGAACCCTTTGTAGCAGATTGCTCAAGTTGTATTTCCAATAATTCTAAGGTTCTAAATTTCTTACTTCTAAATTCTTATTTAGCATAGGCTACACTCCGCATCTCCCGAATCACGGTAACTTTAATCTGCCCCGGGTATTGCATATCGCGTTCAATCTTTTGAGAGATATCGAAGCTCAATTGCCCTGCCCGTTCATCGGTTGCTTTTTCTGCGTCTACAATTACACGCAATTCACGGCCCGCCTGAATAGCATAGCATTTTTCCACACCTTCGAAACTTAACCCTACCTGTTCTAAATCTCTGAGGCGTTTAATGTATTGTTCCATCACTTCACGTCTGGCACCGGGGCGTGCACCGCTGATGGCATCGCAAGCCTGAACAATCGGGGAGAGAATGTTCGTCATTTCTATTTCATCGTGGTGGGCGCCAATGGCGTTACACACAATGGGATGTTCCTTGTACTTCTGCGCCAGCTCCATCCCAACAATAGCATGGGGTTTTTCCAGTTCTTCCGGCCATACTTTTCCAATGTCGTGTAACAAGCCAGCGCGTTTAGCTTGCTTCACATTTAAGCCGAGCTCGGTGGCCATAATGGCGCACAGGTTTGCCACTTCACGTGAGTGCTGCAATAGATTTTGTCCGTAAGAAGAACGGAAGCGCATACGACCCACCATCCGCACCAACTCTGGAGCTAAACCATGAATGCCCAGGTCAATTACCGTGCGTTCTCCAATCTCTACAATTTCATCATCAATATTTTTCGATGTCTTGGCCACGATCTCTTCAATGCGTGCCGGGTGAATACGGCCGTCTTGTACCAGGCGGTGCAACGACAAACGTGCAATTTCTCTGCGCACCGGATCAAACCCGGAAATGATGATGGCCTCGGGTGTATCGTCAACAATAATCTCCACACCGGTAGCGGCCTCCAGCGCCCGAATGTTGCGTCCTTCACGACCAATCACTTTTCCTTTGATGTCGTCACTTTCAATATTGAATACCGACACACAGTTTTCAATGGCGTGTTCGGTGGCAGTACGCTGAATGGTTTCTACCACAATCTTTTTAGCCTCTTTGGTGGCAGATAGTTTGGCCTGCTCCATAATATCCTTGATGTAGGAGTTGGCCTTTGTCTGCGCTTCGTCCTTTAAGGAAGCTACCAGTTGTTCACGTGCCTCATCGGCTGTTAATTTGGAGATGCTCTCGAGTACCTGGATTTTCTGTTGGTTAAACTTATCGAGTTCTTCCTTACGCTTCTTCACGTTGTCAAGCTGCATGGCAAGGTTTTGCTGCATCTCGGTAACATCAGACTGCCTATTTTTAAGGGTTTCTAACTCCTTACTGATCTGCTGTTCGCGTTGCTTGATCTTTTGTTCATTCGAAATGATCTGATTTTTCTTCCGGTTGGCTTCTTCTTCAAATTCTGTTTTCAACTTAAGGATGTTTTCCTTAGCCTGAAGAATTTTGTCTTTTTTAATATTCTCGGATGTGATTTCGGCTTCTTTTACAATCAGGGCAGCCTCTGATTCCGCGTCCGCCTTGCGCTTGCGAATTTTGCGTTTGTACAGGAGTGTACCGATCAGTATGCTGAGCAAGATTGTACCGGCAGTACAACTCAATGCGATGATGATAATCTGTGACATAATGAATTTATTAGAGGGTTAGAATTACCCAGAAGGTCCCGCTTACGGGATAAGGAAGAGTGAGAAGTGAAGAAATCTAAAGTATAGACTGTGAGACCAAGTGATTCAGATGAGTCACTTTTTCAAATACAGTTTGATCAATTACCTGGTGAGTTTCTTCCGAAGCCATTTTTTCAACCAGGCTATCGAAAGCTACCATGGCCAGCAGGTCTTGTTTATCGTCAAGCCCAAACTGCTCTTTGTAAGATTTTAATTTTTCATTGATAATCCGGCTTGCGTTTCTAACCCTTTCTTCATCCTCGCCCTTCACCTTCATGGGGTATTCGCGGTCAGCTATCTTGATTTTTATTGAAAGTTCGTCCATTAATTAAATCTTACAGTACGCTATCGGCTTAAATAAGCAATACTCTTATCTATTTCCCGAATGTAATCGTCTACTTTCTTCTTCAACTCCGAAACACTTCCGTCTTCCGGATTAATATTATCTACAATTTTAGATATTTTAATTTGATTTTTAAAATTAGAGAGTTGCTCATCGCGGCCTTTCAGTCCTGATTTAAGTTCCTGATTCTCAGTTTTTAGTGACTTGATCTCGTCTTTCAGGCCTTTGTGTTCGTTGATGAGCACCAAAATTTTGCGCTCCAAGCCATTCAGGTTGGTTTTTAGGATTTCCTGGTTCATGCGGTCAGTTTTTTTTGGCTTTATTTGCCGGTTCGTTTTTTTTTAAATCCTGCCTGCCCTTCCTACCGGTTTACCTGCCGAAGGTAGGCGGGCAGGTCCGATTCTTTCTATTTCCGGATTACTGCACCCATTGTTTGCTCGAAAGCAGTCATCAGGCGGTTCATCGTTTTATCAATTTCTTCGTCCGTCAGGGTTTTATTTTCATCCAGTAACGTAAAACCCAGTGCGTATGCCTTTTTACCGGCCGGAATATTATTTCCTTCATACACATCGAACGCGATGATCTCTTTGATCAATCGTTTCTCTGTTGTCAATACCATTTTCCGGATCTCATCAAAGCTCACATTTTTGTCTAACACGAGCGACAAATCTCGCCTTACTTCCGGAAATTTAGGAACGTCTTGAATTACTAACTTAGGGTTTGCTGTATTGAAAAGCAAGGCGGTGTCCAGTTCTGCATAAAATATTTCCTGACGTACGCCTAAATCCTTTAGCAATGCGGGTTTTACTTTTCCGAGTGTACCAATAATTTTATTTCCTGTTGAAAGTCGTAGCGCATATTCGAACAACTGATCGGTTACAATCTCCTGCTTAACTGTTGTAACACCTGATTTTTGAATAACATGCGTTACCTGTTGGGCCAGGTCATGGTACGTTATGGGCTGCGTTTTGTGCTGCCAGTTTTCCGTTTCAGCATTTCCCGTGATATACAAAGCAAGCCGTTCTTCTTCGATGTACTTTCCCCGCCCGACTTCGTTATTCAGGCGGGCGCCAGTTTTAAAATAGATCTTCCCGAACTCGAAAAGTTTCAGGTCTTTTTGCTTGCGGTTGATGTTATAAGCGCACACCTCAAGCCCTGAAAAAAGCATGGTTTGACGCAAAATTCCCTGTTCTTCACTCAATTTATTCAGCATTTCAATGGATTCCCCCGTAAAGGATAATTGATGCTTTTGCTGATACGCGGCATTCGTAAGGGAATTCGTCCAGATTTCATAAAAACCATTGCCCACCAGCATTTGCCCCAAGGTGTTCTTGAATTTATTAATGTCTTTCTCCGGGAATTCGGCAATGAAGTCAGATCCTGCGAAATCATTTAACTCAATATTGTTAAAGCCGTAGATGCGAAGAATTTCTTCGATCACATCAGCCTCCTGAACAACATCAACACGGTAGGGTGGAACCGAAACCGTGTATTGATCATCTTTTTTAGTAACGACTTCAATGTCCAGCCGGTTCAAAATAGCAAACACTTCTTCTCTTGGAATCGCTTTACCGATCAGTCGATTGACGTTTTTATCCTTTACTTCAATCTCGAGATTCTCAATTTTTGCCGGGTACACATCAACGATTTCTGATGATATTTCGCCTCCCGCAATTTCTTTTATAAGAAGGGCCGCGCGTTTCAACGAATAAACAGTAAGGTTAGGGTCAGGCCCTCTCTCATTGCGGAACGATGAGTCTGTCTTTAATCCATGATGCAGGGCTGTTTTTCGTACGTAGTCAGCAGAGAAGTGTGCGCTTTCCAGAAAAATACGAGTGGTTGAATTGGTAACCCCTGAATGTTTGCCGCCAAACACACCGGCCATGCACATACTCTCCTGAGCATTGCAAACCATTAAGTCGTTACCGGTAAGTTCGCGTTCTTTGCCGTCAAGGGTCACGAATTTTGTACCCGCTGCTACCGTCTTTACAATAATTTTTTTGCCCGCTATTTTATCGGCATCATACGCATGCATGGGCTTACCCATTTCATGGCACACAAAATTGGTGATATCAACTATGTTAT
>Ga0187894_10003229_pt1 | contig 18530 bp, 12 predicted proteins | sample GBC1701081metaG_FD_136650 | JGI IMG/M metagenome (GOLD analysis project Ga0187894, IMG submission 136650) | White microbial mat communities from a lava cave in the Kipuka Kanohina Cave System on the Island of Hawaii, USA - GBC170108-1 metaG ...
AGAGGCGACCGGAGGCTACGGCTTCTTCACCCTTCGTGGGCGCTTGGTGGCGGGCTACGGCCCCCAGCAGAACCCAGGTCCACCGTATTGGTCTACCTTCGTTTCGGTAGCCGACACCGGCGCCGTGGCAGGCCGGGTCGTCGAAGCCGGTGGCTCGGTGGTGGTCGAGCCGCAGGCGGTTATGGACGCAGGACGCGTGGCGGTATTCACCGATCCTGAAGGCATTGCGTTTTCGGTATGGCAGCCGGCCCGCCATATCGGTGCCGAGTTGGTAAACGAACCCGGCAGCCTGTGTTGGAACGAGCTCAACACCCGCAACCGCCAAGATGCCCAGGCTTTTTACGGATCGGTGTTCGGTTGGACCCTCAACGGCCAGGAGTCCGAATCCGGGTTCTACGGCGAGTTCTCGCTCTCCGGTCGGATCATCGCTGGCCTGGCCGACATGATGAGGCGGGTGCCCGATTATGTTCCGGCCCATTGGAACGTCTACTTCGCAGTGGCTGATTGCGACGCCACAGTGGGAAAAGCATCCGAGCTGGGAGGCGATGCCCTGGTCGGTCCCCTCGACGTCGCGGTGGGTCGCTTCGCCGTGCTCCAAGACCCCCAGGGAGCGACCTTCTCGGTGATCGCTTTAGTCACTCCCGACGATTGACGGGGTTAGGTGAGCGGCACCGCCGCGTTGTGATGGGCGTGACGCGAAGGCGCAGGCCAGACTGAAGCCGTGCTGAGCATTCTCAAACGCGTTCTCGTCGGCCGGCCCCTGGCAAGTTCGGAACAGGACCACCAGCGAATCTCCAAGCTGATCGCGCTGCCGGTGTTCTCCTCAGACGCCATTTCCTCTACGGCCTATGCCACCGAGGAGATCCTGTTCGTGGTGGCCCTGGGGTCGTCGAGCCTGTTCCTGGGTCTCGACACGCTGGTACCAATCGCCTTTACGGTGGCAGCGCTACTCGCCATCGTTGTCACGTCCTATCGCCAGACGATCTTCGCGTATCCGAGCGGCGGCGGGTCATACGTCGTGAGTCGGGAGAACCTGGGCGAGAAGGTTTCGTTGGTGGCGGGGGCCTCGCTGCTCGTCGACTATGTCCTGACGGTGGCGGTATCCATCTCGGCCAGCGTGGCCGCCATCGTGTCGATTCCGACCTTTCGATCTTTGACCACTCACCGGGTCGGTGTCGGATTGGCGCTCATTGCCCTCGTGACCGTGGCCAATCTCCGTGGAGTCAAGGAGTCGGGTCGGGTGTTTGCAGTCCCGACCTATATCTACATTTCCGTGCTCACGTTGATGGTCACATGGGGATTGATCCAGGTCTTCTTCGGCGATATCGCCCCGGTACCGTTTCGCGAGGACGAGTTCGAAGGCGTTCGCCAAATGGGAGGTTCGCTGAGCGTGTTCCTCCTGCTCAAAGGGTTTTCGTCCGGTGCGGTCGCTCTCACCGGGGTGGAAGCTATCTCCAACGGCGTACCTGCCTTCCGGCGGCCAGAGTCCAAAAACGCCGCCAACACCATGGTGTGGATGGGCGTCATTCTCGGGTCGCTGTTCTTCGCAGTTTCCGTGTTGGCCCGTCATCTTGAGCCCTTTCCCAGCCACGAGGAAACCGTGTTCTCCCAGATGGGCCGGGCCGTGTTCGGGGGGGGACCGCTCTATGTCCTCCTGCAGTTAGCCACGGCCGCCATCCTCGCCCTGGCCGCCAACACTGCCTATGCCGACTTTCCCCGCCTCAGTTCCATCATCGCCCGAGACGGCTACCTACCACGCCAGCTTTCCAACCGAGGCGATCGGCTCGTCTTCTCCAACGGAATTGTCTTTCTGGCCGTGGCCGCCGGTGCGCTTCTTGTGGCGTTCGGTGGCCTCACCAATGCCCTGATCCCGTTGTATGCGGTGGGAGTGTTCACCTCGTTCACGCTCAGCCAATCGGGCATGGTGCGTCACCACCGCCGGTTGAGGGAGGAAGGTTGGCGCCGAGGAGTGGTGATCAACACGGTGGGCGCGGTGGCCACTTTCACCGTCTTGATGATCGTGGCCGTAACCAAGTTCACCAGTGGCGCCTGGGTACCCTTAGTGGTGGTGCCGGCGATCATGGCCCTTTTCGTAGCCATCAGTCGTCATTACGCCAAGGTCGACACGAGCCTCCGCATCGAACCCGAAGAGGTCAAGGCCGAGGCTGTCACCCATACAGTTGTGGTCCTGGTGGGCCGGGTTCATCGAGGCGTAATCAAGGCCCTCACCTATGCCCGTTCGCTGCGTCCCGATCATCTGAGCGCTGTATACGTATCCGACAACGAGGACGACCGGGCCCGAATCGAAGAACAGTGGAGTCGATTCAAACTCGATGTCCCCCTCGACATCGTGTACTCCCCCTACCGGGAGTTGACCACCGGTGTGGAAAGCTACCTGGACGATCTCGACGGGCGCTGGAGCGACGACACCATCACCGTGGTCATCCCGGAATTTGTCTCAGGTCGCCTCTTCTCGCCGACACAACTGCTTCATAATCAGAGCGCCGGTGCCCTTAAGCTGGCTCTGTTGTTCAGGCCCAATACGGTAGTTACGTCCGTGCCTTTTCACATCGACGGTCTTAATAAAAGCGACGGTCTTAATAAAAGCGACGGTCTCAATAGGATTGACGGGCTCAATGCTGCCCCGTCTATCGAGCCTTGATTCGGCGCCGGCTGGCAGTGCTCGTGGCTGCGGCGGCGCTGGCGTCGACAACCGCAGCTTGCAGGTCCGCCGGCGACGATCCCACCATTAGGGGTTCGACCCGACAGCCCGATGTCAGCGTGAAACGTGGCCGGGGGCCGGAGGTGGGGGAGACGTCGCAATTCGCTCCGCCCGAGCGCTTGGCCGAGGTGGACATCGAGAATCTGGGTGAAAGCAGTGGGTTGGCTGCCTCGCGAACCCAACCTGGAAAGTATTGGACGCACAACGATTCGGGCGATAAGCCCCTGGTGTACTGCATCGACGGCTACGGCCGACCCTGCGGGGTCTGGAATGTCACCGGCGCCGAGGCGCAGGATTGGGAGGACATGGCCGTGGGCCCTGGCCCCGAACCGGGTCGGTCTTATCTCTATTTGGCCGATATCGGCGACAACGGCGCTTCCCGGCGCTCGGTCGTTGTCTATCGGGTAGCCGAGCCCGGTCCCGAGTCCGATTCGGCGGCCTCATCGGCCAAGCGTCCCCGGGCCACCGAGCAGGCCACCGCTATCGGACTGCGTTACGCGGACGGTCCCCGTGACGCCGAGGCGCTTTTGGTACACCCGCAATCCGGCGCCATCTACGTTCTGTCCAAGCGATTCGCTACCACGGCTGTCTACCAATCCGACAACCGAGGCGGATTGGAACGCATCGCCGAGTTGACGATAGGTCCGGCCGACTGGATCACGGGGGGCGACATCAGCCCGAACGGTCGCCAGGTGGTCCTGTCCACCCTCTCGTGGGGCTTGGAGCTGAGTCTTGCCCCCGACTCAGGCGGGAACTTCGACGAGATCTGGGCCTCCCGCCCTGCCCCGTTCGATCTTGGTTCTCGCCGACAGGGCGAGAGCGTGGCCTATCGCCTCGACGGCCAAGCGGTGTTGGCCACCAGTGAGGGAAGCCCTATGCCGCTGTGGCAGGCCCAGCGCCGTCGGAGTCCTTGATCGGGTTGTTGGGGGTGCGTTAACCTTCCGTCCTCTTGTGCGACACTTTGAGTTCGGTTAGGCGTCAGTGAGTCCCGGCCTCGGCGATCTCCTTGTGCGTCTGGCGGTCGACGTAACGGCCATCACGATTTTTGCTGTTCTGATCTTTTTCCGGCGCCATGCCAAGCCGAGCCTCACAGCCGTGTTCGTCTTCTTCAACATCGGCCTCTTCGCCGTGGTGGCTGCCATCACCACGGGACCCCAACTCAACTCCGGGGTTGGCTTCGGTCTTTTTGCCATGTTGTCCATCATCCGACTGCGGAGCGATCCGTTTAGCCCTCGCGAGATCGCGTATTTCTTCGGAGCGCTGGTTCTCGGTCTCGTCAACGGTCTTGCTAGTCCGAGCGGATTCAGCATCGCCCTTAACGTCGGACTGGTCGGGGCCATGTTCATCCTGGATCATCCCCGTTTGTTCTTTGTAGCCCCGTCATTGACGGTCACCTTCGATCGGGTGATTGCAGACGAGGTCGAATTGAAGCAGGCGCTCGAGCAACGACTGGGCTTGAGAATCGGAGAGGTGTCGGTCTCCAGCGTGGACTACGTGCGTGACCTCATGGAGCTGAAGGTTCAGTACCTTCCGGCGGGGGGTCTCCCACCCCGCTCAGCCAAGCCCTCGGCCCGCTCCGCCCGCCATGACCTGGTCCGACGCCTGCCTAAGGCCGACCCGCCGGACCGCGTTAGTCCGGACGAGAAGGTGACATCGTGGCCGATTCAATAGCCCAATATCGCCCCAATGTCACGGCGTTTCCGACGGTCTCGCTCGGTGAGCTGAACTCCCGGGCTGCGCTGCTGGACCGGATGGAAAACAAGTATCTGATCCGGTCCGATCGATTCGGTTCGGTCCTGGACGAGCTCGCCGACGCATTTCAGGTGCTGGAGATCAACGATCGTGCGGTGTTCACCTACGAAACCGTCTATTTCGACACCGCAGATCTTCGGTCGTATCACGAGCACCTGCAAGGAAAGCGACGCCGGTTCAAGATCAGGACTCGGCGCTATGTGGAGAGCGGGCTTTGCTTCTTCGAAGTCAAGCTAAAGGGGGCCCGGGGGCGGACCGTAAAGAAGCGACTCGCCTGCTCTCTCCAAGAGCACGGTCAAGTCAATTTGCGATCCACTCGGTTCATACGCGAGGCGTTCATGTCGGTCTACGGGGAGCGTTTCGAGGCCCCCTACTTTCCCCGCCTGGCGATGCGTTACCGCCGGATGACCCTTCTGGGGTCCCTGCCCGAACGAGTCACCGTCGACTTCGGGTTTGAGTTCGCCGGTCCCGAGGGAGTCCGAGCCGTCGCCCCCCGAGATGTGATCATTGTCGAGGTCAAGTCCGAGGCCGGCCGCGGTTATGCCGATCGGGTGATGCGCGAGAACCAGGTCCGCGGTGCTTCTTGCAGCAAGTACTGCGTGGGCCTGAATCTCATTCGGCCCAACCTCCGTCACAACCACTTCAAGCGGACGTTGGAATCACATTTTGACTGGCCGACGGGTGAACACCTGAACATGCAAGCGGGGTTATCCGTCGGCTGACCAGAGTCGAGGGAATCGGGGACTGGTTTCAGGCCCTGGCGAGTTCTGCCAACACCTCGGCTCGGATTTCTTGAGCAAAGGCTGAATCGGTAATCTGGCCTCCGCAGGAGTCGACCACGTAAAAGGTATCGACCACTTCATGACCGAGGGTGGAGACCTGGGCGGATCGAATGTCGAGATCAAGGCTGCCCAGAGCTCGGGTTATGCGATAGAGAACCCCGATTCCATCGGGGGTCCGGACCTCCACGACAGTAGCGGTGGCCGAGGCGAGATTGTCGATCTCGATCACCGTTCGGGAGGGGTGAGCCGTCGCCGCCCCTCCGCCGCGGTTTCGGCCGTACTGACGGGCGCGTTCACTCACCCGCGATTCCAGGGACAGTCGCCCGGCCACGGCCCGGCGCAGGTCATCCTCGACGCGGGACCAACTGGGTTCGCCGCTGAACATCGGTGTCACCGTAAAGTCCTCTACGGCGACCCCGTCGGGGCTCGACCAAGCCCTGGCGGCCAACACCTCGAGGCTGTGCAACGTCAAGACTCCGGCCACCCGGCAGAACAAGCCGGGACGATCGGCTGCCACCACCACGAGCGACCCGTCCCCGGCTCGAACTGTTATCTGCCCTGCCTCGGTAGCGCCCACCAGCGTCAGATGGTCAGTGGTGGGAAAGTCTTCATCCGCATCCTCGGGCCGCCCACCGGCCAGGTTGGTGGCGACTCGAGTTACCAGCTGGTCGATCAGGCCGGATTTCCACGGGCTCCACGCCGTCGGTCCGGTGGCGATGCTGTCGGCCTCGGTCAACATGTGCAAGAGAGCCAGCAGGTCGGGGTCGCCGACGGCGTCGGCCACGGCGGTCACCGTGGCGGGGTCGGTCAGGTCCCGCCGGGTGGCTACATCGGCCAGCAGCAGGTGATGACGCACCATTGCGACCAAGGTGGCAATGTCGTCGGGGGGAAATCCCATGCGCTGGCCAAGTCGTTCGACTACCACTATTCCCGCTTCGGTGTGGTCGGCGCCGAGCGCCGGCACGAAGCCCTTCCCAATGTCGTGAAGAAGGGCGCCGACCAACAAAAGGTCCGGGCGCCTCACCCGTACTACGCGTTCGGATGCGTGTGCCGCCGTCTCGCAAAGATGGCGATCGACGGTGAAGCGGTGGTAGGCGTTGCGCTGAGGGCGACTTCGAACGGCCACCCACTCCGGAATCTGGCGCACGAGAATGCCCTTTTGGTCCAAAGCTTCCATCACCGCCACTGCCGGCCGCCCAGCATCGAGCAATCGGACGAAGCTGCGGAGCGCTTCGGCCGGCCAGGGTTGCCCAAGGTCGGGCGCGTCGGCTCCCAATCGCTCCAGGCACTCGCGTCCTATTCGAGAACCCGCCTCGGCCGCTGCGGCGGCGGCCCGCAGGGCCAAGCCCGGATCGCCGGGCACATCAGCGTCGGCAGCCAATTCCACCATGCCGTTGCGCCAGAGGAGTCCGGCTCCGGGTGGATGACGGTCGGGTCGCTTACCAGCGTCCTCAAGCGTGGCCGGCGTCATGCGACTCCAGGCTTCGTCGCTGATCCACGCCACCGTACGACCGGCCTGGGCCACCCGGGCCATGAGCACGTCGGCATCGGCGTCGCCAAGGGCGTGAGCCACCGCATCTTGTTCTTGTAGCAACAGTCGACTGGACGCCTTGGCCGTACGTCGTTGGAGCTCTACCCGGGCATCGAGCAGCACCCCGGCCGCCTCGGCGAGCGACTGCCGTTCGAGTCGGGTGAGGGCGGATCGGTCTGCAGCGGCCCCTGGTCCAGAGGTGTTCTCGGTGCCGGTGATTCCGGCCCACTGCAATGCGTGGACATCGCGAAGCCCACCGCGACCTTCCTTCAGATCGGGTTCCAGCAGGAAGGCGACCTCGTCGCTACGAGCGTGACGGTCAAGGACGGATCGGTGAAGTTCGTTCAGCCATCGGGGCTGATGGCGCCGCCACTGCAGGGCGGCCCGCTGCCGCAACTCGGTGGTCAACGCCCCCCCGGCCAAGGGGCGGACGTCGAGCATTGACGTAGCCGTCTCCAGGTGAGATTCGGCCAACGCCACCGCCTCACGCACTGTTCGCACCGCGTGGCCCAACTTCAGCCCAAGGTCCCAGAGCGGATACCAAAGCTGCTCGGCCACCGCGTCGGCGACCTGGCGGTCCGAGCGCCCCCCGTGCAACAACACCATGTCCAGGTCACTGGTCGGGCAAAGCTCTTTCCGGCCATAGCCCCCGACGGCTACCAGGGCCAGGCCTGCAACCCTGCCCCGGCCCGCTGTTGCCGCCGTCCAGAGTTGGGCGACAAGATCGTCGGCCAACTTGGTATAGGCGGCACAGAAGTCGCGGCCCACGAGTCCCGTATGGCGAATCAGGTCGCTTCTGGCCCGCTTGAAAGACTCGATGGCGGGCGCCTCAGTCAGAGGGCATCGTGGCCCATCTCGCCTGTTCGAACGCGGACGACTTGGTCGACCGCAACCATCCACACTTTCCCGTCACCGATCTTGTCGGTGCGGGCGGCCGCCACCACGGCATCGACCACTCGCTGAGCATCGGCATCGTCGGTGACCAGCTCGACTTTGATCTTGGGCACGAAGTCGACCTTGTACTCGGTGCCCCGATACACCTCGGTGTGTCCTCGCTGGCGCCCGAAGCCCTGAACCTCCGAAACCGTCATGCCGGCGACGTTCAGCTCCCGGAGGGCTTCCTTGACGTCATCGAGCTTGAACGGCTTGATGATCGCAGTTATCAGTTTCATCCGATCCTCCCCATGCTGCCGAAGTCGCCGTAGGAGTAGCCCGCCTCGGCGTGTTGGGTTTGGTCGAGACCTTCGGCCTCTTCGTCCGGGGTGACCCGAAGTCCCATAGTGGCGTCGATCACTTTGGCCAGTATCAAGGACACCACGAATGACCAGGCCAGAGTGGCTCCCACTGCGACGAACTGTTTGCCGAGGAGCGCTGCGCCCCCACCGGTGAGCAGTCCGTCGACTCCTGCGGAGTTGACGCCGCTGTCGGCGAACACGCCAAGGAGGATCGAGCCGAGGATCCCTCCCACCAGATGGACTGCGATTACGTCGAGGGAGTCGTCGTAGCCGAACTTGAACTTGAGTTGGATGGCCAAGAAGCAGATGACGCCGGCAGCCAGGCCGATGACTATGGGAGACCATCCGCCGACAAACCCTGCACAGGGCGTGATGGCCACCAGCCCGGCTACAGCACCCGACGCCGCCCCCAGAGTGGTGGCGTGGCCACCCTTGATTCGCTCCACCAAGAGCCAACCGAGCATGCCGGCCGCTGCGGCCATGTGGGTGTTGATGAAGGCCTGGGCGGCCACGCTGTTGGCCCCGAGGGCCGAGCCAGCGTTGAAGCCGAACCAACCGAACCAGAGAATGCCTGTGCCCAGCAGAGTAAGAGGAAGGGAGTGGGGGGGCATGGCGTCACCCGGCCAACCCTTGCGCTTGCCGATCACGAGGACCAGGGCCAAAGCGGCGATGCCGGCATTGATGTGCACCACCGTTCCCCCGGCAAAGTCCAAGGCTCCCAATTGGAACAGCCAACCTCCGGGGCTGAAGACCCAGTGGGCGATGGGGGCATAAACCAGGACCACCCAGGCGCCGAGAAATACCACCCAGGCACCGAAACGCATCCGATCGGCGATGGCGCCGGTGATTAGCGCAGGAGTGATCACTGCGAACATCAATTGAAAGGCCACGAACGTCAGCGGGGCAATGGTGAGGGCCAGTCCCGGTATCGCATCGGCCGCCGTGCCGATGCCGTTGAGACCCACGAACTGGAAGTTGCCCAGGAGGCCACCGCCAAGGTCCTCACCAAAGGCCAGGCTGAAGACGAAAGCCAACCACAGCACGCTTACCAAGCCCATGGAAAAGAAATTCTGCATGAGCATGCCGAGGATGTTCTTGGAGCGGACCATGCCTCCGTAGAAGAAGGCCAGGCCGGGCGTCATGAAGAGCACCATGGCGCTGCACACCAACACCCATGCGTTGTCACCGGTATCCAACGTTGGCTCCCCTCGTCCCTGGGCGATCCCGTTCGGGGCCCACACGCATGACCGGCAAGGTAGGAGTCACGTTGGTCAGCCGTATTGCCGAAACGTGAATAGAGTATTTCAGACTTGTCCGAGGCAGGACAGACCTTGCCGACCGATTTTCGAGTGATGGAAGCCACAGCTGACGGTTTCGTAGGGGGATGGGCGCACGGGGCGCGTCGTTGGTGGATGCAGGCGGCTGATCAGGGAGAATGTTCAGACCATGACCCCGATCACCCCACCCGAGCCCGACGACCTAAACCGCAACCTTCCAACTACTGCGCCGCCGGTCGAAGTCGACCCGTCGCAGGGGGCTGGTGACGGCGAAGCGGCGGAGGCCGACGATTCGTCAGATGCCATTGATTCGCCGGCGAAGGTTCTCCGCATCGGCGGTATGGCCAAGGAGCTGCTGGCCGAGGTGCGCGGGGCATCACTCGACGAGGCAGGCAGGGCACGGTTACGTGATATCTACGAGATCACGATCGAAGAACTCAGCAGGACGCTGTCGGGCGAACTCCGCGATGAGCTCTCGCGACTGACCCTGAATTTCTCCGATGGCACGCCCACCGAGGGCGAGTTGCGAGTGGCCCAAGCCCAACTGGTGGGCTGGTTGGAAGGGCTTTTCCACGGAATCCAAGCCGCTCTTTTCTCCCAGCAGATTGCCGTCCGGGCGCAGATGGAGCAGGCGCGCCAGTCCCTTCCTCCAGCGCCCCCCGACGCCAGCCTGCGCCCCGGTATCTATTTGTAAGAGTCCTCCGAAGCGGTGGGCTACGCGCTACCCGCGGATCGGATCCGGCGATCCTCAGCAGGCCCGGACGGCGGGCATCGCGCCACAGCACTCGGGTCAGCAGGGGAGCGACCCGGGCGCGGTCAGCACCAGTACGGGCCGGACCTTGTCGACGTCGGCCCACCAAATCTGTCCGTGACCCACACCGCTTATCGCCTGGCCGAGACTTCCCGACGCTGGGCCGCCAACCGCAGTGCATCGTCGGGCAGATCCGGGCTTGGCTACCCAGGTCGGTCGTGCGGTAGCGGGGTGCTCGAGAGCCGCCGACCACCCGCCCAGTTCTCAGCGGGTCAAACCACCGACATCCAATGGCGTTTCGGGCGGGCCGTTGACGAGAAGGGTCGCCAGAAGTTCGGGCAACCGGCGTGGCGCGAACACCCCGTCGCCTCGCTCCAGCTCCTCCGGCGTCCACCAACGGACATCGGTGATTCCTTCGGCCAGCAGTTCCTCGACCGAGAACGCTGGCCTGGGATCGAAGGACCCGACCTGGACCAGGTAGAACCGTTCGAGCTGTCCGTCATGGCCGGTTGACATCGCAAAGACGAGGGCGCGAACCCACACCGGTGATCCGATGACAGGATTGACCAGTCCGACCTCTTCGGCGAGTTCTCGCCGAAGCGCATCCTCGTCGTTCTCGTCGGCCTCCAGACCACCACCAGGCGTGCCCCAAAGCGTTCGGTGCCATGGCCCGCACCGTCACCGACGGCGGGATCGAGGGGCGGCCCTTGCGCTCGGAGTACAGGTGGGCGTAGTCCTCGGTGGAGAACTACGTGAGTGTCATTCGCCCAAACCCGGTCCGAGATCGCGAGTACCTCGACGGACTTTCTGCTGGCTCACCTAGACGGTCCCGACCACCTGGCCGGCCTGCTGAGTGGCGATGCGGCGGATCTCGTCGGCCGGGGCCACGAACCAGATCTCGTCGGCGACGGCCTCCCAGTCGGCCAAAAGGGTGGCCGCCAGGGGCGAGCCGGTCAACTCCTGATGACGCTCCACGGTCCAGCGCAGTTCTTCGAGCAGGTCGGGGTCCGGCCGGATTGCGTCGACCAAAGCGGTGTTGAGGCGGGCCGACAGATCTCCGTCGCGATCCCAAACGAAGGCGCACCCACCGGTCATGCCTGCGCCCAGGTTGTAGCCCACCGGGCCCAGGACCACCACGGTTCCACCGGTCATGTACTCGCACGCGTGATCGCCTACACCTTCGACCACCGCCGTTGCCCCTGAGTTTCGAACAGCGAAGCGTTCCCCTGCTGAGCCGGCGATGAACAGGTCGCCACCGGTGGCGCCGTAGAGGCAGGTATTGCCGGCGAGCACCGGACTACCTTCGTTCGAGGCGCCCGAGCAGGCGACCGTGTTGGCCGAGGGCCGGATAACGACTCGACCCCCGGCCATGGCCTTGCCCACGTAGTCGTTGGCTTCGCCGGTGAGATCGAACTCGATACCGTGGCCCAGGAAAGCCCCAAAGCTCTGTCCTGCCGACCCGGTGAAGGCGACCCTGGCCGTTCCCGGCGGGGGGATCGATCCGAACTCGAGGGCAAGGGCGCCGCTCAGCGCGGCCCCGACTGTTCGATCAGCGTTGGTGATGGGGTAGGAGAGATCGAACTCCTCGCCATCCCAGATGCGCCTGAACGCGTCGGCTGCGAGCCGGTCGCCGAGCGCGGAACGGACTTTTTGCAATGCGACGGGGGCCACGAAATGGCGGATGGCCTTGGCGTCGGGCGGGGGAGTGATCAGGGGCGTGAGGTCCATCGACGCAGCCCGCTCGCTGTCGACGGCACGGGGCGCAAGGCACTCGACCCGCCCTACGGCCTCGTCGAGGTGGCGCAGACCCAACTGCGCCAGGCCACGCCGCACCTCCTCGGCCACAAAGAGCATGTAGGCGGCAACGCCCTCGGGGGTTCCGATGAACTTGGCCCGAAGATGGGGGCGTTGGGTGGCTATTCCGGTGGAGCACGTGTCCTTGTGACAGGCCCGCAACATGATGCAACCCTCGGCGATCATGGCCGCGGTGCCAAATGAGAACTCATCTGCGCCGAGAAGCGCAGCCATCAAGACATCGCGACCCGTCATCAGGCCGCCATCGACGCGAACCCGAACGCGATCGCGCAAGCCATTGGCCATCAAAGCTCGCTGAGTGTCGGCAAGGCCCAGTTCCCAAGGCAGGCCAGCATGCTTGATGGAGCTGAGTGGAGAGGCACCGGTGCCTCCGTTGCAACCGCTGATATGGACCACTTCAGCCAGCGCTTTCACCACCCCGGCGGCGATGGTACCCACGCCGTCCTCGGCCACCAGTTTCACCGATACATCCGCCAGCCGATTCACCTGTTTGAGGTCGAAAATCAGCTGAGCGAGGTCCTCAATGGAGTAAATATCGTGGTGGGGAGGCGGTGAAATGAGACCAATACCAGGCTGGGTATGCCGAAGCGCAGCGATCTCGTCCGATACCTTGTTTCCCGGTATCTGGCCACCCTCGCCGGGCTTGGAGCCCTGTGCCATCTTGATGTTCAGCTCATCCGCGAAGGCGCAGTATTCGGGGGTTACACCAAAACGCCCTGAGGCGATCTGCTTGATGCGACTGTTCTTGTCCCCGCCCGCAGGGCCACCTTTGCCCCGCGTTTCGAATCGTGCTCGACTCTCGCCACCCTCGCCGCAGTTGGACATGGCTCCGATGAGGTTCATTGCCTCGGCCAGCGTCTCGTGGGCTTCGCGGCTGAGGGCCCCGTGGCTCATCGCGCCGGTGGAGAAGCGTCGTGTTATGGCGCGGGCCGATTCGACCTCGTCGAGACGAACCGGTGGTCCGGCCGGTACGAGGTCAAGCAGGTCGTGAAGCTCGGCCGCCGGCCTGGAGTTCACAAGGTCGGCGAAACGTTCGTAGATCTCGTCGCTGCCGTCGCGGATGGCGGACTGAAGCAGATGGGCTGCCTTCATCTCGTTGAGAGCCTTGGTGACTTCGTCGTTGTGGGTGTGGTATTCGCCCCGCTTGCGGACCCGGTAGTAGCCGCCGTCGCCCAATCGTCCCTCCCGGTGGCGAGCCAGAACGTCGTCTCCCAGTTCCGCCCAGCCGACTCCCCCCACCACCGAAGGTGTGCCGGCAAAGCAGATATCCACCACTTCAGGTCCCAGTCCGATGATCTCGAAGATCTGGGCACCCCGGTAAGAGTCGACGGTGGCGATTCCCATCTTGGACATGATCTTCAAGACCCCGTCTTCCAGGGCCGCCTGCAACCGTTCCTGAGCCTCAGGACCCGACAACGTTGAATCTGCGTTGGCGTCGGCCTCAGCGGCCACCGTTGCCAGCGCCAGGGCGGGACAAATGGCATCGGCACCGTAGCCAAGCAGGCAGGCAACGTAGTGGGTGTCGCGGGCATCGCCGGTGGAGACGACCAGGCTGGCCGCCGAGCGAAGTCCGGCACCGACCAGGTGGTGATGCACGGCTCCGGTGGCCATTAGTGCTGGGACCGGCGCTCGGTCGGGCCCGATGCCGCTGTCGTCGAGAACGATGATGGCAGCGCCCCGGCCGATGGCCGCGGCCGCCTCTCGGCAGAGACGCTCAACGGCGAGGCGCAATCCCGAGTTGCCGTCGCTGACTTTGAACGTGGCATCGAGGCGGAGCCCCCCGAAACCGCTGGCCGCAGCCGCCGGCTCGATCAGGCGGGCCACCGCTTCGGGATAGAGGAAAAAGGACTTCAGGGCCAGCAACTTCGTGGCCTCCGGTCCGGCGGAGAGGATCGGCGAGCGCGGCCCCAGCAACGTGCGCAGGCTCATGACCAGCCGCTCTCGCAGGTGGTCGATGGGAGGGTTGGTGACCTGGGCGAAGCGCTGCTTGAAGTAGTGATGCAGGGGGCGAGGTCTTCCGGCCAGCGGTGGCAGCGGCGAGTCGTCACCCATGGAGAACGTCGGTTCCTTGGCGTCGTTGGCCATCGCCTTGAGCACCATGGCCAGTTCTTCCTTGGACCAGCCGAAGGTGGCCTGGCGGGCTTCAAGCTCAGCGGCGGCGGGAGTTTCCTCCAGGGGCCGGCCCCGCGCCACGTCGGCCAGCCCGTCGGCTACCCACCGACCGTAGGGAGCGCCGGCAGCCAGAAACGCCTTATTGGCGGCGTTGTCGACAAACCCGCGAACCGAGACCGGATTAACCGTGACTTCGGGGTTGATCGGGGCTTGCGGGCGAGAAGCCTCGCCGTGGGCGGGATCGATGAACAACATCTGACCCGGCCCCAGTCGGCCCCGCCGCACCCGACCGTGGCCGGTGAGATCTATGGCGCCGACTTCGGAGCAGCAGGCGACAAAGCCGTCCTCGCACACGGCGTAGCGCAGCGGTCGCAGACCGTTGCGATCGAGGGACGCCCCCACCCGAAGGCCGTCGGTGAATACGACCCCGGCGGGGCCGTCCCAGGGTTCCATGAGCGAGGCGTGGTAGCGGTAGAACGCGCGGACCTCTGGATCAAGGTCCCGCTCGCCCTCCCAGGCCTCGGGGATGGTCATGGCCACCGCGTGGCGGACGTCTCGCCCGGCCCGAGTGAGAAGTTCCACTACGGAGTCCAGCTGACCGGAGTCGGAATCCTCGGGGTCGAGGACCGGATGAAACAGCTGCTCCGGGCCGAGCCCTGCAGTTTCGGTACCCAGTGTGGCCCGCGACGCCATCCGGTTGGCATTGCCGGCCAATGCGTTGATCTCGCCGTTGTGACACAACATGGAGAAGGGCTGAGCCCGCTCCCAGGTCGGCAGCGTGTTGGTGGAAAAGCGCTGGTGGAAAAGGGCAAAGGGCACCTCGACACGTGCGTCGGCCAGGTCCAGGTAGAACGCAGCGAGCCCGTCGGCCACCACGAGGGCCTTGTAGACGATGGTTCGAAACGAACAACTGGCGACATAGATACCGGGCCCGGCGATCCGCCGGCCAAGCCGGTAGGCACGGATCTCCTTGGCGTCGGACGGGGCACTCAAAGGCTTCCCAGCGCCGCCATGTTCGCCGCCAACATCGGAAAATACGACATGGGTCATCTTGGGTCGGTTGGACATGGCCAGGCTGCCCAACTCGTCGTCGTCGGTCGGAGGCGTACGCCAATCCACCAAAATCAGCCCCTCGGCCTGGAGCGCGTCGGCCACGCGGGTCCGGGCATCATCGGTCCGGATGAACAGGGAGGCGACGCCATTGCCGTTGCCGAACAAGACCTCGGGAATGGGCAGCAGAAGGCCGGATCCGTCCGACGATCGGGAGTCGGCGCCAAGAGCACCCCGGTGCTTGACGCAAGCCAGGCCGCCTAGCGCTGCATCGACGATCGAGCGTGACGCGCGGCCCTGGGAGTGGGCCACAAAACCGATACCACAGGCATCGAGCTCGGCTAGAGCCATGGATTTCACCTCGCAGAGGAAAGGGCGGACGACCTACGTCACGCTTCCTCGTTGAAGCGATCGTCGGGAAAGCTACAGGGCCGTGGCGGGACGGGCCAAGCCATTCATGGTCACGTCGAAGACGTGGTTCACCAGGGTGTCGAAGGCGAAGAAAAGCGGAAAGCCGGGCACGGTGATCGACAGCGACGTCAGGCCGTGAACACAGGCCCAAAGACCGCAGGCCACCAACATGGGGTCGCCTTCGGTCATCAGTCCGGTGGCCATGCACTCCGAGATGTTTTCGACCACGGCGATCAGGGAGCGACTGCCGGGAAGGATGCCGGACTGGAAATCCTCCAGGGTCAATTCGCGCTTGCCCATCATGAGGATCCGGTACTGCTCGGGATGTGTCACGCCGAAGTCGATATAGGCCCGCCCCCGCTGCCGGAGCTTGTCCATCGGGTCGTCCAGGCCGCGTAGTGCTGCCTCGATCTCGATGTCCAGGCGGTCGAACTGGCGCTGGCACACGGCCAGGATCAAGGTCTCCTTGTCTACGAAGTGCAGGTAGATCGACGGGGGAGTGACCCCGACGGCCTCCGCAATGGACCGCATGGAGACGGCATCCTCGTCACCGGTGCTCAGCAGAAGCTTCTCGGTGGCCTCCAGGATCTCCTGTCGCAGTCGGTCGCCCTCGCCTCGGGCGGCCCGGGGTCGAGTCTTGGCGGGAGCCTTCGTCATCGCCGGGATGGTCCGACCGGGGTCGCCGCCTCGGAGATTCCCCAACGGGAGTGGAAGCGTCGCAATGGTCGGGGCGCCCACCAGTTGGCGTTGCCGGCGAGGCGCATGAAGGCCGGTACCAAAATGGCCCTGATGAGGGTGGCGTCCATGATCACGGCCATCGTAAGGCCAAGGCCGAAGATCTTGATAAAGGTCACACCGGAAGTGGCCATGGCTAAAAAGACCACGGCCAGAAGGGCCGCCGCTGCGGTGACGATTCCGCCGGTGCGCTCCAGTCCGGTGGCCACCGCCAATGTGTTGTCTCCCGTGCGGTCGTACTCCTCCTTGATCCTCGACAGCAGGAAGACCTCGTAGTCCATGGACAATCCGAAGGCGATGCAGAACATCAAGATGGGCGTGGAAATCTCAATCGCGCCGGTGGGGGTAAAACCGAGCACGCCGGCCAGATTGCCGTCCTGGAAGATCCACACCAGAGCCCCGAAGGTGGCCGTGAGGCTGAGCAGGTTAAGTACTACTGCCTTGATGGGCACCAACACGCTGCCGAACATCAAGAACAAGACCACGAAGGTGACCACGGCGACGATGGCTCCTGCCACCGGAAGTCGGCCGAGCAGGCCGGCCTTGGTGTCGACCAGTTGGGCCGACAGGCCGCCCACGGCCACGTCGAAGGGAGCGGGCAGAGCCCGAAGGGCCTTCACCAGCGCCTCACCGTCACCGGATAGAGGTTCTACCGCCGGAACCACCGAGAACCACGTGCCGAGGCGGGCGGCATCGGGCGACAAGATGGGGAGTCCGTCGGGTCCGGTGCCCTCGTTGGCGACGAAGCGGAGCGACGCCGGGTTGAACCCCACAACCTGCAGACCCCCGATGTAGGACCCGGTGGCCGCATCCACCCGAGCCACGTTGCGAACCTGCGACAGGCGGCGGGCGTAGTCGTCGAAGGAAGCGATGCTCTCGGGTGTCGTGGCATCGGCAATTCCGGTTGCCAGTATCTGGGCCGGCCCCGCCTCGTTGGAACTGAAGTTGGTCCGGATGGCATCGGACACCTTGCGGCTGCTGGATTCCACCGGCAGCACCCGGTCGTCGGCTTGGCCTAACTCCACGTGGGCGAAGGGAAGACCAAGGAATATCAAGAAGGCGGATATGGGCAGGGCGAAGGCGAGGGGCCGACGCATCACCACGGTGGCGATGGATGCCCACATGCCATGTTGTTCTCGGCGGGGGCCGTCGGTCCGTTCTCGGGGGCGACGGATGCTGAAGCGGTCGATGCGCCGTCCGATGCAAGCCAGTAGGGCAGGCAGGACTACCACCGAAATCGTTCCCGCCATAGCCACCACTGCGATGCCGGCGTAGGCGAAGGATCGCAGGAAGGCCAGTGGAAAGACCAGGAGCGCAGCCAAGGATACGGCCACGGTGGCGGCGCTGACGATAACGGTCCGACCCGCTGTCGCCACCGTTCGCACCACCGCTTCATTGGGCTCGGACCCGGCTCGCAGCTCCTCCCGAAAGCGCGACACGACAAAAAGGCTGTAGTCGATCGCCAGCCCCAGGCCCATGGCGGTCGTGAGGTTGAGGCTGAAAATGGATACCTGGGTAACTTCGGACAGGAGCCGAAGGACCATCAAGGTGGCCACGATTGCAAAGACGCCGATGCCCACCGGAAGCCCTGCGGCAATCACGCCGCCGAAGACCACAATCAGCAGCACCATGGTGATGGGGATAGCGACGGCCTCGGCCTTGGCCAGATCCTCGGTGACATTCTCGCTGATCTGGCGAAACACCTCGGCGTAGCCACCGACGGCAACCGTTATGTCGCCGTCGGTACGGGTGAAGCGGGGCGAGATGATCTTGATGGTTTCGTTGACGGTGTCCTCGTCGCCCCCGATACGGGCCAACACCAAAGCCTGGGAGGAGTTGGTACTCCGCAGTGGTGGCACCGAGCCCAAAGTCCAATAAGACACCGCTTGTTCAATTCCCTCGGTGGCGGCGAGCTCCCGCGTGAGGGCGATGCCGGCGGCGGCGGCCTCGGTCGAGTCGACGCCGCCATCGGAAGCGGTGACCAACAGGACAAGGTTGGGCTGGCCTCCCGAGAAGACCCGGTCGATGGTCGCAACGGCCCTCGTTGACTCTGCACCCGGATCTTCGAAACCGCCTGAGGACAGGCGGCTCGACACGCTGCCCCCCACCAGCCCTGACATCACGAAGCCGAGAAGAGCGACTCCGAGAATCAGCCAACGCCGCCGCACCGTCAATCCACCCAGTCGCATCAACATGGCCGACCTCCATCTCCCAGGATGACTTTACATTGTTAGCTTAACCTCGCTAGTAAATTCAGGGCCAGACTGGAGGAATGCTCGCTTCGCCGCCGCTGTAGCGGCGAGCGGACCGGGCCGGTGCCGAAAGGGCCCAGGCGCGCCGCCACGGTGCCGCCTCCG
>Ga0187894_10003230_pt1 | contig 18521 bp, 19 predicted proteins | sample GBC1701081metaG_FD_136650 | JGI IMG/M metagenome (GOLD analysis project Ga0187894, IMG submission 136650) | White microbial mat communities from a lava cave in the Kipuka Kanohina Cave System on the Island of Hawaii, USA - GBC170108-1 metaG ...
CATCCGGCTCTCCGGCTGCCCGTCGCTGACGGTCAAGGATTCAACCGATCCGCTGAAGGTCGACCCGGTGGCGCACGTGAACAACGGCTGCGTGGGCTGCGGGCTGTGCGGGGAGGTGGCGCATGCGGCGATCCTGTGCCCGAGCTTCTTCCGGGCGGAGATCGTGCAGAACCCGACGTGGTGGGACCGCCTCGCGCAGCGCATGCGCGCGGTGGTGATCGGCTGGCTCCAGCCGGCCTGAAGGACGAACCATGAATGCGATGACCGATACGATCACTTACGAAGGCCGGCAGCTCCCGGCCCGGCCGATCACGGTGCTGGTGGCCGCGCTCGGCGGCGAAGGCGGCGGCGTGCTCGCCGACTGGCTGGTCGCCGCGGCGACCGCCGCCGGCTATCCGGTGCAGAGCACCTCGATCCCGGGCGTCGCGCAGCGCACCGGTGCCACGACCTACTACGTCGAGGTCTACCCGGCGAAGCGCGAAGTGCTCGACGGCCGGCGGCCGGTGCTCGCGCTGACGCCCTCGCCCGGCAACGTCGACCTGATGGTCGCCTCCGAGCTGGTCGAGGCGGGCCGCGCGATGCAGAGCGGCTTCGTGAGCCCGGAGCGCACGACGCTCGTCGCCTCGACGCACCGCATCTACACCGTCGCCGAGAAGATGGCGATGGGCGACGGACGCGTCGACGTCGACCGCATCGTCAAGGCGGCCGGCGAGCTCGCGAAGCGCGCGGTGCTGTTCGACATGGCCGATGCGACGGCGCGAGCGGGCACGGTCATCAGCGCGGTGATGTTCGGCGCGATCGCGGGTGCCGGGGTGCTGCCGCTGTCGCGCGCCGAATGCGAAGACGCGATCCGGCACGGCGGCAAGGGCGTGGACGCGAGCCTGCGCGGGTTCGCGCTCGGCTATGCGCACGCCACCGGCGAAGCGGCGGCGCCCTCCCCCGCCGAGCTGAAGGCGTGGCGCACGAACCCGGTCGAGCGCGTCCGCAGCGCCTTCCCCGGCGACACGCGCCGCATCCTCGAGGAAGGCGTCGCGCGGACGACCGACTATCAGGACACGGCTTATGCGACGCTGTACCTCGATCGCCTCGAGCCGGTCGCGAAGCTCGATCGCGACGGCTTCAGGCTCACGGCCGAGACCGGGCGGTTCCTCGCCCTGTGGATGTGCTACGAGGACGTGATCCGCGTCGCCGACCTCAAGTCGCGCAAGTCCCGGTTCGACCGTGTGCGCACCGAGGTGCAGGCGAAGCCGGGCGAGCCGGTGCATATCGTCGAGTACCTGAAGCCGGGCGTGGAGGAAGTGGCCGCCGTCCTGCCGCCGCGCCTGTCGAAGTGGCTGACCGGCTGGGCCGCACGCCGCGGGCTCACCGACAAGCTGAACGTGGGCATGTACGTGAGGACGACGAGCATCTTCGGCTTCCTGCAGCTCCGGACGCTGGCCGCGATGCGGCGCCTGCGTCGCACGACCGCGCGCTATCACGACGAGCAGGCGCTGATCGACCGCTGGTTAGCCGCCGTGCACGCGGCGGCCGCGCGCGACCTCGGCCTCGCGCTCGAGATCGCGCTGTGCGGTCGGTTGATCAAGGGCTACGGCGACACGCACCGGCGCGCGAAGGCGAGCTTCCTCCGCATCCTCGACAACCTGCTGGAAGGAAATGCGGTCTCCAGCGGCTCGCTTTCGTCCGACGCAGCCAGAGCCGCGGCGGTCAAGGCCGCACGCGAAGCGGCGCTCGCCGATCCGGAAGGGCGCAAGCTCGACGAGTCGCTCGAGACGGTCGGCATCGCGCCGCGCCCGCCGCAGCCGAAGCCGCTCACCTTCTTCCGCCGACCGCCCGGGGGCGAGCGCCGGGCGGCCTGACACCATGGAAGTCTCCTTCCACGACGAGATCGAGCACCTCAAGCTCGGCGACGGCGACGTCTTTCACGGCGAGGGCATCCTCGCGGTGACGAAGGCGCTGCTGCAGTCGGGCGTCGCTTACGTCGGCGGCTACCAGGGCGCGCCCGTATCGCATCTCCTCGACGTCATGGTGCAGGCGCGCGACTACCTCGACCGGCTCGGCGTGCACGTCGAGGCGTGCACGAACGAGGCGTCCGCGGCCGCGATGCTCGGCGCGTCGATCAACTACCCGCTGCGCGGCGCGGTCACCTGGAAGTCGATCGTCGGCACCAACGTCGCCTCCGACGCGCTCTCGAACCTCGCCTCGGCCGGCGTGACCGGCGGCGCGCTGATCGTCGTCGGCGAGGACTACGGCGAGGGCGCGAGCGTGATCCAGGAACGCACCCACGCGGTCGCGCTCAAGTCGTCGATGTGGCTGCTCGACCCGCGGCCCGAGCTGCCGACCATCGTGCGCATGGTCGAGCGCGGCTTCGAGCTCTCGGAAGCCTCGAACACGCCGGTGATCATGGAGCTCCGCATCCGCGCCTGCCACGTGCGCGGGAGCTTCGCCGCGAGCGCCAACCGCGCGCCGCCGATCTCGCGCCGCGAGCTGCTGGAGGGCCCGCCGACGTTCGTCTACGAGCGCCTCGCGCACCCGCCGGCGACCTTCCGCCAGGAGAAGCTCAAGTTCGACGTGCGCATGCCGGCTGCGCGCAAGTTCATCGTCGAGCAGGGGCTCAACGAGATCTTCGACGGCTCCGAGCGCGAGGTCGGGATCATCGTCCAGGGCGGCCTGCACAACAACCTGATCCGCGCGCTCGGGCAGGCCGGCCTTGCCGACACCTTCGGCGCGGCCCGCATCCCGATCCTCGCGCTGAACGTCGTGTATCCGCTCGTGCCCGGGCAGATCCGCGAGTTCTGCGCCGGGAAGCGTGCGGTGCTGGTGGTCGAAGAAGGCAGCCCGGAGTTCATCGAGCAGGAGATCGCGACGACGCTCAGGCGTGGCGACCTCAACACGAAACTTCACGGCAAGGACGTGCTGCCGATGGCGGGCGAATACACCGCCGACACGATCCTGCGCGGGCTCGAGCGCTTTCTCGCCGCGGCAGCGCCACGCCTCGCCGGGGGCGCCGGCGCGGCGTACATCGCGGCGGTCGACGCGCTCCGCGCACGCGCGGCCACCGCGCTCGGCGCCCTGCCGCCGCGCCCGCCGACGTTCTGCGTCGGCTGCCCCGAGCGGCCGGTGTTCGCGGCGATGAAGCTCGTCGAGCGCGAGGTCGGCAAGCCGCACGTCTCGGCGGACATCGGCTGCCACGCGTTCGCGACGTTCGAGCCGTTCTCGCAGGGCAACTCGATCCTCGGCTACGGCATGAGCCTCGCGAGCGCCGCCGGCGTCGCGCCGATGATGGCGCGCCGGCCGGTGGCGATCATGGGCGACGGCGGCTTCTGGCACAACGGCTTCCTGTCGGGCGTGTCGTCGGCGCTGCTGAACGGCGGCGACTCGATCCTGCTGATCATGAAGAACGGCTACTCGTCCGCGACCGGCACGCAGGAGCTGCTCTCGTCACCGCCGGCGGAGGCGAAGCGCGCCGCACGCGAGCAGAGCGCGGCCGCGGCGGACCGGCACATCGAGAACACGCTGCAGGGCGCGGGCGTCAAGTGGCTGCGCACGGTCCACAACTACCGCGTGGCGGAAATGGCGGCGACGCTGAAGGAGGCGTTCACGACGCCGGAGCCCGGGCTCAAGGTAATCGTTGCGGAAGGCGAGTGCCAGCTCGAGCGGCAGCGGCGCATCCGCCCGCTCGTCGCGGCCTCGCTCAAGGCGGGCGAGCGCGTCGTGCGCACCCGCTTCGGCGTCGACGAGGACGTCTGCTCGGGCGACCACTCCTGCATCCGGCTCTCGGGCTGCCCGTCCCTCACGGTCAAGGACTCGACCGATCCGCTGAAAGTCGACCCGGTGGCGCATGTGAACAACGGCTGCGTGGGCTGCGGGCTGTGCGGGGAAGTGGCGCACGCGGCGATCCTGTGCCCGAGCTTCTTCCGCGCGGAGATTGTGCAGAACCCGACGTGGTGGGACCGCCTGGCGCAGCGCGTGCGCGCGACGCTGATCGGCTGGCTCCAGCCGGCCTAGTGAACCAAGGAGGAGCGAGGATGAGCGGGCAAGCGACAGTCAAGCGGCCGGAGGGCCTGACGCAGCAGTGGATCGACCAGCGGGTGTTCGACCTCTACGACGAGTACTGCCACGGCCGCATCGACCGGCGCGAGTTCCTCGCGCGCTCGGCCGCGCTGGTGGCGGGCGGCCTCGCGATGGCGCAGGCGCTGCTGCCGCGCTACGCGCAGGCACAGACGATCTCCTTCACCGATTCGCGCATCAAGCCGGAGTACGTGACCTACCCGTCGCCCGGCGGCAACTCCGGGACGATGCGCGGCTACCTGGTCGCGCCGACCGGCCCGGGTCCTTTCCCTGCGGTGCTGGTGATCCACGAGAACCGCGGCCTCAACCCCTACATCGAGGACGTCGCGCGCCGCGCGGCGGTGGAGGGCTTTCTCGCCTTCGCGCCCGACGGCCTGTTCCCGGTCGGCGGCTATCCGGGCAACGACGACGACGGCCGCCGGCTCCAGACGGGCCTCGACCAGGCGAAGCTCCGCACCGACCTCCTGAACGGCGCGCGCTTCGTGAAGTCGCACAAGCTCTCGACCGGCAAGCTCGGTGCGACCGGGTTCTGCGTCGGCGGCAGCGTGGTGAACTGGCTTGCGATCACGATGGGACCGGACCTTCAGGCGGGCGTGCCCTACTACGGTGCGGCAGGCGAGACCGCCGGCGTGCCGAAGATCAAGGCGGCGCTCCTCATCCACTACGCAGAGACCGACGAGCGCATCAACGCGATGTGGCCGGAGTACGAGTCGGCGCTGAAGAAGGCCGGCGTCGCCCACGAGATGCACATGTACCCGGGCACGCAGCACGGCTTCCACAACAACTCCACCCCGCGCTATCAGGAAGCCGCGGCGAAGCTCTCGTGGGACCGCACCGTCGCGTTCTTCAGGAAGAACCTCGGCGCGCCGGGTTAACCGGTGGTCGGCGTATCGTCTCGAAAAACCGCCTTGATCGTGCGTGACTTGTAGCGCCAGGCGCCGTCGGCCTCCCGCACCAGCGCCTCGGTCACGTCGCCGAGCATGATCGGCGGCTTCGACGGCAGGATCGGCGTGCCGTCGGCGGCGTAGAGGCTGAGCACCCACTGCGTCGACGCGTGGTCGCGATCGGCGACGACGACCCGGAAGTTGCTGATCACGTGGCGCGAGGTGCGCGGCCCGCGCGCCTTGCGCTGCGCGTAGAACGCCTTGATCGCCTCGCGCCCGCTGTGCGTCTTGACACTGGAGGTGAAGACGCCGTCGGCGGTGAAGTACTCGTGCGCTCGCAGCCCGTCGTGGACGTCGACCTCGTACCAGTAGTCGATCGCCCGCGCCTCGATCTCCTGGCGGATGCGCAGCCGTTCCGTCTCGTCCAACGCGATGCCTCCCCGGTCGCAGTTCACTGCGCCTTGATGCGCAGCTCCTTGATGAGCCTCGCGTAACCCTGATCCTCGGCGACGAGCGAGGTCGCGTACGGCGCGGGCGGGATGAACACCACGTCGTTGTACATGCGCCGCATCTGCTCCACGTACGCCGGGTCCTTGACGCTCTCGGCGAGCGCCGCGGCGAACTTCGCGATCACCGGCTCCGGCGTGCCGCGCGGCGCGAAGAAGCCGAACCGGGTCACGTAGGTGCTGTCCACCCCGCCCTCGCGCTGGGTCATCACGTTCGGCATCGGCGCGAACCGCTCCGGGCTCGTCACGGCGAGCGCGACGAGCTTGCCATCCCTGACCTGCGGCATGATCACGCTCGGCGCGCCCATCACGCCGTCGATGTGCCCGCCGAGCGCCGCCTGGACCGCCGGCACGATCCCCTGGTACGGCACATGCAGGAGGCGGATGCCGGCCACCGCGGCCATCGCCTCGGCGGCGAGGTGCGGCGCACTGCCGTCGCCCGGCGTCCCGTACGAAATCTTCCCCGGATTCGCCCGCGCGAAGGTGAGGAACTCGGCGAACGTCGTGTACGGCCGGTCGCTCCGCATCGCGAGCATGAACGGGATCGAGATGACGTTGGCGATCGGCGCGAACTCCTCGAGCGTGTACGGCGCGCTCGCGGCGAGCCGCGGCGCGGTGGTGAGCGCCCCGGTCCCGCAGAAGCACAGCGTGTAGCCGTCCGGGCGGCTCGTCCGCACCATGTTCGCGCCCACCATCCCGCCGCCGCCGCCCACGTTCTCGATGACGAGCGACTGCCCGAGGCTCTTCGCGAGGCTCGCCTGCAGCGGCCGGATGTAGAGGTCGGCGCCGCCGGCGGCGTACGGCACGATCACGCGGATCGGCTTCGACGGAAAGTCCTGCGCCGGCGCCGCCGCGGCGGCAAGGAGCGCGGCGAGGGCGAGGAAGCGTGCGGCGAGCGTCATGCTGACCTCCGGTCGGATGCGGCGAAGCCGAACAGCCGCGCCGGGTTGTCCCAGAGCACCCTGCGCCGGTCGCCCGGATCCGGGAACCAGCGCGCGAGGCACGCGAGCAGCGGGCCGTAGTCGACGCGCGCCGTCGCGCGCACGAACGGCCAGTCCGAGCCCCAGACGCACCGATCGACGGTGAACGCCTCGATCAGCGCCTGCGCGTAGGGGTCGGCGTCGAGGTACGGCGAGCCGGCGCGCGAGAACCGGAACACGCCGGACAGCTTGATCGCGGCGCGGCCCCCGCGTCCGAGCGCGAGGAGCGCCCGGAAGCCGGGTGCCCCGAGGCCGTGCGCCATCTCCGGCCGGCCGCAATGGTCGATGACGAGATCGATGCCGGAGCGCTCGAGGATCGGCAGGGCCGTGACGATCCGGTCGCCCTCGAAGTGGATCTGCGCGAACCAGCGCCGCTCGCGGGCGCGCGCGAGCGTGCGGCTGCCGCCCGGGCCCTCGAGCAGCGGGCTCGCCGCGTGGTTGAGGTTGAACCGGACCCCGACGACGCCGCCCGCGCCGAGCGCGTCGAGCTCGGCGTCGCCGATCTCGTGCGGCACGACCGCGACGCCGCGGAACCGCCCGCCCGAGGCGGCGATCGTCTCGAGCAGGTAGCGGTTGTCGACGCCGTACCCGCCGAGCGGCTGCACGAGGAGCGCGTGCGTGATCCCGTGCGCGTCGAGGACGGCGCGGTAGGCGGCCGCGTTCCCGGGCTCGTTCGGCAGCAGCTGGAAGGCGCTCGAGGGATGGAACGGGTATCGCGCGACGTCGTAGACGTGCGCGTGCGAGTCCACCGCGCGGGCGAGGTCGGCGACGCCGGCCGGGGTCATCGGTCGGGGCGGGCGCCGCCCGCTACTCCATGAGCGCGGCCACGGGCTCCGCGATCGGGCGCCACAGCGCGAGCTCCGACACCATGAAGGCGCCGAGCTGCTGCGGCGTCCCGCCGAGCGGGCGCATGCCGAACTCCGCGAGGCGTGCCTTGCCCTCGGGGCTCGCGATGTACTGGTTGGTGATCGCGTTCACCTTCTCGATGACGTCCGCCGGCGTCCCGGCCGGCGCGACGAACGCGAACCAGCCGGAGCTCTGGTAGCCGGCGACGCCCGATTCGATGACCGTCGGCACGTCGGGCAGCACCGGCGAGCGGGTCGAGGTCGTCACCGCGAGCGGGTTGATCTTGCCCGCCCTCACCAGCGGGACGTACGTGGGCGCGAGGTCGAAGCTGACGTTGACGACCCCGGCGACGAAGTCGTTCAGCGCCGGCGCAGTCCCCTTGTAGGGCACGTGCGTGAGCTTCATCCCGGTCTCGCGCTGGATCAGCTCGGCGGTGAGATGGGCCATCGAGCCGTTGCCCGGGCTCGAATAGGTGACCTTGCCCGGGTTCGCTTTGGCGTAGGCGACGAGCTCCGGCAGCGTCCGCACCGGGAAGCTCGGGTGCGCGGCGACGAGCAGCGGCACGTCGGCGACGAGCACGATCGGCGCGAAGTCGCGCAGCGGGTCGAACGGCGTCGTCTTGTAGATGATCTTGTTGAATACGAGCGGCCCGGTGGTGCAGAACATGATCGTGTAGCCGTCGGGCGGGGCCTTGGCGACCGCGGCCGCGCCGATATTGCCGTTCGCGCCGGCGCGGTTGTCGACGATGAACGGCTGGCCGAGCGACTCGCCGAGCTTCTGCCCGAGCGAGCGCGCGAGGAGATCGGTCGCGCCGCCCGCCGGGAACGGCACGATGATGCGGACCGGCTTCGCCGGCCAGGCCTGCGCCGACGCCTGCCCCGCTGCGAGCAGGACCGCTGCGCCCGCCGCGGCGAGCACCGCTTTCATTTGTGTCATGGCACCTCCTCCGCCGCGCAACCTACCAGCCCACCGCGCGCGTGGCCACGTGCGCCGGCGAACTTTCCGATCTGCGAAAAGTCCGGACGGCGCCCGACCGGCGGCGCGGCGGCGCGGCTAGACTTGCGGTCCCGATCGCGGCGGCACGGTTCGACGGTGCGCCGCACAATGGAGGAGAACGGAATGCCCGGATACCGGTTCGCGGCGGCGGCCGCGATGCTCGCCGTCGCGCTCGGCGCGCAGGCGCAGCCCGCTTACCCCGACCGCACGGTGCGGATCGTCGTGCCGTTCGCCGCGGGCGGCGGCACCGACGTCCAGGCGCGGGTCGCGGCCGCGCGGCTCGCGGCGCGCTTCAAGCAGCCGGTCATCGTCGAGAACCGCGGCGGCGCCGGCGGCAACATCGGCACCGCCGCCGTGGCGCAGGCGCCGGCCGACGGCTACACGCTCCTCTTCGTGACGCCGGCGACGGTGATCAACCAGAGCCTGTACGCGAAGCCCGGCTACGGCGTGAAGCGCGACTTCGCCGCCGTCGGGTCGTGGGCCACTTCGCCGCTCCTGATCGTCGCGGCCACCTCGGTGCCCGCGGCCGATCTCAAGTCGCTCGTCGCCCATGCGAAGGCGAACCCGGGCAAGCTCAGCTTCGCGAGCGGCGGCGTCGGCCTGATCACCCACCTCGTCATGGAGTTCTTCAAGCTCGACGCCGGCATCGACCTCCTCCACGTGCCCTACACCGGCCAGGGACCGGCGCTCGCTGCGGTCGCCGGCGGACAGGTCTCGCTCACCGCCGACTCGGTGGCGAGCTCGGCGCCGTCGGTGAAGGCGGGACGCGTGCGCGCGCTCGCGACGACCGCGCGGGAGCGCTCGCCGGATCTCAAGGACGTGCCGACCGTCGCCGAGGCCGGCTTCCCCGAGCTCGCGATCGCCACCTGGTACGGGATCGTGGCGCCGGCGCAGACGCCGCCGGCGGTGCTCGACGCGCTGCACGCGGCGGTGAACGAGGCGTTGAACGACCCCGAAGTCCGCGCCCAGATCCAGAAGCTCGGCGCCGATGCGAGCCCGACCGCGCGCGACGCGTTCGCGCAGTTCCTCGACCGCGAGGGCGCGCGCTGGGGGAAAGTCCTGAGCGAAGCCAAGATAAGGATCGACTGATGAAAATCGTCTCCGCCACCTCGCGGCTCGTCCGGCTTCCGGCCGAGGAGCCGCTCGCCGGCGGGCCGGCGCCGACCTCGCTCGGCGCGACCCGCAACTTCGTCACGCTCGTCCTCCGCACCGACGCCGGGCTCGAGGGCATCGGCTACACCTTCATGGGCTGGGCGATCTCCGGCGCGCTGAAGACGGCGGTCGACGAGCTCGCCGCGCTCGTCGTCGGCGACGATCCGCTCGCGATCGAGGCGATCCACCGGAAGCTCCAGGCGGCGGCCGGCACTTCCGGGCCGGGCGGGATCTTCACGCTCGCCTGCGCGGCGATCGACATCGCGCTGTGGGACATCAAGGGGAAGCACGCCGGCCTGCCGGTGGCGACGCTCGCCGGCGGGTTCCGCACGCAGGCGCCGGTGTACGCCTCGGGCGCGCTGATGCGCGAGTACACGCTCGACCATTGCGTGAAGGCCGCGGGGCGCCTTCTCGACAGCGGCTACACGCAGATGAAGACCCAGCTCGCGCTCCCGGGCCGCACGACGGTGCAGAAGGAGATCGAGCGCATCCGCGAGATCCGCAAGGCGATCGGCCCGGACGTCGACCTCATGGCCGACGTGAACCAGCGCTGGGACGTGCGCCAGGCGCTCTCGATCGGGAGCCAGGTCGAGGAGTTCGGGATGTACTGGCTCGAGGATCCGGTCGCGGCCGACGACTATCCCGGCCTCGCCGCGGTGGCGGACGGCCTGAAGACGCCGATCGCCGCCGGCGAGTACGTGTACGGCGCCGTGCCGTTCCGCCACATGCTCGAGGCGCGCTCGGTCGACATCGCCATGGCCGACGTGATGCGCACCGGCGGCATCACCGGCTGGCTCAAGATCGCCGGCATGGCGGAGGCGTTCAATCTGCCGATCGTCAGCCACCTCTACCCGGAGATCTCGGTGCACCTCGTCTGCGCGGTGCCGAACGGGCTCACCATCGAGAACATGCCGTGGTCGAACCGCCTCTTCCAGGAGGTGCCGCGGCCGGCCGGGGGCCAGCTCGCGGTCCCGGCGAAACCGGGGCTCGGCCTCGCGTTCGACGAGCAGACGTGCGCGCGCTACGCGGCCTGAGCGCATGGCGACGACCGAAGCCATCGCCGGCCGCGACGCGGACCTCGTCCGCTTCCTCGACCACCCGCCGGAGACGAAGGGCGGCAGCCGCCACTGGCTGAGCCGGTCGCAGAACGTCGTCGTCGAGTGGGTCGAGGCCGACGCCGGCGCACGCGCGTTCGAGGTCGCGAGCGACGCGGAGAGCATGGTGCTGCTCCTCACGACCGGTGCCGCGATCGAAGGCGCGGGCCGGCAGGTCCGCGCCGCTGCGCGCTCGCTCTCGATCCTGCCGCCGGGCCGCTTCTCGATCGCCCCCGACGGCGCCGGCGCCTGCACCGTGTTCGCATCGACGCGAAGCGACCTCGCCGGCCGCCGCGTCCTCAACCAGGCGACCTACGCGCAGCCCGACCCGCGCGTCGCGCCGGTGGGCGAGCCCTATCGCCGCCTGAAGGCGGCCGACCGCATCGAAGTGATCGCGCTCGACGCGGTCGCGGCCCCGGCCGACAACCCGCGCCTCAAGATGTTCCAGAGCGCGACGCTGAGCATCAACTGGGTCGAGTACGCCGGCCCGCGCGACCGGACCGCGCTCAGCCCGCACAGCCACGCCGATTTCGAGCAGATCTCGCTCGCCGCCGCCGGCGATTTCGTCCACCACTTCCGCGTCAACTGGTCGAAGAACGCGAACCTGTGGCGCGACGACGCGCACGTGCGCGTGCCCTCGCCGTCGGTGGCGGTGATCCCCGTCCACCTGGTGCACACCACCGAGGGCATCGGCCCGGAGCGGCACGTCCTGATCGACGTCTTCGCCCCGCCGCGCCGCGACTTCATCGCGAGGGGCTGGGTGGCGAATTCGGCGGACTACGCGCCGCCGGGGTAGAAGAACGACCGGCCAGAAGAGAGAGGAGCAAGGATGAAGCACGGCAGCATCGCAGTCGCAATCGCGCTCGCCGGCCTCGTCGCCGCCGGCGGCGCGGGCGCCCAGCAGGCGTGGCCGGAGAAGCCGGTCCGGATCGTCGTGCCGTTTCCGCCCGGCGGCAGCGCGGACGTCTTCGCCCGGCTGATCGCGGCGCGCTTCACCGGCGCGTTCGGGCAGACGTTCGTGGTCGAGAACCGGGCCGGCGCCGGCGGCAACGTCGGCACCGAGGTGGTGGCGCGGGCCGCGCCCGACGGCTACGTGCTCGGCCTGTCGAGCTCCGGGCCGCTCGCGAACAACCGCTTCCTCTACAAGTCGATGCCGTTCGACGCCGCGAAGGACCTGGTGCCGATCATCCTCGTCGCCGAGACCGCGATGCTCGTCTCGGCCAACCCGGCGGTCCCGGCGAAGAACCTGAAGGAGTTCGTCGAGCTCGCGCGCACGAAACCGGGGAGCCTCAACGTCGGCTCGCCCGGCAACGGCACGATCGGCCACCTCGCGCTCGAGCTCCTGAAGATGACCGCGAAGGTCGACCTCGTCCACGTGCCGTTCAAGGGCGATTCGCCGGCGCTCGCCGAGGTGGTCGCGGGGAACATCCAGGCGGTCGTCGCGCCGGCGACGGCGTTCATCGGCCCGGTCAAGTCGGGGAAACTGAAGGGACTCGCGGTCACGACGCGCGCCCGCTTCGCCGGGCTGCCCGACGTGCCCACCGCGCTCGAGCAGGGCATCGACGTCGAGGCGACGGTCTGGCACGCGCTCGTCGGCCCGGCCGGGCTGCCGCAGCCGATCGTCGAGAAGACCAACCAGGAGGCGAACCGGTTTCTCGCCTCGGACGAGGGGCGCGCGAAGCTCGCGGACTTCGGCGCGCAGGCGATCGGCGGCCCGCCGGAGCGCCTCGGCCAGCAGCTGACGAGCGAGGCGGCGAAGTGGAAGCGCGTCATCGAGGCCTCGGGGGCGAAGCTCGACTAGATGGGGGCGGACGCGTTCATCGCCGACCTGATCGAGGCGAACGCGGCGCGGACGCCGGAGGCGCGCGCGGTCGAGTGCGAGGACCGCTCGCTCACGTGGGGCGCGCTCGTCGAGCGCATCGACCGCGTCGTCGCGGCGCTCGTCGCCCTCGGCGTCGCGCCCGGCGACAAGGTCGCGATCCTCGCGCCGGCATCGGTCGAGTACGTCGCGTCGTTCCTGGGCGCGACCGCGGCCGGCGCCTGCGCGGTGCCGCTCCCCGCGTCGGCGAGCCCGGACGCGCTGCGCGCGATGCTCCTCGACAGCGATGCGAAGGTGCTGCTCCTCGGTGCCGACCAGCGTCCGCTCATCGCCGGGTTCGAGGCGGAGCTCGCCGACCGGCTGCGCGGCCGGCTGATCGCGTTCGATTTCGCCGCGCCCGGCTGGCGCGGCTACGACGAGTGGCTCGACGCGGCCCCGCGCGGCCGCCCGCGGCCGGCGCTCGCCGACGACCTGCCGTTCAACATCATCTACAGCTCCGGGACGACCGGCACGCCGAAGGGCATCGTCCACTCGCAGAACATGCGGCGGCGCCAGGCGTTCCGGGTGGGGTTCGACTTCGATCCGGCGAGCGTGACCCTCCTCGCGACGCCGCCCTACTCCAACACGACGCTGATCCCGATGCTCTCGGCGCTCTGCGGCGGCGGCCCGGCAATCCTCATGCGGAAGTTCGACGCGGGGCGTTACCTCGCGCTCGCGGAGGCGCGGCGGGCCACGCACACGATGCTGGTCCCGGTGCAGTACCAGCGCATCCTCGCGCACCCCGACTTCGCGCGCACCGACCTCTCCTCGTTCAAGGTCAAGCAGTCGACCGGCGCGCCGTTCCCGGCGGCGCTCAAGCGCGAGCTGCTCGACCGCTGGCCCGGTCGCCTCCTCGACCTCTACGGCCTGACCGAAGGCGGGTGCTCGTGCCTGCTCGACGCGACCCGGTTCCCCGACAAGCTCCACACCGTCGGCCGCCCGGCCCCCGACAACGACGTGCGCATGATCGACGAGGACGGCCGGGTGCTGCCGCCGGGCGCGACCGGCGAGGTGATCGGCCGGAACCTCTACATGATGTCGGGCTACCACAAGCGGCCCGACGCGACCGAGGCGATGTACTGGCGCGACGCGGACGGCCGCATCTTCCACCGCACCGGCGACGTCGGGCGCTTCGACGAGGACGGCTTCCTCGTCCTCCTCGACCGCCGGAAGGACGTGATCATCTCCGGCGGCCAGAACGTCTACGCCGCCGACCTCGAGGCGGTGCTCGCCGCCCACCCCGACGTCGCGGACGCGGCGGTGATCGGCGTGCCGAGCGATGCGTGGGGCGAGACGCCGCTCGCGTTCGTGGTCGGCCGCCCGGGCGCCGCGCTCGACGCGGCGGCGCTGCGCGACTGGACGAACGCCCGGGTCGGGAAGATGCAGCGGCTGAGCGCGGTGGAGCTCCGCGCCGAGCTGCCGCGATCGCCGCTCGGCAAGGTGCTCAAGCGCGAGCTCCGCGCGCCCTACTGGAAGGACCGATGAGCAAGACCCGCTACCTCGAGGATTTCCAGGTCGGCGAGCGCTGGCAGAGCGGGCCGGTCTCGCTCAGCGCCGAGGAGATCATCGCCTTCGGCCGGGCGAACGACCCGCAGCCGATGCACACCGACCCGGAGTACGGCGCGAAGAGCGCGTTCGGCTCGATCATCGCGAGCGGCTGGCAGATCGCCATCCTGTCGATGCGCGTCTTCATCGACGCCGGCGGCTACGGCAGGACGCCGATGCTCGGGATGGGCATCGACGAGCTGCGCTGGCTCAAGCCGGTCCGCCCGGGCGACGTGCTGACGGTCGAGCGCGAGGTGGTCGAGGTCAAGCGCTCCGAGTCGCGGCCCGACCGGGGCACGGTGCGCACCCGCGTCGTGGTGAAGAACGCGGCCGGCGAGCCGGTGCTCTCGCTCTACTCGCTCGGCCGCATCCCGGCGCGGCCGGCGGGGGGCGGGGCATGACGCTAAAGCTCGAGAATCCCCGGGCGCTCGCGGGGTACGTCGGCAGGGACCTCGGCGCGAGCGAGTGGCTCGCGATCGACCAGGCGCGGATCGACGCGTTCGCCGCCACCACCGGCGACGACCACTGGATCCACGTCGACGTCGAGCGCGCGCGCCGCGAGATGCCGGACGGCAGGACGATCGCGCACGGCCTGCTGACGCTCTCCCTCGTCCCCCGCCTGCAGCGGACGATCTGGACGCTCGAGCGGCGCGGGCGCGGCCTCAACTACGGCTACAACCGCGTGCGGTTCACCGGGCCGGTGCCGGTCGGCGCGCGAATCCGGCTGCACCAGACGCTCAAGGCGGCCGAACCGGTCGACGGCGCGGTGCGCTTCACCTTCGAGAGCACGGTCGAAGTCGAGGGCGCGGGGCGGCCGGCGCTCGTCGCCGAGACCATCGTCCTCATCTACGAGTCCTGAAAGGAGCACCTCCGATGGCGAACGCCGGGCACGTCACCCTCGACACGTCGCTGCTCGACGGCGAGGCGGCGTACAGCCTGCTGATCGGCTGCATCGTGCCGCGGCCGATCGCGTGGATCACGACCGTCGACGCCGCCGGCAAGGTGAACGCCGCGCCGTTCAGCTCGTTCAACTACGTGGCGCACAGCCCCCCGATGCTCGGGTTCAACATCGGCTCGCGGGCGGGCGAGCTGAAGGACACCGCGCGCAACGTCGTCGACTCGCGCGAGTGCGTGGTCAACGTGGCGACCGAGGCGACGCTGGAGGTCATGCACAAGACCTCGGCCGAATACCCGCCGGAGGTGAGCGAGACCGAGGCGCTCGGCATCGCGCTCACGCCGAGCCGGTTCGTGAAGCCGCCGCGCATCGCCGCCTCGCCGATCCAGATGGAGTGCCGGCTCGAGCGCGCGCTCACGCTCGGCCGCGGGGTGAACACGCTCTACATCGTCGAGATCGTCGCCTTCCACCTCTCCCCGGAGATCTTCGACGGCCGCCGCGTCGACAGCGCGAAGATGCGGCCGGTGGCGCGCCTCGGCGGGCCCTACTACGCGGCGCTCGGCGAGATCTTCAACCGCCCGCGGCTGCACCAGCCGCCGGGCGGCACCCCCGGCCTGGAGAACGGCTGATGCAGGTCGGCACCTTCGTCAAGACGCTCTCCCCGCACGTGGTGGAGATCCTCGGGCTGACCGGGCTCGACTTCGCCGCGATCGACGCCGAGCACGCGCCCTTCGACCGCGCCGCGCTCGACCTGATGATGCTCGCCGGGCGCGCCGCGCGGCTCCCGATCCACGTCCGCATCCCGGACACGTCGGCGGCGACGATCCTGTCGGTGCTCGACATCGGCGCGGCCGGGCTGGTCGTGCCGCACGTCGACTCGGCGGCGCAGGCCGCGGAGGTGGTGTCCCGGTCGCGCTACCGCGGCGGCGTCCGCGGGTTCTCCAGCTCGCCGCGGTCAGCCGGCTACGGGACGATGGGGATGAAGGCGGCGCTCGCGGCCGGCGACCAGTGCCTCGTCATGTGCCAGATCGAGAGCGCCGAAGGCCTCGCGGCGGCGCCGGCGATCGCCGCGGTGCCGGGGGTCGACGGCCTCTTCATCGGCCGCGCCGACCTCGCGCTCTCCATCGGCGAGGACGACATCCAATCCGACCGCGTCGCGGCGGCGTGCACGCGGATCATCGAGGCGGCGCGCGCCGCCGGGAAGACGCCGGCGATGTTCGTCGCCACCGCCGCCGAGCGCGACCGCTTCGCCGCGCAGGGCGTGACCTGGTTCATCGTCGGCTCCGACCAGTCCCTGCTCCGCCAGGCGGCGCAGGGCGTCGCGGCGAAGCCCCCCGAAAGGAGACCCTGAATGGCTGCGCTCCAGACCCGCCCCGCCTCGCACGCGAGGCACTACGACTCGTCCCCGCAGCTGGAGGAGGGCCCGGGCGCGCGCACGTGGCTCACGCGCGGCGCGAACTTCGTGATCGCGGTCTCGCGGGTGAGCGCCGGCGCGACGCTGCGGCGGACGGACAACCCGGACGAGTCCGCGGTCCTGCTGCCGGAGGTTGCGGCGACGATCGAGGCGGGCGGCGAGCGGATCGAGGCCGCCGCGGAAAGCCTGACGATCGTCCCGCCGGGCACGAGCACGGTGACCGCCCGCGGCGACGGCCTCGTCGTCCGGGTGTTCTCGGCGAAGGCGGCGGACCTCGCCGCGCGCGCGGCTAACGCGTCCGCATACGCGGTCGGCGCGCCCGACGTCGCGCCGCTCGTCCCCTGGCCCGACCCGCCCGGCGGCTTCCGCCTCCGGCACTACAAGCTCGCCGACCACGCGAAGGCCGACAGCAACATGCGGATCTTCCGGTGCACGAACCTGATGATCAACGTGCTCGCGAAGCGCGCGACCGCGCGCGACGTGACGAAGCTCAGCCCGCACTCGCACGCCGACTTCGAGCAGGCGTCGCTCGCGGTCGAGGGCACCTACGTCCACCACCTGCGCTACCCGTGGACCCCCGACATGACCGCGTGGCGGGCGGACGAGGCGCTCGAGATCGGCAGCCCGTCGGTGACGGTGATCCCGCCGAACGTAGTCCACACGAGCCGCAACGTCGGGGGCCCCGGGTGGCTGATCGACGTCTTCGCCCCGCCCCGCGTCGATTTCTCGACGAAACCCGGCCTCGTCTGCAACGCGGACGAGTATCCGATGCCCCGATAGCTAGAGACAGGCGCGTCAGGGCCGGCCGGCCGGCCGGAGCACCCCGAGGCGCGCCGCGATCTCGGCCGCCGCGTCCTTCAGGTGGCCGAGGTGCTGCCGCACCGCCTTCTCCGGCGGCATGACCGAGGCGAACCAGGTCATCCCGAGCGAGCCGATGACCCGCTCGCCCTCGTGCAGCGGCACCGCGAGCGTGTTCGACACCGGGCGGACCTTGGGGTCCCGCACCGCGTAGCCGCGCCGGCGCACCTCGGCGAGTACCTTCGCCACCTCGCGCGGGCGCTTCGCCAGCGCGTCCTCCGGGTTGCGCGACTCGCGCACGACGGCGAGGATCACCGCCTGCTCGTCCGGCGGGCAGAACGCGAGGTAGGCGCGCCCGAGCGCGCGGGCGACGACGCTGAGGCGCATGTTGATGCTCGAGTGCAGCAGCGAGAGCGGCGAGCTCGGGATCGTGCTGTAGCGCACGACCATCGCGTCGCCGTCGAATACCGCCACCGCGAGCGGCCACTTGATGCGGCGGGTGAGCGCGTCGGCCACCGGCGCCGCCGCCTCGACGATGCGCGGCTCGCTGTGATACCCGCAGCTCAGCGTGCCGACGAGGGAGGTGAGGTAGTAGGCGCCGTACTGGGGGGCGTGCCGCACCAGCCCCTTCGCGGCGAGCGTCTGCAGGAGCCGGACGAGCGAGGGTTTCGGCACGCCGGTCTGCCGGTGGAGCGCGTCGATCGTGGACACCGGCTGGCGGTTGAGCGCCTGCAGGACCTCGATCGCGCGGACGACGGCGTTGATGGGGGGAGCGGAAGCCACGTCATCCGCCGCCGGGCCGGCGTCACTTCACCTGGATCTTCGCCCCGCCTTCCATCTCGTCGAGCGCTTCGGCGAGCGGCACCGTGATCGTCACCTGCGCGCCCTTGGCGACCCCGTCCTTCCAGGCCTGATAGCCTCGTTCGAACTGGAACTGGGCGCGCTGCTGGAAGTTCGACGCGGGATCGATGCGGCCGACCTGTTCCTTGACGCTCCGATCGAGCGCCGCCTTCGTCATCGCGAGCGGCGAGAAGAGGTCGCCGCACTTGCCGTCCGGGAGGCAGAGCTTGACGCCGCCGGCCGCGACGAAGATCACCTCGCCGACCGGGGTCTTCGGCTCGACCCGCAGGACGAGCACCTGCGGGTCCGGATCCTTCTCTCTGCCCTTCGCCGACCAGATCTGGCCGGCCTCGTAGTCGGCCGCGGCGGCGGCCGTGGAGATCGCAAGCGTGGCCGCGATCGCCGCATGGCACAGGAGGTGACGTGTTCGCATCCGGCATTATCCGCCGGCGAACGGTCGGGTGTCGACCACCTGCCCGCGCTCCGCTCTCCCGGCCGGCCGGATTCGGTACCATCGGCGCTCCCCTCCCCGAGGCTCCCGCGATGGCCAGGGTATTCACGACCGAGCGCCGGATCCGCTTCTCGCACTGCGACCCGGCGGGCATCGTCTACTTCGTCAACTTCTTCGACATGATCAGCGGCTGC